>LV_Brine_h2_0102DRAFT_1000230_pt1 | contig 20905 bp, 22 predicted proteins | sample LakVidmifraction_3_FD_10600 | JGI IMG/M metagenome (IMG submission 10600)
GATTGTGGTTTGTGCTTCTAGAACTTACTCTAGTATGTTTAAAGTTTTCATCCTGAAAGTTTTTATAATTGGCCATTTTCTTCACTAACTTTCATAAAAGGAACACTATCTAATTCTTGACTTTCATAATCTTCTCTTCTTTTTTCGTAAAATTCCCAAATCTGTTTATATTCCGCCTCAGGCAATCCTTTTAAGTCTCTTATGTAGTTGACGTAAAGCCATAAGACAATATCAACTTTATCCTTTGGTTGTTCTATAAACTTAGGAAGCAAAGCTATTATTTCCCTTTTTTCTTCGACTGCTCTTGCTAACTGCCCAAATCCATCTAATCCTGCTGATAGATCTGCTTTGCTCATCTGAGAAGGTTTTAATTTCCCTGCTTCTGCGACATCTTTGACCATAGCAGCCCATTCTTTAGCTTCTTTAAAATTACCCTTTGCTTTTGATAGAGTTTCTTTAACTCTATTTATGCAATACTCTTTGAAATACTCTTCATGCATGGTTGTTACTAGTTGAAACGAAGGCTCTAGTTGTTTATATTTCTTTTCAAATAACAAATACTCATCATTTGGGTATCCAAACCCATATTTCTCTTTTAATGTTTCTGAATAACCATACTCCTCAGAATCGTATTTATTCATTTTTAAATCAGGCAAGCTTTCTTCAAATACACTATCTTTCCAAGAAGCCCCTTCAAATTGATGTAATGAATTAACCATCGTCATATACTTTCCAAAAGTCTCATTTTTGCTTTCTTCTGCTTTTTTCCAATAATCTAAATCGAATTTTATATCTAGTTGTTGAAAAACACTATATATAGTTTCTATATTCTCATAGTCTATCATTGACCTTAGACATTTTTTACATATTGGTATTTTTCCAACATTACTATACATTTTATTGTTTGCATTATAAAAATCTATTCTTTTATTTTTTTCTAGCTGACAATCCATACATTTCAATTTCTCTGGTTTTTGTTTTATGGACAAACTAAAACACCTCCTTTTACTCATTATCAAAATTAAATTCATATCATAAAAAATAAGAACCCTTGACTGAATACTTAATACAGCCCAGCTTCAACCGTATCAAGTATCCTAAAAGAACTCTCTTTCTCATGTAGTCCGAGCCTGTACGAGTCAAAACACCCTATAAAATAGTTCATTTATCAGATATCTAACTAAACTAACTCATCATAAATCATCCATGTCTGCATCATCTTCAATAAACTCATGCTCAATTTCCTCAAGCACCTGAAGCGAATCAATACTCATCTTCGCCTGATCGATCAACATTTGCTTAATAGTCCAATAGTTGATATCATCAAACATTTCCTCTAAAAATATTAATATTGCACCGTGGTCATCTTTGTGATTAACAATCATTTGAAAATAATCTTCAACAATTTCTTCTGGCTTTTCATTTTTATCATCCACGATCAACATGTTTGACATTTCATCTAAGCTTTTAAAATTCACAATAAACACCTCCAAATATTAGAGGTATCGGATGAGTGATGTTATAATTGTAATTGAGATTATAAATTCCTACTCATCATACCGTTTTGTTTCACGTGAAACATTTTTATAGTTTAGTCCTTAAAATCAACACCATCGCATTCACCAACACTATTCGCAACATTCATCAATATCGCAATCGCATCCATTTTTCACATCATCGATTGACATTATGCTGTACACTGCAATTTCTTTCATAGCATTCTTGTAACCGATTTTCTTAGCATCCTCAAATGTGTCAACTAAATATGAAATAACTTCTTCTCTATTTTCTGCCATGTTGAAAATGAAGTCGAACATTTCGTCCAACAATTCACAAGTCTCACACGTTTCTTCTATTTCCTCAGTTTGAGCAGGGTTATTATAATTAAAAATTTGTGACATTTATTTATCTCCTTTTTACCTATATTTTATATTTTAGTTTGTATTTTATTTACTTAAAATTGGTGTATTTATAATCAGCTCTAATCCATACTCTTTATCCCATAAAAAACTTTGAGCCTTCTTTACTGCACCTACGTATCCTGACTCAAAATGCCAATTGTCAGTCCCTGTTGGACTGCTAATATGCCTGATAATCACACCGTTATTTTCGGTTGTCATCTTTTCAGAATGAATATGTCCTGCATGTACTTCATGATATAATGTTCTTCCCCAAGCTTCACGCATATCTACTTGCATTGTACTACCTAATCTCTTCTTCTCAGAATGTCCATGAGAAAATTGAATTAATGAATTACCAAACTCAACATATTTTCTTGAAATTGGAGTAGCATCAACAGAAATATTTTCATTATTTCTATACCAAGCATACAAATATTCAGTGGCATGGTAACTTGTGATTTTATCGTGGTTACTAGCTATGTAGAATGTCTCAACAGGAGCAATTTTAGAAACCATATCAATAGCCTGTACAAGCATTCTAACTCCTAACTTATACATCTTTGAATATTGTGAATTCGTATCTTGTGGAGTACCTCCAGTAGTAGTCTTAGATAATCCATCAAAATGAAAGAAGTCATTACTCCATACAAACAATATCTTTTCAAATTCATACTGTTTTGTCCTATTTATCACATCATTAATTATGTAAAAGAAACTTTCTTCTGCTTTAACTTCATCGTATGTATCACCTGTATCCCCACTCCAACATAATTTACCTACATGTAAGTCTGCTATATTCAGCTCTAACATTTTACCATTAAGTTTATACCTAATAGGTTTGTGAACAGGTGATTTATAAGTTTTAGATAAGTCTGTAAAAAATTCTCTAATCTCTTCTTGAGTAAATTCATAAACTTTAGGTTTAACTGTAATTTTACTACTGTATAAAGTAAGCGTGCCATCATTTTTATTATGCTGATTCCATATAGATGACTTAGCATTTACAACTTCCCATGAATCATCATAACCGTGTGCTTTTAATAGGTGAGAAGTATCTTTACCTTGCTCATTTGACATTTTAAGAAGTTTGTTAGACTTTTGAGAGCCGTCATTCATAATCTCAATATCTTCTTTATAATCTGGAAGAATTTCATCTGCCTCATCAACTTTTAAATCTTCATCTTCATTGTCTGATATTTGATTTATATAATAAGGCTTCCACTTTACAAATTGAGCGTAATCCTTACGCCATTTACTTTCATCAAAACTATTACTTGTCACTATATTCATCAGATCGCCGATTTTATATTTGTCAATACCATATGCATTTTTATTTTCATATAATCGGACTAGATATGCATTTTCATTTTCATCTATACGTCTTTTCAGTATAGTATCTGTCATAGGCTACTATTCGCCCTCTGGAACATGCTCAGAAACTTCAACAAAAGTGATATCTATTCGCTTATCATCTCCTGCAAACTTCGCTAACTCAGTCATTAAGTCAAATCCCTGCTCTTCATCATCTTTCTTTTTAGGCATTTCAGTAAGCGTCATTGCTTCTAAATCTATTACCACATTTGTATATTTTCTATTTAAAGTATCTTTAGCCATAGTTTAAATCTCCCCTTTTAGTCATAATCAAATTTTATTTAACTTTATTTTCGTAAATCATAAATTGGTTTGCTAACCATGTAGCCATGCGGATTCAAATGTCAATCGAGAAACACATATTACCATTTATCATGGATTTAAAAGAAGCTTATGTATCTAAATCCTAATATTTGATCAATAAGAAATTTGACGCTTGAACCTTAAACTTTGAAATTTCAATTTTGAATTTTACCGTAGGCGTTCAATGTAGTAGACCAACACTATTGCTGTCTACGACCAGAACTCTCTTTTGGATAAATATCATATTTGAATTTCTGCAAGTTTATTTAAGGTTGAGAGGATAACGCACCTCTCAAAGCGTCTCGAAGTTTATGATTTTCACATGATTAGCACAATTAAATTATTATCTATTCCGGAATTTCAATTTTAGTCAACGTATTTTGCTCAGTAAGCACGTAATCTACATTGGTAATAAACTCATCAATTTCAGCATCAAGCTTATCGATCTCATTTTTAATGGAAATTGCGTCTACTAATCTAGCTTCATTTTGTGCTAGGAATGGCTTAGAAATTGATTCTACATCATCATTCTTAGCTTTGCTATCTCGCCCAAAATTTTGTTCTAGTAAATTATCTAGACGCTGCTTTACACGTTCATTTTCTGTGTCATGTTTATTTAATGCTTTTGCATAATCACTTTTAAGTTTATTCAGCAATTGTGCATCATATTGAATAGAAGATTTACGTTCAATTGCCTCCGCAACAGTCATTTCCGCTGCACCAATATTAACTTTTGTACTAGCATTGGAATTTACAATTAAAGATTTAATAGTATTTCTTCTAGCAATTAAATCCTTGGCTGATTGATACTTACTTTTCACATCAATCTCAAATTCAGCATTATCTTTGTATCCTAAAATTGGCTTCTTACCAACACTGATACCAACATAAGTTGTACCTTGAATAGCTTTAAAAATACGTGAGTCTAGCGTTTTCAGTTCAGCAAGTGCTCTGTTTATAGAAATTAACAATTAAATCATCTCCTTTTAGTCATTTTGTAAATTTTAAATCACTTTTAAAGTTTTTCACTTTATGCGATATGTAATGGCAGGGAATCTCCTGTATATAAATGGTCATTACTATGAGTAGGCATATTATGGATGGTACTTATATACATATAATTATAGTTTAGTTATTATTCCCACTCTAATTTATCAGCGTGAGTAGCTAATTTACCTCTAAAATTAACATTTAACTTACACACATTAGCATATTCCTCATTTTCAAAATGATTTAAATAAGGAACAAAGCCACTCTTACTCTTGTCATTTATGTCACATTGTCCATCATGACCAATCATTACAATAATACAGTCATCATGAATTCTAGTTAAAACTTTCTTTAGCTCACCACGAGTAAAGTTTTGACTTTCATCAATTATTACAAATTTATTACCCTTTATATTAATTCCTCTTGCGAATACATGTGACATTGTATACACCCAAGCGTTTCCATTTTTAACATTATCTATATTATCCTCAGAAATTATTACTCTGTCAGGAATTTCACCTATTTCTAAAAGTGCGTCCTTTAAAGGGACTATGTATTTACTCTCTTTTTCTTGTACCGTTCCTGGGGTAAAGCCGAGCGTTTTTTCTTCACAAGGTGAGAATATGTAAACTAAGTCTCGTTTTAAATACTTAGCTACCATTACAGCCAGTGTCGTTTTTCCTGTTCCTGAGAAGGCATTCACGACAGTTAATTGATTATCAATCATAGAGTCAATATATTTCCTTTGCTCATTTGTTAATTTATGTCCGTACCCGAAAAATAAATGATTTTTTTGCAACGGCATATTTTATTTCTCCTTTTATGTCATATAGTATTTACTTATATTCTCTATCATAGTAACAGCATTATCAAAACGCTCTAAAACCCTTACACACCTTAGGATAGAGCGTTTTTTTAAGCCATGTGAATGATTAAATCTTCTTATTTTTATAGTATCTTTTACACCGTTCTTTGTTTAATTCCGCATCTTTCTCTTTCCAACACTCTTTACAATACACCTGTCTATTTCCACTCACCTTAATTAGCGTCCCACATTCTTCATTTTCACATCTCTTAATCTTCTTATCACCTTTGTACATATCGTAGAAATATCCAATCACATCAAATTTATCTACTAATATGCCATCACTTTCATCATCTTCAATTTCGTACATGAATAGTAGTTTAATATTCCCTTTGCCAACTATCTCAACAATTTTCTTTTGATCGAGAATGTTAATCGCATCATGAATATTTTTAATTCCGCTTTTTTTATTAAATGTTACTTTTGAACAAGAGGTCAACTCTCTGTAATTATGATGCCCACCAAAGTAGTAGCTGTCAGTCTTTAATCCACCATCTCTTGATTCTAAGTATGTTTTGTTTAATTTAGTCAAAACTAAAAGTGTAAATGTTAATTTCTTTAAATTATCATCAATGTCTAAATTGTCAATATAGTCCAATTCGCTTTTGCTGATATTAGTATTATCAACCTGAACCAACGCCTCATCTTTATTCGTTGCATAGTTTAAAGCTCTGTTTATTGTCTTGAAATAAGCCACCCTATTGAAATCTTTAATGTTAGCTTCACAAAAACTGTACAACTCATCCTTTCTCTTTTCTTCATCAAAATCCAATTCTTTATAATGTTTAGCTAATAATTTCATTTCATGAAGCAGATATTTTGAAGTAAAACCATCATTCAATATTTCATCAACATATGATTTTTCTTTGTATTGATTTTTAAACATTTATATTATCACCTCTTTTAATATGTATTTTTTATTAAGGTATTCAATTTCACCGTTCTCATCAGGAATTGGAATATTGTAGCTATCAACTTTACCCTTAACGTTATCAAATATAATGTCACCGTATATACTCCAAATGATTTCTTTATTAAATCCTGTTGGCTCAACGTAGAATATATAGATTAAATAGTCTACTAACTCATAAACATCTGAGCAAATTTTGCCTAGGTCTTCCTCCAGTATCTGATATTCAGTTTTTACAGATATCTCTTTTTCTTCATCAAATCCATTTTTTCCTATTCCACCTAAGCTATTTGAAGCCAATGAACTACTTTTGTCTTTATAGCTTTTAATCTTTTCTAATATCTTATTATATTTACTTTTGTTAAAGTCACTTAAATCACCACTCATTAACATCTTATACAATTCATCATTTGTATCTGATTTAATTATATTTCTTATGTTAAAATCAACTGATTCCACATGTCTGCAAATCCTATTCATTACACAATCATTGTCTATGACAGGCGACCTCTCATAGAATTTTTTCAAAAATTCTGTTTGCTCTTTTGTTTTTCTGTTTTGTTTTTTTAAATCATTTATACTTATACCAAATTTTTGACGGCAAGTAATATCCTCATTTTTTAAATAATTTTGATATTTTTTTCTTGTGTTTTTATAAAGATATGTGAAAAAATAGGGATGCTTATTGAGTAGTGTTTTGTTTAAAAATTTCTTTCTTTCGATTTCTTCAGGAGAATCTTTAGCTTCATCTATGTAATTGTAATGTTGCCAAATTCTCGGAGTGGATTTTACTTTTCTGCCAATCTTAGCCTTATCGATCTGAGCGCTTTGATATTTTGTGCAAGTCCTAATTCTTGTCATTGTAGTTTCATATTCTGGTGTATCTTTTTCTAGTTGTTCTAATAAGGCATATCCACTTGTACTTTTGTTTGTTATTTGTCCTATTTCAGAGCCGAAAGAGTGTAAATCTGCTCTATACAATGCAACATCTGTTAGCTTCTTGGGTTCGGACTTTGGCGGAATGTACATTATTGGTAATTCATCTTGATACACACCTTGCAAGATATTTTCATCAGATGTTGTAGCAATGATATCCATATCAAAATCTGACCCTGCCCACCTCATTGTTTGTTCACCATGTACATTTACAATAAGTCCACTCTCGTTATGTTTGTACCAGTAATCCATATCTTTGTTTCGTTTTAAATTTAAAAGCACATGTTCCGAACGATATGTCAAAGGTGCTCTCATAGAATCTACTAAAGTTACGCCTTTCTTATTCCAATAATTAGAGTAGTATTCATCCTTCTCAAGTAATCCTGTAACCGTATGACCACAAACATGTTGCATCATTGCAAATGGATCAGAAACTAAAACAGTGAAATTTCCATCCACGAGAATCTGCCCTAAGCAACCGTTCTTAATCTTATTTTTCATTAAGTCATATATTTTTTTCTTAATCCATTTATCTTCAATTAACTTGGGATTTACAATTAATGATTTAATCCAGTGGTTTTCACTTTTTTCTATATATTTTAATATTTTTTCTTCATCTACATCAGTTCCCAATAAGAATAGCATAGTGTAATATACGTCCTTAGAAGTAACTCCTTCTATCCAATCTACAAACTTTTTGCAAATTTTCTCAATACTATCTCCTTGTAAATTTACAGTTTGTAAAAATTGATAATTCATCTTTAAAATATCTTTATCCTTTTTCGGACTAACCAAAGATACTCCCCATCTTAAATTATTCTTTTTACAATTTGATTGATATGATTCCACACTATCCCAATGATTCCAAAGCTTAAACATGCTCTCAGAAATGATTACATCAGTATTTCTTAAATCTGTAACTTTCTGTTCTCCTTTTTCATTCAGATATGATGTGTTAACAATAAAATTTCCATTGTTTTCTTTTTTAAAAAAAGATTTTATATCAAAAGTTGTCAACATGCCCTTTAAATAATTTTGCCTTACACACCATTGAGAAGGTATGTAATCAAGTCCTAATTCTTCTGCCCATTTAGTTGCCTGTTCAACACTGATTAACCCTTGACCATCAAAACGATTAAATTCTTCTGGTAAAGTTCTAATTTCAATTTTATCATCTTCATGAATGCTCGTTTCTGTTACAAAATTAACTTTTACGTCAGTATTGCTTATGTAGTCAGGAATTACACAAAATCTAGGAGTAGACACAACCGATGATGAACTCGACACCAACCCTTTGTATGCATTGAATTTACTAGGCACTAACATCTTACTTTTGTCTCTTCCGTTATCAAACAACTCATCTAATTTATTAGCCATGCTAACTTCACAAAATATAACATTTGACATTCTCGCTTGACCAGCAGAGCATGATAGTCTACGATATTTTTTATTGTTTAGTGTAAGTAAGTTTTTATAAAGATACGCATAGTCACTTTTACTTTCCATCACTATGCTAATAATTTCAGGAACAAACAACATCTGGTTAACTTCATCTTGTATTTTTTGTATTGTTGCAGTGTTATCTTTTGAATGTTTTTTGTTCTTAGTTTTTTTAAGTTTATTTTTTAGCTTATGTAAAATGTGATCATCAAAATCTTTATCGCTAACAAATCCAACACTTCTCAATAATTGACTATCAAACAATGAGATAATTTCTTTGTTTTTTTGTGCATCCTTAAAGTTTAACTCAATATTATAATCATACTCTTTTAATCTGGAAGACTTAAATTTATATATGTAAAATATTTGTTTTTGCATTAAATTCCTCCTTTGTTTGAGTTGTAATTTATAGTTTAGATATATAATCTTCTTTATATATCCATTTAAAACCACCTGCTTTTTTCTGCTTCCCACTGATAACCCTTAAAATTGTACTATGGTCTCTATTAATTTTTCTGGAAGCTTCTCGAACACTTTTAAACTCTAATATGTACTCATCGTTTAATGATAATTGCACAACTGGCTTTTTCTTCTTTTCGATTAGAGATAATGCTACTTTCGACATTTCTTTTTTCGCACTATAATTACACATTCTAGCAGATGATGCTTTTTTCAAAAGTCTAATGGTCGAGTCTTTGGATTTTCCAATTACTTTGCTTATATCATTAGCTGTTACATTTCCTTCATTCCATAAATCAGAAACCTTCTTAACTAATGACTCACAAGCACGCACATGGCAATGCTTCCAATCAACGTCATTCAAATGCAATAAAGAAAACAAAGCACTGCTTAGTATATTATTTTTTATGTATTCTAATTCTGATTTTCCGCAGTCAATCGCTACATAATGTTCTATCCCATTTTCTTTTGCTAATCTTTCTTTTAATCTATCATTATCTCGTTCTTCTTTTAATGATCTGCCTCTAATTTGATCTTCATAGTGCTGATTTCCGTGTGCTTCTATTATGCAATTTAAAGAGGGTATGTAAAAGTCATATCTTTTCCTTTCCGACCACTCAAACGGTAATTCTGATTTAAACTCTATGTTTAAAAAATCAAGTAAACTTAAAATAAATTTCTCAGGGTATGACGTGAAATCAGAACATTTTTTACAATGAATATAGCCTTTTTTCACAACATAGCTTAATGGTTTTAACATCTCTTCTCCACAACAAGTACACTTAAATATCATTTTATTGCTCATTCCATATGTAATATTTTTTGACTCTTCAACATTAAATAGCATTTCGGCTATATGTGGGTGAGTAGACGCTAGGCAATTCGTTTCATTAATTAAACAACCATTACAATAAGAACATCTATAAGGAGACTTTAGTTTGCCTGTCATACTGCACGAATGCTCATGTAGCTTACCATATTCGCTACAGTTCCAAATGAACTGTTCTCCACTACCATAGGATATTTTATCCATTGTTGTTTTATTTTTATTGCTGAAAAGTTCTAATAAAAATTCTGAATTATTTGTCTTACAGAAATATTCCGCAGAATTTTCATACTTTACACTACCTCTTCTTTTTCCTCCTACGTTTTTCATACTGCATTTTTTGCAATAGTCAATCCCTTTATTCCTTTTTCTTGAAATCATTAAATTATTAAAACAAACATTTGATGCTATTTCTCCACACTCGTCGCAAACTTTAGTTATTTTAACTTTATTTTTCTCATAGACATCTTCAATATTTATAGTCACAGGAATTTTCTTAACTCTAATTTTACCATTCGTATCTGAATATTTTGGAACACTGTAACCCTTTTCTTCATAATAGGCTATACTTAATGAATTTATAATGAACGAAACTTCGGTTTCTAAAATCGCCAACTCTCTCCACCCTCCTTTTTATATTTCTCTATTCATTCCACTTTACTCTTCATCATCTTCCCACATATCTTCATATTCATCTTCAATCAACTTCTCATAATCGTCCCAACCACTACATCCATCATTCTCTATAATATCCTGTGTATCTTCACAAAAGTAATCCTCATATTCAATCTTCCCATCATAATACATATCTTGCCATGCCTTTAATTTCCCTTGTCTCAATCTCGCCATCGACACATCTGCTAGAACACTTTTCTGCTCAAAGCAGGTTTCACCTCTCTTTCTATTTTTAAAGTTTAGTTATATTCGCTTCTATTCCAATCTACCTAAGTTAAATCCTATGTTTTCACGCATACCAACCTCACATGATACTATCCTATTCAAACTTCTCCCTATGTAAATATCTAACTCGCAATCAATCATTTTTAGCTATCTTGACTTTCACGCTTGATCTTCTTTTCTTCATGCATTTTTATCATTCTCAACCTTGCTTTTTCTTTTTGTTCTTCTGGCATTGCTTTCTTTTCGCCTTTTCTAAACGAAACCTGATTTGCTTTCATTTCAAACTTGATCGATAAAGGACTTTCTCTATCATCCTCATATTCTGCCTCCACATTATCTAATCCCAACAGCTTAACTACTTTTGTAATGTGTGGCGGAAAGCAACTATACCCTTCCCATGTATCATCTTCTGCATTGTAAATTAGACTGGTTTCTTGCTCCTCACGAGAATATCCCAATAACCTCACTCCTTTTAATTTTATTATTTTATTTTGAAATATATTAAATTTTTCTTGCGTTTACATATAAAACTATGATATAATTCCTAACTCTATTATATAACTAAACTATATAATAGTCAAGCGTACTAAACATTTGCGTTCTATTACATAATATTTTTTAAAAAATATTATGTATAATAGGTGTTCATACAAGCTGTATCTGCATATGAGTATATAAATACCAAGAAATTTTTAGGGATGCTGAATAAAATAGGAGGGTAATAAAAATGAATAGATGTTAATGAGGGGATGTGAATAATCATACCTTCTCATTCTAGCGTAGTTACGTGAGAGTAATCTAAGAAAAATTAAAGATGAATGTATTTTAGGCGTGTTAGCCATGAGGAGGGTTAAAGTATAAAATTTGTGAGATTAGAATAAGGGAAATGTTATGATTAGGAAGATAATATAAAAGATATAAATAAATTATATAAAATATTCATATGAGTAGACAAATAGAATTTAATCTTATATAGTAAGGTTAATAAACATTTACTGTTGGAAAAGAGGTGATATTATGAATTATAAAGAGATTATTGATAGCAGAGGAATCAAGTATTCATTCATAGCTAATAAACTAGGAGTTAGTCCTGCGTTTGTGACTATGTTTCTAAAAGGCGAAAAGAAGTTACCCAAGCAAAGAGAAGAAATGCTTAGAGATGTGTTAAGATTACATAAATAAACTATAAATAATATGAGGTGAATATATTGAGTGAAACGATAGAGTTGAAAGTAAGTATTGATAGAAAACTATATTATGATGATAAATCGTCATTTGGAGTTTTTGCAATGACACCAGTAAGCAATAAAAAGTCAGTAGACTTAAACAAGTATGGCAATTTTGTAGTAAATGGCAATTGTCCTGAATTATTACAAGACAGCGAGTATGATATTGTTATAGAGCCTAGTGTGCATAAAAAATATGGAAAAGGATACTCGTTTGTAAAAGTTAACATCAAAAAACCTACCACAGTAGGCTCACAACAAACATACTTACGTGCAATAGTAAGAGAAGATTTAGCTGGACAGTTAATAGCAAAGTATCCGAATGAATTGATATTAGATTTAATCAAAGAAGATAAAATAGACTTTAGCGATATAAAAGGTATGCGACAGGCTACATTTGATAAAGTTAAATCTGATTTGTTTAAGAATATTGAAATACAGGAAGCAATAGTTGAGTTAGGTGATTTGAATATTTCATTTAATGCAATGAAAAAGTTAATTGAACATTACGGGAGTCCTAGCTTAGTTGTTCAAAAAGTAAAGACAAACATATATTCTCTTTGTGAAGTTAAATATTTTGGATTTATTAAAGTAGATCAATATGCTATGAATAGGGGAGATGATAAAAATGACCCTAACAGAGTGAAAGCTTCATTTATGTATTTACTAAAAGAGGAAGAAAACAAAGGGCATTGTTGGATATCTGAAGCAGAATTAATCGATACCGCAAGAGACTTATTGAAAATTGATATAGATATAATTACTAATGTATTAAAGAAAACTTTAAGCAATAAACTTAGCAATGTTATAAAAATAGAAGGAAGAATTGCTATTAAATCCATCTTTGAACATGAGAAATATATTATGGAAAAATTATATAAACTAGTGAATAGTGAAAATAAATTTAAGATTAAAAAGTTTGATGAAAAAATAAAGAATATTGAAAAGCAACAAGGATTTTCATTTACAAGTGAACAATTAGAAGCTATCAATCTAGCCGTAGATAATGATGTATTCTTATTAAATGGTAAAGGTGGAGTAGGTAAAACTGCTACATTAAAAGGGATACTAGGAGTACTAGACACCTACTCACACGTCGCTTGTGCCTTATCTGGGAAAGCTAGTAAGATTATGAGCGACCATAATTTAAATGCTAAAACAATTCATAGGATGTTAGGCGTGTCTAAAAAGGGTGAATTTATCCATAATGAACAATACAATCTTGATGAAGATATTGTTGTTATTGATGAAGCTAGCATGTGCTCAGGATATCTATTTTACAGCGTAGTTTCTGCTATTAAAAATGGTAGCAAGTTAATTATAGTGGGTGACAGCGGTCAATTGAGTTCAATAGGGAGCAGTTCTATATTTGATGACTTGTTACGCTCACAATCATTTCCTATGAAGGAGTTAAAAGAGGTTCAACGTCAAGCTGCTAAGTCAGGGATACTTTCACAGGCTAATAAAATTAGAGACGGTCATCAAGTTGTAGATAGGTATGATTACAAGAAACGTGTGTATGGCGAGTTGAATGATTTTGTATTATTCCCTATGGAAAATAAACATGTGCTCAAAGATATGGTATTAGACATATGTAAATCATATAAGGGAAATAATGACGAGTTTCAAGTTTTATGCGGATTGAAAAGCAAAGGAGAATTATCTGTTAAGAATTTGAATGTAGAATTGCAACAAATATTCAATGATACTTCTACACCGTTTATTAAGCGTGGAGACTATGAATACTATGTAAATGATCGGATTATTCACAATGGCAATAATTACGAGGCAGGTAAAAATGAAGATGTTCAAATATTTAATGGAACGATTGGTAAAATTGTTAAGGTTAATAAAAGCGATAATAAGATAGACATTAAATTTGAAGGCATTGGTGATGTAATTACTTATGGATTAAAAGAGATGGAATATACTGAATTAGCTTATGCCATTACCGTTCATAAGAGTCAAGGCAGTACCATTAAAAATGTTCTGTTTACATTTGACTATGGTAGCTATATGTTACTTTCTAAACAATTTGTATACACAGGTATCTCCAGAAGTGCTAAGGCGTGTGTAGTAGTGTGTGAAATGGGGGCGTTACATCATGCGATCAAAACAGACCACGGAAGTTTGAGACGTACATTTCTACTTAGTTTACTGAGAGGAGAGATACAAGGAGGTGCAGAATGAAGGAAAATATATAAATAAACTATTACAAGTTGACAAACAAGAGGATAAGATATTTATGCCTAATGAGATATTTACTGATTTGAAGAATAATATAAAAGGTGGAAGCCATATTTCATTTGCTTATTCTTATTACTATTTATCTCTGTGGTTATACAGGTATGCGAAGTATGGAAATATAAATATTGATGTAAAGACGATAAAGAGCATACTAGACATAAGCAAAAATAATAAAAGTGTTGACTATCTGATTAAGAAAGACGGAGTATTAGATAAGCTAGGGTACACATTTACATCAACCGATTATCCTTTTGCATGGAACTGGAACGATGGAAATATTGAGTTTGATATGATTAGCGATTTTGATGTGGACAGCAGAAAGATGATGAATGGCAGTAGAGGTAGAAATTATAAAATTAAAGTACCATTAAAAGGAATACACAGGACGGCAGAAAGTGAAGAAGATTGTCACGAGGATGGTATATTCCATCAAATTGACAACACACACTTAGTAGAATTTGAAACTTTTATCGAATGTATGAGTAATAAGGAATTGGGTAATGTAGCGTTTTACATATACGGATACCTGAAGAGGCAGTGCGACATTCACAAAAAGTATAATTCCAGTTATGATAAATTAGCAGATGAGCTGAGCATAGGTAGAAATACATTGATGAAGTATATGAGAGTGATGAGTGACAATGGATTAGTTGAAATTAAGGAAAATAGTTGCTACAAGATTGATGGAGGTAAATTTAAAAGAGATGCCAATACGTATACTATCATGTGACTTAATGGTGCTAAATTTAAAAAGGTATGGTTTTTGCACCATTAAGTAATCTATTGATTATAGTTAAAATAGTTAAATATATAAATAAATTATAATAATAGGATAACTAGTATAATAAATAGTATAATAACAAAAGTAGAGTAGCATATAACTATATTAGTTAATAGCCCAAAAACCATACCTTTTAGAAAATAGGAGTTGTAATTTGTTGTGAGTTAGTTATAAATTGTTAAGGGGTGTAGTTTTAATTAAAGATAAATTAATTAAAGGTAAATTAATTAAAGGTAAATTATATACATGTGTTTAAGATGTATCATGAACATTGTTTAATGGAATCGTTTCATTAATTATATCTATATAATAATATATAATGTTAATTGGAGAAACGATTCCTTATAATAGAACACCAAAGATTAAATTTGAGTAAGCTTTAGCATATTTGAAAAGTTTAACTGTAGCGGAGTATAGACAAAAAATATAATATATAATCACAATGAGGTGGTCATATTTGATCATCTTTTTTGTGTGGAGTGGAAATCGGATTCAAGTTGTAGTTTAAAATAGGAATGTAAAATTAGATTATCGTACAGTTGTGAGAAGGTGTATCGTAAGCAGGAAGAATGATGTAGGTGAAAGTATAATAAATGTAGATATGAAAAGGGATTGAAGGTGATTTAAGGATGAGAAGAATAAGGAGTGTGATTTTGGAGAGTGAGAGTATCGTGTGATGCGTTGGGAGAGTAGGGATTGAGGGAGTATTTGGGTGTGAGATAGGCTAGAATGAGGAGTGAAAATGGGAAGGAATGTAGTGATGCCAAGGGGTTTGCGATAACTGTGACGATAAATTCGAGTGGATTTAAGGGAGAATATGGGATGTGAGAGGATAAATGGAATAATTAGGATGGATAAGTAGATGATAATGTGGGATGGTAAATGAGAATATATTAGGAAGTATGGAAAATGTATCGAGCAGATTCTAAGTTGGCTGTGGAAAATAATGAGTTAGAGGTCTTAGAAATACGAACACACGTTCTTATAATGTAAAACTGCCCCCACCACCTCATACCTCATAAACCTTGTCATACCAACCTTTAAACTACCTCTATAAATATAGTTATCAAGGCAGTTTGTTGAATAGTAACTGAATAGGTTATAATTGTAAATAATTAGTAATACCAGCATAAATGAAACTGAATTATTATACTTAATTGTATAGTATGTTTATAATATAATTCGGTACTGGTGCTCATAGTACTAATTGTAATAATTATCATGTAATACTAACTATCGTTAATAACAGGAAATTTTTACATAGTAACTTAAATAGTAATAATTATAATCTGTGAACTATATATTAATTAAACTATCTTAAATAGTAATGATTACGATTTGTAAACTATCTCGAATTAAATTATCTCGAATTAAAACTATCTTTAATTAAACTATATTTAATTAAACTATCTCGAATTCATTGTAAATTATTCCATTCAAATATTATCTTGAATTAAAGATAGTTTTAATCATATAGCTAATAAAGTTTAAACATATCATACAGATTGTAAAGTTTATTCAGTTTTTTCTGTACGTAATAAATTTATTGTTAACTAGTTTTATTATATAGTTGACAATAAATGCTATGTCTTATTGTTAACCGTTATCATCATTAGGTTGACAATGAAACTATATTATCTTATTGTTAACTACTTGTTATCATTGGTTGACAATTGAATATAATCCTATCTTGTATCTATTGTTAACTATATAATTTAAGAGGTTGACAATATCTACTATCATTTACTACTACTATACTTAAACCTATCTATATAGTATTATTATTATCACTACAATCATATTGTTATCTATATAAATACTTTACACTATCTATATACTACTAACCTACGTTATATCATACTTTATACTCTTTATATCTGTATTACTCATTATAATCCTACTATTATAGTACAGTTCACTTCATCATTAATTACATACCTAAATCATATAAACTTTACAAATCATACACTATATAACGCTCATACTGTCCATATAAGCAACGTTACGCACCCACACTATACTACTATTAGTATAATAATTTTCATTCAATCTCATGCATTATGCATTCTACCTATCATTTTCATTGTATATTCTTCTTGATTATTCATTCAACTATACACTACAAATCCCTTTATATCAACGTTTATCATATCTAGTATGCACCATCTTATACATCACACTGTATATTCACACCAATTTTATACAGTCACTATACATAAACTATAAACTAATACACGCTCATCATAACTATATATACATACATAAGTTACAATAGATGTTATAGTCGAGTCTCATCCAATTATATATATATTCAAAAATTAATAAATAAACTTTAAATATTTACGTTATAGGGTTGTAATTATATCTCACATATGAGATAATGAACTTGTAGAGGAAATATCGAAATTGCTTTAACGCTTTAACGAACTAAAGCAAAATTTGAGGAGTGGTTGTAATGAGAAAATTTAACTACGAAGGTATGGTAGCAATGCACGACGAAGCGGTTAAACTATACAATTTTACAAATGAATGTAATGAGTTTGGGATGGATGATTTTATAGCTGAAAATGAAGTTTCAAAAGTTTTAGAATTGGACAAAAAAGTTAAAAAATGGATAGAAAACCAAGCGATCAATGAATATATTAAATTGCAATTATTGGATACTGAAAACTTATTAAAACTTGCTTTAGAAAAAATACACTTAAATTATAATTATTATAAGAACAACTATAAAAAATAATACATTTAAGCGTTAAACCTAATCTAAAGGAGATGGAACAAAAATGAAAAGATATTTAGTAATATACAATGACATAAACAGCAACCAATCAGCAAAAATTTTTAAAAATGAAACTCAAAAGGAAATCAAAGAAACGCTAAAAGGCAACAACTTAAAATTGGTCGCAATACTAAACAATAAAGCATTACAAGAAGCTGAAAGCAATGTAGACAACAAACATTATTTTTTAATACAAGACTTAAAAGGCAACGGAATACTTTGAACCTTGTTAGTAGCTTAATACAAATGATTAAGCTACTCTAGAAGGTTTAACACTTTCTACTCAATCAAAACTAAGGAGATGCTACAGAATGAACAAAGCAACTTATATCTATCAGTTACCATTGTCAATACAAGACGCAATAAAGGAAGGTTTATCTACTCTAGACTTATCATCCGATGATATTCAAAACGCTTTAGATGGACGTATAAGCGATCTTGAAGACTTAATAAGTATTGACAACGTTTAACATTTTAAATGTTGTATCGGTAATAAGCTTTTAAATTTAATCAAAACTAAGGAGATGCTACAAAATGAACGCACTACAAATGACAATAACTACAAAAGATTATAACAACTACATGCATTTATTGGAAATGAAAATTCAGGATATTAAAATAGATTATTATAAAATGAGTACAAACGATGATAAGAAATGGTATGTAGGGGCGTTTAAAAATACGCAACATGACTATTTTACAAAGTGGGTAGAGTTAAATAAAACTTTAAAAAAGGACAGTAGAAACGGTTACTATTTAGCAACAAAGGAAAATGAAATTAAACAAAACTTATTAAACTACATTTAAAATATTATACTATACTTATCAAAAGTCATTAACAGACTTCTTGAAATATCGCTGAACTTTTGATAAGTATAAATAAGTTTTTAAATTTAATCAATCTAAAGGAGATGCTTTAATAATGGTAACTTATTATCGTTATACTGATTCACTAAATCCGATGAGCGATTGGGGACATGCAATGTTTTCAGATAATCAAGGCAAGGTTATAAATTATGGTTCAAATGGTTTTACACTAGACGAGTCACAATGTATTAGTATATACGATTTAGAGGGCGCTATTGTATCAGCTTGGGAGGAGTATCAAAAAGAATGGGCGGAATATGATGAATTCGCACAATTTGACGCTCAATATATTTTTGACAGTTTAAATCCTTGCAACATTGTAGAATCTGCGGATGGTTACGACCATGATTTAACACTAACATGGTTTTGGGATTTTATACTGTCACCTATGCATATAAAAGCAATATTCTTGACGGATGGATGTATTTGTTTTGATGCTAGCATGATTAAAAGGATAGCGTAACTAATTTAAAAGTTAATAATGATGTTAACAGACTATCTCAAATATCGCTGAATGTTTAGAGGTTAATATCATTAATTAGCATTTAAAGCTAAAATAAAATTATCTTAAAAGGGAGTTTTCAAAATGAAAAAATCCAATTATTTTACAAACATTAACACACTCGAGGCACTTAAAAAAGAATACCGTAAATTATGCAAAGTGTACCATCCCGACCTTCCAACGGGTAACCTGGCAATTATGAAGTTCATTAATAACGAGTATGAACTACTATTTGAACAACTAAAGCATATTAGTACAAATAAAAATGACCAAGCGGAAAACGTCAACACTTTTAAAGATATTATAAATCAGCTTATCAAGTTTGATATAAATATAGAAATTGTAGGTTCTTGGATATGGCTCAGCGGGAACACATATTCAATCAAAGAAGAAATAAAGCAACTTAATTTTAAATGGTCAAAAACTCGAAAAAAATGGTATTATTCAGAAGGTTTAACAAAAAAGAAAAAAGGTTCCAACTTGGGTTTTGATGATATTAGAAACGCATATGGTTCACAGAAAATCAAGTCTAACCAATCAAAAAAGTATCAAATATCATAATATAACTACATTTAAAATATTATACTATACTTATCAAAATAGTTAACAGAATTACTGAAATATCGTTGAACTATTGATAAGTATAAATAAGTTTTTAAATTTAATCAATCTAAAGGAGAATGATAAAAATGATTTATAATCCACTCAATAAAAAATCTGATTATGTAACAAAAACAACACGCATTAATGTACACGGTGTACAAACTTGGAAAGAGTGTAAGGACTTTAAAATTGTTTATACTATTGAACATACTAAACATGATGAGGAACTAGAAGAAATAAACTATTCTAATCTTGTCGAAGAAAAATGTAATAGTATGCAAGAGGCTATTAATAGATTAAACTATTTTCAAACGTTGGGTTATAAAAATATTAATATTTCAAACACTGTCTACAATGTAGAAAATGACCATATGCTAGAAGACAACACGGCACGGAATATCAGCATAGAATTTAATAGCACTGAGACAATAAAAGCAGAAAAGGAGAATAGAATACTCACTAGCAAAAATGAAGACCTTCAAGAAGAAAGTATATTGTATGAGGCGTTTATCGATAAGTACAACTCTAAAGATTTATTTGAAAAGTTTATAGAAGAGTATCAAAATAGCAATAACAATCAAGACGTAAACGGGTTATATTGGTATGAATACCGCTTAAGAGGCTTTTCTATAAGTTGCCAACCTAAAGGACATACCAAGGTCAATCACAATGAAGGACGTTGGGGAATTATAGCATATAACAGACCGTTAACAGACATAGAACTATTCGACTATGATTTACAACCTTGGAAAATAGTCTAGTATGTAACTAGGCTGCTATCCCTTAACAACGAGTACCAAAAATCCCTAGACTTTTTCATTTTTACGCTGAACATATCCAATCTAAATATCCAAACCATAAACACGTTAACAAAAATGCTCTAATATCCCTAGCATTTCATCACGTCACAATTAAAGGAGGAAACACCATGCAATCCAATAAACAACAACATAGCGAATCAGACTATCCAAGCAATAGACAAATATCTATTGTACTGTC
>LV_Brine_h2_0102DRAFT_1000231_pt1 | contig 20802 bp, 18 predicted proteins | sample LakVidmifraction_3_FD_10600 | JGI IMG/M metagenome (IMG submission 10600)
TATGTTTTACAAATGAATCGTTATTTATAGTATTTTTATCAACTGCGTTAAAACACAACATGCCACCGGCTTTTAGTGCGTTATGTACGCTGATGATACATGCTTTTAATTTTTCAATGCCATCACAGTAGTGAATTGAATACAAAAAACAGGTAATTAAATTTTGCTGCTGCGCTACGGTAAACTCGCTCATATTTTGCAATGTAAATTGTGCTTCTGGGCAGCGAATAGCGGCTCTATCTAGCATAGGTTGATTAATGTCGAGGCCACTGCTTGTATAGCCAAAATTAATAAAATGCCGTACATGCGGGCCTGTGCCACACGCTAAATCTAGGTGTGTATTTGCGCCATTACCAAAAATTTGGTGTAACCGTTTAATAAAATGGCTTTGAGCTTGATAATCTATATCAGCGCACATTAAGTCATAGTAACCAGAGAGATCTGTGTATAAAGCATTTGCGGACATATTGGCCTAGTTATTAAAGGGTAAGTAATTTGGGTGGCGCATAGTAAACTAGTTATTAGTATTAGCGAAGTAAGCTTTAGGGTAGATGTAATTAAGGGTGTCGGATGGCGCTTCGCTTATCCGACCTACGTAATATAAATTAACGCCGAGCTGGTATTAGCTCAAAGCTAATCACTTAAAACCCGGCTTAATTATTAGTTAATCCCTAAATACTTATGCACTTGAATTGATAAGCGCCAGTTTTTAGCAATACAGGTTTTAATAGCCAGTTTAGTTGCTGACTCTTTTTGGCTAATAGGCTGTAAATAAACCAATTTAGGGTTAACACCCGTTTTAACAAACAGCTCTTCTAGCTCCTCTACATGCTTTTGCATGGCAACGGGGTGTTTAATTTCGTTGGCGCGCTGCATGGCGGTTGTAAGTACCTCAAAACCGCCGCGCATATTAATTTTTGGCGATACAGTAACCCAAGTTTGCGCTGGGGCAAGTATTTCAAAGGTGCCGCTGGTTTCTATTTGCGTACTGAAGCCGTTTTCGTGCAATAAATTACACACTGGGTTTAAGTCGTACATGCAAGGCTCGCCACCTGTGATCACCACATGCTTTGCGGTATAACCACGTGATTGAAATAACGCTAATATGTTTGCTGCGCTGGCTTGTGCCCAATGATCTGAATCGGCTTTTTTTTCTACTGTTTCGTCAAGCGACACTTTGTACACATTATCAACATCCCATGTTTGTTTTGTATCGCACCAAGAGCACCCTACTGGGCAACCTTGCAAACGCAAAAATATAGACGGTGTACCAGTATAACTAGCTTCACCTTGGATGGTTTCAAACACTTCATTTATTTTGTACAAAAGAGAACTCACTTACGATCAAGCAGCAAAATTGCTACCATTAAGGACTAAATAGCGCAGCGCAAAAATTGTTATTTATGCCGTGGGCATGTAGTATATCGTGCCCTGATATAAACCTCTATTAAAACTAAAGAGCAAAACCAGATATGACGCAAAAAGTAGTAGTTATTTATTCCGGCGGTATGGATTCATTTACCGTATTAAATAAGGCCCTGCAACAAGGACATGATGTTTATGCCTTATCGTTTGACTATGGTCAGCGTCATGTAAAAGAACTTAAGGTGGCAGCCCAGGTATGTAAGCAATTAAATGTGCCACACAAAATTGTTGATATTTCGGCTATTAATCAAATTATTGGCGGCTCATCTTTAACTGATGATATTGACGTGCCAGAAGGCCATTACGAAGAAGACAGCATGAAAAGCACAATAGTGCCAAACCGTAATATGATTTTACTGTCTTTAGCGGTAGGTTATGCAGTGTCGCTTAAAGCGAGCCAGGTTTATTATGGTGCCCACTCTGGGGATCATGCGATTTACCCTGATTGTCGTCCTGAATTTGTGCAAAAAATGGATGATGTGTGCCGCATTGCCAACTACGATGCCGTAGAAATTTTTAGCCCGTATTTAAACAATACAAAAATTGATATTTTAACCGATGGTATTGCAATGGGCTTAGATTACAGCCAAACATGGACCTGTTATAACGGCCGTGAAAAAGCCTGTGGTAAATGTGGAGCATGCCAAGAGCGCTTAGAAGCATTTGAGGTCAATAACTTAACCGACCCGCTAGAATACGAATAAACAATTTATTAAGGCTATCATCGATAGCCTTTTTTATGGGTGCTTGTTTATAGCCAGCGTTTTACTTTGTTTTTGTATTGGATGTAATCCTCACCAAAGAGCTGAGTAAGCGCCCGCTCTTCAGGAATAATTTGAAACAGTGTTAAGTAGGCAATAAAACCCGCCACACACAAAAGTGCCCATAACGAGCTTAACCAAATACCCCACCCTAGTAGTATAAATACAAAACCCACATACATAGGGTTACGAGAAAACCTATAAACGCCACTGGTAACTAAACTTGTCGCTTGCTCTGGTTTACTTGGGTTTACTGTGGTGTTAGCCAAACGAAAACTAACCAATCCGGCAATACAAAATACGCAGCCTATAGTTACTAAACTCACCGTTAAATATAAAATAAAGGCACTAAAATCAATCACACTATAATGTGCAATTAAGGCCATTATTAATGCAAAAAAAAGCACAACAACAAGTGGAGGAATTTTATTATTTAACATAGCAGCTCACTTAATTAGTTAATAAAAGGGGCAAACTCTTTGCTTAATCATTACACAATATAGCCAATGTATAAACTACCAGCACACCGGCAATCAACATTTAGAAAAATAAAGTTACAATTAGGCGCTTTATCGTAAATGTATTACGGTTATACTTTAACCAAAGTAATTAACAGGAAGCGGTTATGTCGGGCACTACCATGATTGTATTAATTGTACTTATATCTGTTGGCTCTGGAGTTATATACGATATGTACAAAAAACATTTAGAATTTAAACACCGTATGCAAAATAATAATAGCGATGCTAATAAGCACCTTGCTGAAGTAAATGCGCAAGTTCAAGCATTAAAAGAGCGTGTGCAAACCCTTGAAACCATAGTTACCGATTCAAGCTTTGACGTAAAACAAGAAATAAATAAACTATAAATAATTTTCATATAAATGGGCGTTTTCTGGCTGCTCAATACCGTGGGCAGCTAAAAAACCACCAATAACCTGACCACAGCCCTGTGGTGCTCGGGTGCTGTCTATTTCAAAGTTTAATTGATTAGCGTGCTGCTTGCCCATAGAGCACAAGCCTAGCGCGTCTGGCGAACGTATAGCTACACTTAACTCCCCTATTTGCTCGGCCATTACCTGTTTGCTAAAGCGTGCAAAATTTTTATATTTAAAGTGCTCGCTTACATACTCGTTACTAATGGCTACAAGCGCTGTAATAAAGCCATGTAAAAAGCTATTTGCCGATGTATCGGTTGTTAAAAATGCCATGGTTTTATTATTAAACTCATTTAATTGGCAATCACTACAATTAAGCTCAAGCGTATATAAGTGCTGCTTACTGGTTATTACTTGATGGTTTTTAATCACTATGCTCATACCGGCAAATATCAGCCGTTTAGCTATCGATTGAGCGCTCGCTTGATCAGTGCTATTACTTACCAACTCAGGGTTTTGCGCCATTAATGACAAGTCGTGATGGTTATTAAATGGCGTACTTGTTGCCCCTTTATGCGTTAATTGCAGCAGCTCTCGCACTTCGTGCTCTCGTGCTATTTTAAGTGCTAAAAACGCAGTTTGAATAAGCTCTGAGGTTGGTAGGTTTTTTTCTACTAGCCAGCGCCTGCCAAATAATAATTTTTTTGCGCGAGTGTGATTTTTGTTAGCTGCGCTATTTTTCTCGCAGTTTGAATTATTTGAATAGTTGTCTGGGCTAAGCACTGCCACTTGTAAGTAAAGCTGTTCATTTTGCTGGGCAGCAACCACTCTAAAGTGCGCCGAAAAGTCGATATTTTCAAGCACTGTATTAACACTTTCAAGTGTGTGTTGGTAGCGTAAAAAATGCTGTGGAACAACCCAATTATTATTCTTTAATTGCACCAAAGGGGCATACGAAATTGGCTGCTCGTAACTGTATTGCCATTTTTTATTATTGACGAGAGGTATACGGTGGCTGTTTTTATTTGGCATAAATTAGTTCGCACATGGCAATATATTGTCTGTAGCTATTTACGTTATTAGCGGCAATATTAGATCACATTTATGTGCAATTCTAAGTGGCTAATATTTAATTAATTAAGCTCTGCGTTTGTGATGATCGGGTGCAGGAATGCCTGTCGTAAAAATAAAATTACCCATTACCCTCATAAACACTACTTTAGGTAAATAGTGCCTTAGTAATAAAAATGGCGCATGTATTATAACATTGCGCCACGGCTCATTTTTTACTGGTAACTAATAACTAAAAACTGGTTATTAATTAAGAGTCATAATTTAAATTAGGCTACTGTTTGCGATGTTTTATAAACAAGCGCTTTTAAGCTTCTGTCACGATCTACTTCAATAAAACGCTCTGTAGCAGCTAACCGTTCAACAAACTCAATAGCGCCCTCTGTGTGCTCTGTAATTAAGGCTTTAAAAGCCTCTTCACTAAGCTCTGGGCTGTTAGCGCAAAGTAATAGCTGGGTTGTATCGCTTAATAGCTCAGGTAATCTGCGCAGTACTTTTTGATAGTCTTTCGTTAAAATAAAGCTGCCTTTTTGAAAGCTTGGCGGATCAACAATAATGAGATCAAACGGCGCTGCTTTTTTTAATTTACCAAACGACTTTAAAATATCATGCGGTAAAAAGCTCACCCCTTTATTAAAGCCATTGAGCTGATGATTTTGTTTACCCACCCTAAGCACGCCTTTGCTCATATCCATGTTCATTACATGATCGGCTCCGCCTTGCATTGCCGCCAGCGAAAACCCACAGGTATACGAAAATAAGTTAAGTACTTTTGCCTGTTTACTGTTTGCTTGCACAAACTCACGGCCGCTGCGCATATCAGGAAATATTCCAGTATTTTGGCGGCTGGTTAAATCAACTAAAAAGCCAATACCGTTTTCTTTTACCACATGTTGGCTAGGCAATTGCCCATAAACCAGAGTATTTTGGCTTTGTACACCCGCGCGCTGCTGATACACAAGCGCAGTAATAAGCTCAGGGTGATGTTGCTGCGCCCATTGCCACAGCACACTGGTTAGTTCGCTCAGCGTTGGCTCATCTATTTCATCATAAGACACTAAAAACAAACTAGGTGGGTAAAAGTCTAAGTTAATATGGCTTAGCGCTTCTACGCTATGGCCGCGGCCATGAAACACGCGGCACAGCTCATTTTTTAATAAAGGGGCATCGGCTAATGCGTCAATAAGTGGAGTAAAATTAGGGGTCATAGTTAATTTATCAACTGTTGTTGGAGTTCGTGTATTTCATCACGCACTGAGGCTGCTTTTTCAAATTCTAGATCACTGGCGTAAGCGTGCATTTTACTGTCGAGTTGCTTAATTTGCACTGTGATTTCTTTAGCACTAAGGACTTTTTTAGACTCTTTACGAATGAGTCTAAGGTTATCTTTTGGCCCTGCTTCTTCGCCTACGTCCATCGAATCTAGAATCTTTTTGGCTAACGAATGTGGTTCAATACCGTGTTCAATATTATAAGCATGCTGAATTTCGCGCCTACGTGCGGTTTCGTCCATCGCCTTAGCCATCGATTTTGTAATTCGGTCACCGTATAAAATTGCGCGCCCTTCTAAATGACGTGCGGCGCGGCCTACGGTTTGAATAATAGAGCGCGCTGAGCGTAAAAAGCCTTCTTTATCGGCATCAAGAATTGCCACCAGTGCTACTTCTGGCATATCGAGGCCTTCACGCAGTAAGTTAATGCCTACTAACACATCAAATACTCCAGCGCGTAAATCGCGAATAATTTCGACTCGCTCTACGGTATCTATATCTGAGTGAAGGTAGCGCACTTTTACATTGTGCTCACTTAAGTAGTCGGTTAAATCCTCCGACATACGTTTGGTTAGCGTGGTAACCAGTACCCGCTCACCTTTCTCAACACTTTTATAAATTTCTGAAAGCAAGTCGTCAACCTGGTCCCCCACTGGGCGCACTTCAATAAGTGGATCAAGCAGTCCTGTTGGTCGAATTACTTGCTCTGCAATTGCGCCTACGCAGCGATCTAATTCAAAATCGCCTGGGGTTGCCGACACATAAATTGTTTGTGGCGAAATAGCTTCAAATTCTTCAAAGCGCAGTGGGCGGTTATCCATAGCCGATGGCATTCTAAAACCATATTCAACCAGGTTTTCTTTGCGGCTTCTGTCGCCTTTGTACATAGCGCCAATTTGCGACACTGTTACATGCGATTCATCAATAATCATTAATGCATCGTCGGGTAAGTAATCAAGTAAAGTTGGCGGCGGATCGCCCGGTGTACGCCCCGATAAGTAACGGCTGTAGTTTTCTATGCCCGAGCAATAACCAAGCTCGCGCATCATTTCAATGTCGTACTGCGTACGCTGTGTTACGCGCTGCTCTTCTACCAATTTATTGGCACTTAATAGCTGTGCTCGGCGATCTTTTAGCTCTTCTTGTATTTTTTCGATAGCACCAAGAATTTTTTCACGCGGGGTTACATAGTGTGTTTTAGGGTAAATAGTGGTGCGCACTATGTGTTTTTCAATTGCGCCTGTGAGGGGGTCAAAAATACTTAAGCGTTCTATTTCGTCATCAAACATTTCTACACGTATCGCAAATGTGCTTGATTCTGCTGGAAATATATCAACCACTTCGCCACGTACTCGGTACGTGCCGCGGCTAAAGTCTACATCATTACGGGTATATTGTATTTCGGCTAAGCGGCGTAGCATATCGCGCTGATCCACTTTTTCGCCCACTTTTAAAAGTAGCATCATTTTCATGTATGATTTTGGATCGCCCAAACCATAAATGGCCGACACTGAGGCTACAATTATAGTATCGCGGCGCTCAAGCAGTGCCTTTGTAGCACTTAAGCGCATTTGCTCAATGTGTTCGTTAATAGATGCGTCTTTTTCTATAAACGTATCACTAGAAACCACATAGGCTTCTGGCTGGTAATAATCGTAATAAGAAACAAAATATTCAACTGCGTTTTTAGGAAAAAACTCTTTCATTTCCCCGTAAAGTTGCGCGGCTAAGGTTTTGTTATGTGCCATTATTATCGTTGGACGGTTTAAGTCGTTAATAATGTTAGCCATGGTAAAGGTTTTACCTGTGCCGGTAGCACCTAGCAAGGTTTGATGAGCAAGCCCGGCCTCAAGTCCTTCGCATAACTGCGCAATCGCGGTGGGCTGATCTCCCGCAGGCTTAAAGTGTGACTTTAGTTGAAAATGATCGCTCAATGACTGCACTCCTGTAACGATTGGTTACTTAATGTTTCAAGCTCTTTCATAAACCATTTATAGGCCACCAAAGCGGTAAACAAGTTACCCACAGCAGCGCCAATAAATAACCCCAATAAGCCAGCAAGTTCGTTGCCTATATACGCAAAGGGTAAATAAAAAATAAATAAACGAATAATACTTAAAAACAATGCGTTCATCGGTTTATGTAAAGCATTAAACGATGAGTTTGATAATATGATCACCCCTTGCAAGCCGTAACTTAATGGAATGGTATAAATAAATAGTTTTATAACATCAATAACGGCTTGTTCTTTGCCAAATAACTGGCTTAACACGCCTGCACTAGCAATTAGTAATATATAAATAATAAACTGCCAAGCCATTACAAATTTTAAGGTGCCGGTGTAGGCGTCTTTCACTCTTGATAATTTACTAGCACCAAAGTTTTGGCTTATAAATGGCGGTAATGTCATCGAAAGCGCCAATACTAACAAGCTGGCAATAGATTCTATTTTACTCCCTACCCCAAATGCAGCAACCGCTTCGGGTCCATGGTGAGCCACTAATGCGGTCATTACTGCCATTGCAACTGGTGTAAGCATATTTGCCCCTGCCGCAGGCAAACCAATTTTTAATATTTTACTAATAGAGCCAATAACCGTTTGTTTACCTGCTTTTAAACTCAATAAACGTTTTTTTAGTAATATATATAAAATAACCACTACCGCTACTGACCAGGCAATAACACTGGAAATAGCAGCGCCTTCAATACCTAATGCCGGAATAGGTCCAAAGCCAAAAATAAGTATAGGATCGCAAATGGCATTTATTAGCCCTGCCCCGCCCATCACAAAGCTAGGCGTTTTGGTGTCGCCGCTGGCACGTAATACCGAGTTGCCAATCATAGGTGTTATTAAACACACGCTGCCTAAAAACCATACATTCATATACTGATGTATTAGCGGTAATACGTTTTCACCAGCCCCTAGTAAAGTAAATATGGGGTCAATAAACACATAACCAAAAAAAGATAATATAAGTACCAAAATCACAGCCACCAATAAAGAAATACTGGCATCAAAACGCGCTTCATTTACTTTGTGGCTGCCCAAGGCTTTTGCAATAACCGCAGAAGTGCCTATGCCCAAACCAATGGCTAAGCTTATTACCATAAAAGTAACCGGAAATGTAAAGCTCACGGCTGCTAATGGCTCTGTTCCTAATAAGCTAATAAAAAACGTATCAACAATGTTAAACATCATCAACGACACCAGGCCAAATATCATTGGAATGGTCATTTTTTTTAATGTTGGCGAGATAGGATCATTGAGTAAATCAGGGCGAGTATGTTTTTCTGAAATTACGCGCATAGAATAAGTTGGCCTCTTTTTACTGAGCTAAACATTTTAAAGCATCTGGGCAATTCAAGCCATGCTTTATTGAGTATAGAGGGCTAAATACCTAACTAAGGAGTAAAGCTTTGTTTTCAAGCCTTAGCGTATAAATTCACCTTGAGAGCGCCAAAAAACAAATATAGATCATTTAAATTACTTTTATAACATTTAACGCTTCATAAATGGTGCATTATCACACAACATATTTTTTTACTTTATCGTCACGAAAAGTTTTACTTATCGTTAGAGTCGCTTTCAGCATCAATTCGTAACACACTGTTTTTTAATGATTTAAAAAAACATTCTTAAAGACTTGAAATCGTTGCAGCCCCCTAAAATACTGGGGGTACTGAAGTTCATAAAGTTTAATAAACAGAGTTATCCACAGAAACCGTGGATAACTCATTCAAAGCCGCATTTATAAAGGGGTTACAGCGGATCAAATAAAATGCCGTATTAAACTTATCCACGTTACCAATATGAAAACTTTCTTGGGCTTTAATGTAAAGCTTGCTGTTAGCTGCAATCACCACCTTATTGAGCAACCTAAAGGTGTAAATAAAATTATTTAAGCTATTGATTGTGTTGTTTTTGTACAAACCTTTGCGATTGGCTAATTATTAACTAATAAGTAATTAAATAAAGATATTTTTAGTTTTTGCCGTATTCGTTTTTTATGGAATTTAAGTATTAAATCGATTTTAAGCGTTAAATTTTAAAAACCACTCTGCCTGTGTAAGCTCTTTACGGTAATGTTTTTGTAATATTGAGCGCTATTTTTAGGTGTAATGGCTGTTTTTTATATTTTAAATTAAGTAAATACGCCCTTTAATTTAATAATTTTTAAAAACAAAAGTACTTTTTCATAAAAATGACGCGCTTTAATTTTGGCATTTGTGCTATAAAACGTGCAGATCGAACACAAAAACAACGAATAGAGTTCTTTTTTGTATTTATGATCTTTTATGTGTTGACACTTTGCGGCTGGATCATTAATATTTCGCCCCGTTGAAAGGCAAGACGCTTCCCCCTTAGCTCAGTTGGTTAGAGCGACGGACTGTTAATCCGCAGGTCCCCCGTTCGAGTCGGGGAGGGGGAGCCAAGTTTTTCAACCATAAACGATTCCCCCTTAGCTCAGTTGGTTAGAGCGACGGACTGTTAATCCGCAGGTCCCCCGTTCGAGTCGGGGAGGGGGAGCCAAGTTTATGTTTATGATAGTAGTTCCCCCTTAGCTCAGTTGGTTAGAGCGACGGACTGTTAATCCGCAGGTCCCCCGTTCGAGTCGGGGAGGGGGAGCCAAATCATAAAATAGCACTACTTTAGTTCCCCCTTAGCTCAGTTGGTTAGAGCGACGGACTGTTAATCCGCAGGTCCCCCGTTCGAGTCGGGGAGGGGGAGCCAATTGCTAATAATTCCATAGACATTCCTCTCAATATCTACTACCCTTTCTGATTAATAACTAAAGTATATTCACTCAATTTTCGTGTTACGATTAGTTTATAAATCAAGGATTTGATTCCTTCCCTTTCTGACAATTAAAAGATTGAAAAAATGGCAGGCTTTAAAAAACTCATATTAATACAAATACTCTCTTGGTTAGCATGTGTTGCCGTTGGTAGTTATTTTATAGCTATTAGCTTTAATTACACAGTTAACGAAGCGCAAAAAAATGCACAAGCTACAGTCCAAAATTATATAGATGGTTTAACTTTATCTGATATATCAACAAACAATTTTAAACGCGCTATTACTAATAACGATACTTTTGCAAACTTCATCCTCAGAGACAATCAAGGAGCTGAAGTATTTAAAGTAACGCATTCCCCTGCACTGCCTTTTATTGCCGAATTTGTACAAACAAATTTTAACTCGGTACGTCCCCAGTTTGTAAGCGGTAGTAATACTGATATAAAAGTAGAATTTACACTTAATGTGCAACGTTTTGCACACTTATCACAAAGCGCGTTTTTTATTATTGTGCTTGTTAGTACTTTTTTAGTCCTTATTCCTATGGCGTTAATGAAGACCCTTTCTCATAGAGTAAATAAAAGAATTAGTATGGACGTGGCTGATGTTATTGATGTTTATATAAATCAAAACCAGTTAGATCATGACCTAGAAGTAAGTCTTGATACAAGCAGGCTCAAAAGCCAAGGAAAGAGCTTAGTTCCTAGCTTTAATCGTTTATCGCACTTTTTGAAAAGTAAAAATGAAGATCTGCAAAACGCAGCACTCACAATAAAACACCAAGCCTATAAAGATGGTGTAACCGATTTAGGCAATCGGAATATGTTTGTTGAGTATTATGAAAAAAATATAGAAAACAGCGAAAAAAGCACTTTTGGTACACTCGCTTTAATTAGGTGTAGTGAACTGCAATCTATTAACCAAACCCGCGGTTATCAAAAAGGTGATGAATACATTAAAGGTGTGGCTGATATTATTAAGCACATTAGTGGCACCTACACTGGCAGCCAAGTATTTAGACTTAATAGTTCTGATTTTGTAGCTGTATTACCTAATATACCGCTAAAAGAAGCCGAACGTTTTGGTGAAAACTTACAATCTCGCTTTACTCAGTATCAACAAACCCAAGAGCTCAGCTCAGTAGCTAATACTGGTATTGTGGGTTACGAAAAAGCAAAACCACTTGGTGAGTTACTTTCGGTAGTAGATAACGCCATGAGTATGGCGCAATCAAAACATGCAAACGCTTGGCATGTACAGCGCGAAAGCGATTTAATTAATAATGTAAGTGCTGGATTTGGTAATCAAAATTGGCGCAAAGTTATAAATGAAGTAATTGAAGCAAAACGTGTGCATTTAGTAATGCAAAATATTATGCCTTTGGGCAAAAATATTAAAGCGTATGCTGAGATTCAGGTACGATTTAAAACCGAAGATAATCAAATGCTACCTACAGCCTCATTTTTAGCCATGGCCGAAAAACTTGATATGGCTATAGAAATCGACAGGCTAATTATTGACTCATCACTTGAGAAAATAAAAAGCCGAAATCTTTCAGAAAAGTTTTTTGGTTTAAATGTTACGCCTTCAAGTGCGCACAACGACCAGTTTGTAATTTGGTTAGAACGCCGATTATTAAAAGATACCCATATTGCATCAAAACTTGTTTTTGAAGTAAGTGAATTTGGGCTACAACAAAACATTAAAGCGAGTAAACGCTTTATTGACATGATTCATCGCGTGGGTGCTCGCATAACAGTTGAGCGTTTTGGTGTTGGCTTAACATCGTTTAAGTTTTTCCGCGATTTAAAACCAGACTTTATTAAAATGGATGCCAGTTATACCCGCGGCCTAGAAGATGATAAAAACAATCAGTATTTTATGCGCTTAATGGTCGATTTAGCACACAGGATTGGTGTAAGTGTTTTTGCTGAAGGGGTCGAAAGCCAAGAAGAAAAGCACATTATAGAAACCCTGTGCTTAGATGGTGTACAAGGTTACTACATAGAAAAACCTAAAGACATTTGATATAAGGGCGTAGTTAACCCAAGTTCAGGTTATTTAATTAATAAAAAGAGCACTTGTTGCTCTTTTTTTGCTTTATTTTCAGTACTGTCACCCATACTAAAACCATAACGTTAAATAAACTCTACAAACAAATTACAGTAATTTTACATCTTCATTATGCGTTAATTATTTTACCTTATTTATTTGACTGATAACTACTCCACATGTTGTTTATCTCGGCAGAAAAAAGGATAATGCATTGGATTTTAATAGCGCGAGGCACACATGACAGAATATGTATTGTTATTGATTGGCACTGTTCTGGTTAATAACTTTGTATTAGTACAATTTTTAGGCTTGTGTCCGTTTATGGGCGTGTCGAGTAAACTAGACACGGCTATAGGTATGTCTTTGGCTACCACTTTTGTGCTTACCCTTGCCTCTGTAACCAGCTACTTAGTTAACCAATATATTTTAATACCGTTGGATATTACCTATTTACGCACCATGAGCTTTATTTTAGTGATTGCTGTAGTAGTACAATTTACCGAAATGGTAGTACGTAAAACAAGCCCTACTTTATATCGCTTGCTGGGTATTTTTTTACCCCTTATAACCACAAACTGTGCTGTGCTAGGCGTTGCATTACTTAACATTAAAGAAGATCACTCCTTTTTACAGTCGGCGGTTTATGGCTTTGGTGCCGCAGTTGGTTTTTCGTTAGTACTTGTATTGTTTGCTGCCCTGCGAGAGCGCCTTGCAGCGGCCGATGTTCCTACCCCCTTTAAAGGTGCCTCTATTGCCTTAATTACCGCAGGCTTAATGTCGATGGCATTTATGGGGTTTACCGGATTAGTGAAGTTTTAATATGACCTTGTTTTATGCATTAATAGCACTAGGCTCACTGGCATTAGTTTTTGGCCTAATTTTAGGATTTGCCGCTATCCGCTTTCGGGTAGAAAGTAACCCTATTGTTGAGCAAATTGATACCATTTTACCGCAAACTCAATGCGGCCAATGTGGCTACCCTGGCTGTAGGCCATACGCCGAAGCGATTGCCAATGGCGACGAAATAAACAAATGCCCACCTGGCGGCGAAGCTACTATGAAAAAGCTCGCCGAATTAATGGGCGTTGATCCCAAGCCCTTAGCTGGCGGAGAGCAAGCTGAACCAATTAAAACTGTGGCATATATTCGCGAAGACGAATGCATTGGCTGTACCAAGTGTATACAAGCATGCCCAGTTGACGCCATTGTTGGTGCAACTCGACAAATGCATACTGTATTAATTGACGAATGTACTGGCTGCGATTTATGCGTAGAGCCCTGCCCTGTAGATTGCATTGATATGCTCCCTGTAGCCGAAACTAAACAAAACTGGAAATGGCAGTTAAATGCAATTCCCGTTACACAAATAGATTAGAGGTTTGAGTGGATAAGTTACTTGAACAAATAAAAAAAGGGGTCGTTTGGCCATTGCCTGGCGGCGTTCACCCACCACAACAAAAATCACTCTCTAATAGTGCCAGTATTACTCGCTTGCCATTACCCGACAAACTCGTAGTTGCACTTAAACAACACATAGGCGCTAACGGTAAACTTATTGTTGAGAAAGGTCAGCACGTTTTAAAAGGCCAAGCTTTAACCATACCTAAAGCTAACTGGTCGGTGCCTATGCATGCGCCAACCTCAGGCACAATAGCCGACATAAAGTTAATGCCTTCGGCGCACCCTTCGGCCCTACCTGAACTTAGTGTAATAATTGAGCCCGATGGTAAAGATTTATGGTGCGAGCTTAACCCAATTAAAAACCCAGCAACGCTAAGCCACGATGAACTTATTAATATTATTCATCAAGCGGGCATTAGTGGTATGGGAGGCGCTGGTTTTCCAACTTATGTTAAAGCCGATACTAAGCAACCTATCGAGTTTTTAATTATTAATGCGGTTGAGTGCGAACCTTATATAACAGCTGATGACATGCTAATGCGCGAGCATGCCAAGCAAATAGTGCAAGGTATTGAGCTAATGCAACAACTGCTCAATCCTACGTTATGCATTGTGGGTATAGAGGACAACAAGCCAGAAGCAATTGCTGCAATGATACAAGCAGCGGAGCATAATAGCTTAATATTGGTGCAAAAAGTGCCCACTATTTATCCCTCTGGTGGCGAAAAACAGCTTATTAAACTGCTTACTAATCGCGAAGTACCTAATAATGGCATTCCGGCAGATGTTGGTATACTGGTACATAACACCGGTACTTTATTTGCTATACAACAAGCTGTTTATGAAGGTAAACCCTTAATTGAGCGCGTAGTCACAGTAACGGGTAATACTATTCATAAACCCGGAAATGTATGGGCTTTATTAGGCAGCGAAATAAAGCACTTGCTCGATTGCCAAGGTTTTTCGCCTGTACCACAGCAACAAGTAATTATGGGCGGCCCAATGATGGGCTTTACCCTACCAACAATTCGTATTGGCGTGGTAAAAACCACTAACTGTATACTCGCGCCCGATCATAAAGAGCTTGCAGAGCCCGGCCCAGAAAAAGCCTGTATACGCTGTAGTGCCTGTGCGGATGCTTGCCCTGCTTCTTTATTACCTCAGCAATTACAATGGTTTGCTAAGTCAAAAGAATACGACAAACTACAAGAACACAATTTGTTTGACTGCATAGAATGCGGCGCGTGTGCCTACGTTTGCCCAAGTGAAATACCGCTAGTGCAGTACTACCGGGTAGCCAAGGTAGAAATAAAAGAGCAGCAGGCAGAAAAAATTAAAGCAGATCGTGCTAAAGAGCGTTTTGATGCGCGAAAAGAGCGCCTTGATCGCGAACAAGCTGAGCGGCAAAATCGCCATAAACGTAAGCCTGCAGTTAAAACACCAGACGAAAAACAAAAAGTAGCCGATGCTTTAGCAAGAGTTAAAAGTAAATCAGCTAATAGCGATGAAAAATCAGCCGTAGCCGCTGCTATTGCCCGTGCTAAAGCTAAAAAGCAACAAGGCGATGCACTTGAACCTGATAATAGCGAAGTAGCAAAAGAACGCGCATTGCGTAAAGAACAAGCTCGACAATATAAAGAGCAAAAAGCACAAAGTGATGAGCCAGCAAGCCCTGATGATAAAAAATCAGCTGTAGCCGCAGCCATAGCTCGCGCTAAAGCTAAAAAGGCCGCACAACTAGCAAACGCTGAAAGTACAACTGACGATGCGCTGCAAAACGAGGCCCCCGTTGATGACAAAAAAGCTGCTGTAGCCGCTGCCATAGCTCGCGCTAAAGCTAAAAAGGCCGCGCAATTAGCAGACGCTGAAAGTACAACTGATGATGCGCTGCAAAACGAGGCCCCCGTTGATGACAAAAAAGCTGCTGTAGCCGCTGCCATTGCTCGCGCCAAAGCGAAAAAGGCCGCGAAAGCATTAGCCGATGCTGAAAGTACAACAGACGATGCACCGCAAAACGATGCACCCGTTGATGACAAAAAAGCTGCTGTAGCCGCAGCCATTGCTCGCGCCAAAGCGAAAAAGGCAGCGAAAGCATTAGCAGACGCTGACAATACAACAGACGATACACCACAAAACGATGCACCCGTTGATGACAAAAAAGCCGCTGTAGCCGCAGCCATTGCTCGCGCCAAAGCGAAAAAGGCCGCAAAAGCATTAGCCGATGCTGAAAGTACAACTGATGATGCGCAAGTAACGAGCGCTGTTGAGAATAACGACGCCGCATCTAGTACTAAAGCCGACGAGCCTAAAGCGAACGATGACAAGAAAAAAGCCGCAGTAGCTGCTGCTATTGCTCGAGCAAAAGCCAAAAAGTCTCAAAAAGAAGGAAATGATCAGTCGTGAAATTAACCATGGCCAGTTCGCCTCACAGCCATAGCCATAAATCGTTAACCCGATTAATGCTTTGCGTTATTGCTGCGTGTATTCCTGGGCTAATTGCTCAGATCATCTTTTTTGGTACAGGTGTGCTTATTCAGCTCATATTAGCGCTGATTGCTGTAAGTGTATTTGAAGCTGCAGTAATGCTACTTCGCAAACGCCCCGTTTGGCCCGCGTTAAGTGATGGCAGCGCGTGGCTTAGCGCAGTACTACTTGCATTGAGCATTCCGCCATTAGCCCCTTGGTGGATAGTTATTATTGGCTGTTTATTTGCCATCGTTATAGTTAAGCAGCTCTATGGTGGTTTAGGGTTTAATTTATTTAACCCTGCTATGGCCGCTTATGTATTATTATTAATTTCGTTTCCGGTACAAATGACCGCGTGGATGCCAATTACCGAGTTATTAAATACTCCGATTGGTTTTACCGAGCAGCTTAGGGTTGTTTTTACCGACTTTACTGCCACCGGTTTTAGTTTAGATCAAGTACGTGCAGGTATAGATGGCATTACTATGGCAACCCCACTGGACACTATTAAAACAGATATTGCCCATGGTTTAACCGTAACCGAAAGCATGCAAAAGCCGATATTTAATGAGTGGGCTGGACATGGATGGGTGTGGGTTAACTTAGGCTTTTTAGCCGGTGGTTTATACCTTTTAAAAGAAAAAATAATTAACTGGCATATCCCAGTAAGTTTTATTGCAAGCTTAGCGCTGTGCAGTGGCATAGGTTATATAGCAGCGCCCGGTACAGAGCCTGGCATAATACTTCATCTATTAAGTGGTGCCACTATGATGGCTGCATTTTTTATTGCTACCGATCCGGTGTCGGCTGCCACCACCAATAAAGGGCGCTTAATTTATGGCGCAGCTATTGGCTTATTAGTGTATTTAATTCGCACCTTTGGTGGCTTCCCTGATGCTGTTGCTTTTAGTGTATTACTGCTCAATATTGCTGTTCCCTTAATTGACTACTACACACAGCCGCGCACTTATGGCCACGGAGCAGCAAAATGATACTATCCTCTATGGCTAAAAACGGCGCTATTTTAACTGCTTTTGCATTAGTGACTACAGGGCTGGTTGCCTCTATTAATATGCTTACCGCCGATAAAATAGCAGAGCAAGAGCTATTGCACCTTACTTCACAATTACAAGAAGTGCTCGACCCGAGTACTTACGACAACGAGCTAACAACAGATTGCGTTATTATTTCAGATGAACGACTAGGCCCTTACGCTAATCAAATAGTTTACCGTGCCCGTAAAAACAATGAACCTGTAGCCCTTATTGTAAGGCACGTAACGCCAAGTGGTTACAGTGGTGATATTAACTTACTAACCGCGGTTTTAAGTGATGGTAATATTGCCGGTGTGCGTACCACTAAGCACGAAGAAACTCCAGGCCTAGGCGATAAAGTAGAAGTTAAAAAATCACCGTGGATCACTAGCTTTAAAACGTTAACTGTACAAAGCAGTAGCGATGCACGTTGGGCGGTTAAAAAAGACGGTGGCCAGTTTGATCAATTTACCGGTGCAACTATTACACCTCGCGCTGTGGTTGGCTCGGTAAAAAATGCCGTATTATTTGCTCAAAGTGAATTTGGTGCTATTTTTGCAGCACCTAATGCCCAATGTGTAGAGGTAACTAAATGAGTGAATTAAAAACACTATATAAAGACGGTATGTGGGTCAACAACCCTGCCCTAGTACAGCTATTAGGCCTTTGCCCATTGCTTGCTGTTACGTCTACAGTTACTAACGCACTTGGCTTAGGGCTGGCTACACTGCTTGTTTTAGTAGGTTCTAACATTAGTGTATCAATAGTGCGAAACTGGGTACCTAAAGATATTCGTATACCGGTATTTGTCATGATTATTGCCGGCTTTGTAACTATAGTGCAGCTATTAATGAACGCTTATACCTATGGGCTTTATCAGTCGTTAGGTATTTTTATTCCGTTAATTGTTACTAACTGCGCCATTATTGGTCGCGCTGAAGCATACGCATCTAAAAACCCAGTTCACTTATCGGCGTTTGATGGGCTAATGATGGGTTTGGGCTTTATGATTGTGCTTGTTGTTTTAGGCGCAATGCGCGAGCTAATTGGGCAAGGCACTTTATTTGATGCCGCCGACTTGTTACTTGGCCCTTGGGCACAAAGCCTACGCATTGAAGTATTTAGCTTTGATAATCAATTTTTACTCGCAATTTTACCACCGGGTGCCTTTTTAGGTCTTGGGCTACTTATTGCCGCTAAAAATGTAATTGACGCACAAATAAAGTCAAAACAAGTTACCCCACCAGAGCCTGAAAAAGGCCCTCGTGCTCGTGTTACTAGCTTAACTTAAAGGAAAAGCGCACATTAATAAGGTGTGCGCTTAAGTAATATGAATAAAGAAAAACGCCACCAAATTCTTACTCGCTTACGCGACGATAACCCGCATCCAGAAACCGAGCTTGAATACTCAAGCCCGTTTGAGTTACTTGTCGCTGTAACGCTCTCAGCGCAAGCAACCGATGTAGGCGTTAACAAAGCTACTCGAAAGTTGTTCCCTGTGGCTAACACACCACAAGCCATTTTAGATTTAGGCCACGATACACTGCGAGATTATATAAAAACCATCGGCTTATTTAATTCTAAAGCCGCAAACGTTTATAAAATGTGCCAAATTTTGGTGGATGAACACAACAGCATAGTTCCCGAAAACCGAGAAGCACTAGAAGCCCTACCAGGCGTCGGCCGAAAAACCGCAAACGTAGTACTCAACACCGCGTTTGGCTGGCTAAAGGATAATGAAGGTAGATACTTTTTAGCAGTAGATACTCACATCCAACGTCTTGCAAACCGTTCGGGTTACGCTAAAGGTAAAACTGTTGAGCAGACAGAACAGGCCATAATTAAAAATACGCCAAATAAAAAAGAGTTTATGTTTAACCTCCATCATTGGTTTATTTTACATGGGCGCTATACGTGTACAGCGAGAAAACCAAAATGTGGAAGCTGTATAATCGAGGATTTGTGTGACTATAAAGAGAAAACTGAGTCATAGCTAAGAGTAGTTACTTTTTAGTTAGTATAAACCTTTTAACAGCCACATTTTTTAGTTTCCATTTAATAAGTTGGCTATTTGGTTCTCATATGAGCCTTTATTAGGCCAGCACCAGTTAAATTGAAAATTTGCGTTAACTTAAGAATAATTTGAATTTAAGCAAGGTGTTGCAATTAGATTATGATTTATTAATTAGAGCCCAGCTTAAACCTAAAATTTAAATACAGAATTCATTGGAAGCTATTTCTGGTTTGTGCCAAAAGCAGCCCTTGAGTGACTTAGTGATAAAGGCTGCAATGATACGATTGCTGACATTTCACTATTTCTTTTTATGCCTTCTCATTGCCATTAATAGACTGTCATTTAGCTATCGCAACAACTTTGACCTTCTTGAATTGGCGGGCATTTCACTGTTCCATAAGAGCAATATACGCAACAATCGCCTTTCAAAGGCTTTAGGAGAACTTTGCAAGATTCACATTCATAATACCACTGGCAAGCGTTGATTGGCATTTCTTCAGTTTTACTGAAGCCACACTCAGGGCAAGTAATGGTAGAATTTAACTCTATACTTTGCATGTTTGCTCCTTCAAAGGTTTAACAATGTCTAATACGGACATTACAATCATCAAACAAATACCTACATAAAACAAATAAGTGCTCCATTCGTATTGCCATAGTGGATAGAGGGTTAACAAAACCGCTATAGGGCCAATAACCCCAAGAATACCTCTCGCATGATTTTGGTTTTTATACCAGTTATACAAATTTACCAACAATGCCAGAGTTGCAAATATAGGTAACAAGGTATTTACAGCAATTCCCTCAAAGTGAGAGAGAAAGCCTAATCCTAATGCTGATGCTAACGAGCCGAGTGCGGGGAAGCACCCCGTACAACTAAGAGCCGCAAGCCAAACACCACCTGAGCTAACTTTATCTAAAATCTTATTAATCATTTTTAACGTCTAACATTATTTGAATGATTTGAGTATGAACTCCGTAGGTAGGTACGGAGTCAATACTATTTTAGCGAATCGATTATTGGGCAGTGGGATTGATCGTTATTGTTGCGGCATGAATTAGTCATTTCTTTTATGACGACTTCTAAGCGTTGAAGGTCAGCTATCTTATTTTGAATTACGTTCAATTTCAGCAAGCCTAGGGATTCTACTTTGGCACAATCGCCATCCATTGACATCAATGAAGCCACTTCTTTTAGAGTAAAGCCAAGTGCTTTGGCCTTACAGATGAATTGTAATTGTTTGGTGATTGAGTCGTCATAGACACGATAACCATTTTGAGGTTTTTGAGGCTGTTTTATCAAGCCTTCCCGCTCATAAAACCGTATAGTTTCTACGCCTATATCAAGTTCTTTAGCCAACTTGCCTATTGTTTTCATCGTCCAACCATAAAATCAACTTTAATCATGACATTAGTATATCAATACGAAGTAAAATTGCTCGAACTACAATGACTGGTTTTCGCTCTTTTGAGGCATTCGCCTCAACACGTTTTGGGGCAAAGGTGAGTTATATTGATAAATCGTCGATGGACAAAAACGTTTTAGAGTATTCATCGCATTGAGCGGCGAACGAAAAGCCCGATTGACACATGAGCAAAGTAATAAGTAGCCATGCCAACCTACGCAGT
>LV_Brine_h2_0102DRAFT_1000233_pt1 | contig 20694 bp, 5 predicted proteins | sample LakVidmifraction_3_FD_10600 | JGI IMG/M metagenome (IMG submission 10600)
ACAGCAACACATGAACAAACTCATGCAACAGGAGATATTAGTAATAATCTTTCTAAATATGCAATGAAGAAATATGGTCTATTAGGTTCCCTAAGAGATAAATTTCCTGGTAGTTCTACTAATGAAGCTGTACAACAAGAATTTAATCCTGCTACATCATTTGGTGTAGAGGATCAGATTAAACAAGCGTCTTATATGGGCAGTAATGGTGAACTATATCCTAGATTTATGGAGATGAGACAATTACTTAATGTAACTCCAGGTCAACCTATTACAGATGATATGGTTAATAAACTAANTCAAAGATCCAAAAACAAATCAAACTGCTAGATTTTATACTCCTAAGAGATTAAAAGAGATATTAAATACAATAGCAGATAATAATACAAATAAATATCAGAATGTTGCTGCATATGGTGGTAATTTTTTAAATACTAAATCTAAAAGATAATGAAACAAGATTTAATTAGCCAATTCTCATTACCTCCATATATAAAAGGTAAAAGCTTTTCAGAGGCAAGTAAAGCTATTGAAAATAAATTCAAGGACAGAAATGATAATGCTGCAAAGGAAACTAAAAATGCTTTGTTGGAAAGATTATCTCAAGCTCAAGAATTTGTTAAGATGCAAGAATCTGTAAAGAATGAATCTCAACAAATTCCTGACCAAATGGATGGTCAAGTTCCTGAAGGTATGGAAGAGTATATGGCACAACAAGGTGGTCAACCACAACAAGAGATTCCTATGCAACCCCAACAAGGTATGCAACCTCAGCAAGGACAACCAGCAGATCCAAATGTAGCTGCTTATGGTGGACTATTTGGTAAACAGAATAAATATAATGTAGGTGGTTCTATGGGACAAGCTGTTACAGGTATACCAACACAACAAATAGGAGTTAACACAGTTCCTGGTGGAGGTATAGACCCTACATTAGCTGCTGGAGCACCAATGGGTGTTGAAGTCCCTGGTGGAGGAGGTGGTGCAAGTGCTGCTGGAACTGCTGGAACTGCTGGAGCTGCTGGAACTGCATTAGAGTTAGGAAAAACTGCTTTTGGTCCTACAGGAATAGATATGTCAGGAGCACAAAAAGCACCAGAAACACAAAGTAAAGGTATGGGAGCTGCTAGTAGTGCTATAAAAGGTGCAGGAGCAGGTGCTGCTTTTGGGCCTATTGGAATGGGAGTAGGCGCAGTAATAGGTGGAGCTGCTGGATTTATTGGTGCAGGTAAAGCCCAAAAAGAAGCTAATGAGGCTAGAAATAATTATACATATACTCAAAACTCTGATATAAGACAAAGTGATTTTGCTATGGGTGGTAAAATGAATAAATATGGTGATGGTGGTAGACCTTTTCAAAGAGATCCTAATGCTCCTAATTATAGTGATTTAAGTAAACCTTTAGATAGAAATATAAATCCTGGAGCACCATCATTAACTAGTCCGTCTATATATGGTCAAGCACCTAAAAATATGGGTAATTATGCTGAAAGAACAGCACCTGATACAAGTAATTTAGATTTTGGTAGTAAAAATCCTACTAATCCTAATTTTGATAATGGTACAGTAGCAGGTAGAGGTTTAGATTGGTTAGGTAAAAATGCAGGTAATATAGCACAATATGCTCCTGTTGCAGGTAATCTTATGTCATTAAAGAATTTAAAACAAGGAGCTACTGAAAGAGGTAGTAGAGTAGATAATGTATATCAACCACAATTATATGATGAAGCACGTCTACAAAATATATTAGGTCAAAGAAATACTGAAAGAGCTCTTACAGAAGCATCTGGAGGTGATTTAGGAGCATTAAGAAGTAATTTAGTTGCAAGTGGCGCAGGTAAGACAAAGGCTCAATCTGAAGCTATGGCACAAGCTGATTCAGTTAATAGAGGTGAAAAAGGTAAACAGTTTCAATCTGAAGTAGCTAGAGATAGAACTAATATTCAATTAGATCAAAATTTCTTAGAAAGAAAAGCTGCAGATAAAGGAGCATACGAAACTACTAAAGAAAACTTGAAAAGACAATTAGCTCAAGATGTTGGTGCTATTGGTAAAGAAGAAGTTGATAAAAAGTTAGTTAAAGAGATGTTTGGTTATACATGGAATGGTAAATATTGGGTAGATGATGAAGGTAATACTTATTCAAATAAAGATGTTAATACTAAACTTAAAACTGAAAAAGAAACTAAATCAGAGAAAGATAAGAAAGATTATGAAGACTATCTTACTTATAAAAAATCTAAAAAAGAATAACAATGGCTCAGATTAATCGTTACACAAATTTACAACCAGCAAAATATACTCCTAGGACATTACAGGAGCAAATGTTGGTTCCAGCATATAAGAGACAACAACATAATGCATTGGATACAGCAGCTTCAGAATTAGGAGCTATAGAATCCAATAGATTAAAAACAGATGAAGAGGCTGTATCAGGAGCTATTTCTGAGTTTGATAAGGAGTTATCTGATTATAGAGATAAATTAAATAAAGAAGGTTTTTCTCAATCCAATAAATCATATATAAATACTTTAACTAAAAAACGACAAGATTTACTATCTAATACAGGTGTGGTTGGGAAAGCAACTAAATCATATGAAGCCTATAAACAAAATGAGGAAGAACTAAAAAAGTTATATACTTCTGGTAAGATAAGTCCAGAAAAATATCAATTAGGAATACAAGAAGCATTATCACAATATGATCAGTCAGGTGGTGTAGTTAATAATGGTGAATATAATTCATTTATGGCTTCTCCTGATCAAGATATAATGAAGAGAGCAAGGGAAATAGCACTAGATATACAGAAAAATCCTTCAACATTAACTAATTTTGGATTAATTAAAAAAGGAAATAGATATTATGACACTAAAACTGAGACAGATTATACAAAAGAGGAAGCTATATCTTATGCAATTCAAAGTATCTTAGGACAAGACCAAGAGATTAGTTCTGACCTAATGCAAAGAGAAGAGTTGGGGATGTTTGGAGATAAGACAGCTAAAGATTACTTAAAAAGTATAGGAGATACCCATGAAGTATTTTATTCAAAAAATAACACTAGTAAAACACAATCTGGTTTTTATGATCCAGATGAAACATATTTAAGACATAAAGCATTAGATAAACAACTTAAAGAAGATGCCGTTGATTTTGAAAATTATACAACTACAGTTACCCAGTTAAATAATAGTGATGATATCGCTAAATTAAAAGATGTTAGAAATGGTATAATAGGAATTGATGCTAAACAGTATATGAACCGTGGTGATGTATCTTTCCTTGAAGCTATAAAAGATGTTATATTAGGAAAAGCACCACTATTACCTGAAACATTTGAAAAATTAGAAGGAAATCTTAAAAATAAGGTAGAGAATGTATTTGAAGGTCTTAAACGAAATGGAACATTATCACAAGATGCAGAAATAGGAAGCAAAGAAAGTTTAGGGGCAGTAATTAATCATATGGAAAATACTAAAGATATATCATTAACTCCTAAAGTAATAAAACCCTCTCTAAAAAAGCAGGACGAAGAAAGAAAAAATATTATTAAAAATGCAAGAAGTCGAGAATTTTACGTTGTAAAAGATAAAACAGCTTATTCATATGAACAAATGATTGATGAAGATTATCTCACAGAAAATTATAATGAGAATTTAAAAAATTCAATTTATAATGGTCAATTATCTTCAGATAATGATTATTCGATGAAATTACCTATTGATTATGGGAATACTTGGAATATACCACATGTAATGACAATTGGGGGAAATGAAGTTTTAGTGTCACCTAGTGCATCTGAATTAGCTAGCCCTTATAATAGGACTGAAGATAATTTACATAAAGAGTTCATAAAACTACAATATAGTGCATTACCAGAATTATATACTTGGAGGTATCAAGATGGAGATGGTGTAGATATAACCAGAGACGTTGAAGCTGAAATTACTACTGGAGGGAGATATATAGTTAGAGCTCCGTCTTTAAAAGATCCTAATTTTATACAGGAAGATACCCTTAGTGCAGATGAATTTAGAGAAGTTTTATTAGATTTTACTCCAAGAAATAAATAAAAATAAGATTACATGGAAGACGAAGTTATAGAAGATAATGGATTACTTAATGAGTATTTAAGTAAAAAATATGCACCAAAAGATAGGTCTATATATGCTAAACCAAGTGATGTCAGTTCTTTTACTGGATTTAATACAGGTATAGGAACTGCTGGTAAGTATGATGAAGGGTTTGAGGCTAAACTTCATATGGGTGATAGTTCTTTTGATAATGCCTTAAATACATACAGAGCTAAAAGTCAATCTGGATTACAACAATTTGGTAATGCACTTGTAAGATTAACTAATATTATACCAGAAGCAGTTGGAAGTATTGGTTCTGCATTAGATTTTGAAGATTACTTTAATTCCGATAAAGAAGTTGGTAATTGGTTAACATCTATGATGGAAGAGTGGAAAGCTGCTACTGCTGAGGCTCTACCTATATATAGAGAAACCCCAGGTAAAACCTTTGATATAGGTGATTCTGGATGGTGGTTTGATAATGGTTCGTCTTTAGTTAATTCTATAGGAGGTTTTGCACTTGGTGGAGGTATATTATCTAAAGGTCTTGTAGGGTTAAGTAAACTTTCTAAAATAGGAATATTAACAGAAAGTATTATAGGAGCTAATAAAGCTAAACAAGTTGGAAGAATAGCTCATAATGTTGCAACATCTACAATGTTAAATCAGGCTGAAAGTATATTAGATGCTACAGATGTATATGACGAAACATATGCTAGAACATTGTCACAACTAAAAGCTAAAGGTGATATAAATGTTGAAGATAAAGCTAGACAAAAAGCAGCAGATGCAGCTAGTGTCACAATTAATACTAACCGTATTAATATATTATTAAATTTAACATCTGCTAATCGATTTTTAAAATCCCCTACATTAACTAGAAGGCTCTTAGAAAAACAAACTCTTAAAAGAAGTATGGACCGAGCTTTTATGGAAGGTGGGCAGGAGTATGCAGAAGAGGTTATAAATTATGTTGCTGGACAAAAAGGTAGAGCATTTGGTAAAGATGAAGATTATACATTTAACTCTCTAATTAAAGATGTAAGTTCACCTGAAGCTGCAGAGGCAGGTGTAATGGGTTTTATTGGCGGTATGGGTCAGACAGCTCTTACTAAAGAAGGGTTCCAAAGAATAGCTAAAACAACAGATCCTAAAACAGGTAAAAAAATAAGTATTAAACAATATGATAGAAATAGATATGATGAACAAAGGTCTATTATAGAAGAATATGAAAATAATGCTAAAGTTTCAGATGTAAAATTTTTTACAGATCAGTTTGAAAGTATTGGTGATAAAATAAAAATACAAGAATCTTATAAAAAAGCATTAGAGGATGGTAATGATGAAGAAGCCTCTAGAATAGCAAATTTATCATTAGATCTACAAGCTTATAGTTCTTTCCAAAATGGTACTACAGAGTCATTAATTAAACTTTATGAGGAGTTAAAAGAAGGTGAACAAAAAGAGGGTATGCCAGATAATTATAAGGAAAAGGCACAAGAAGGTATTGATAAGATAAAAAAATTAGAAAAAATATATAATAGTTCTTCTAAATTTGCTAATGTAAAAGAAGTATTTTTAAATAGGACTAGTAATGTAGAATTAGAAAATAAATATAATGAAAGTACTACTATATTAAATAATAATAAAGCAGAGTTACAAAAAGAAATTGATAGATTAGTAGAACATTCTAAATATAAAAATATAGAAGATAATGTAGATATAGATATAAATGATTTAGGAAAATTAAAGAAAACTGCTCCTAAATTATATGATGCAATACAAGGTCTACCTCACTATAATCCAGAATTAAAGAAATTACAAGAAGATGATTATAAAGCTATTGCAAATAATGACAAGTCTTATAAAAAAATAACAAGTAAAGATTTTCAAGATAGATATAAAAATGCAAAGGAAGAGGCTTATAATACTGTTATAAAGGAATTAGAAAAACAAGATGTAATAGATAAAGAACTTGAGATAATTAATAATATAGATAATAAGGATGATTTAGATAGCTATAAATTATCTACATCATCAGATACAACTATACAGGATGCCTATAATGCTAAATTAAATGAATTAAAAGATATTTCTGATGAGGTTATAAATAAACAAGCAGATACTCAAACAACCAAAACTGAAGAAATTAATCAGGAAAAAGAAGTCGAAGTAGAAGATGATATAGAGGCTAGTAATAATATTATTAATAATTCCAATGTAGGAGAGATTCTTCCTATTACACCAGAACTTATTAAACTTGCCAAACTAGATCCTAATTTGTTAGAAGATGCAGGCGGAGCTTTAATTGAAAGTATTGATGGTAATAAGATTAAAATTAATATAATAGCAACTGGTGAAAGTAAAATTATAACTTTAGATAAACCTTTACAAACTATACAAGACCCAGAGTTAGATTATAGTACAGATGGTTCTTTAAATCATGATACTTTAATACCAAAAACAAATGAAAATAAAGGCTCTAGTAAAGCCACTGATGCAGGATCTGGTACATCTTTATTAAGTACTAATATGAGTACAGGAGAGAGGCTTGATTTCGTTTCTGAAGCCTATTTAGACTATGAGAGAGAACCTATTGATAAGAAAGGTAAAGGTGTTAACTTTGAAATAAACTTTAAAGCTGGTAAAAATATTAGTTGGGATAATGCTATAGGTATTTATGATAAATTTAAAAAAGGTAAAGTTCTTAATGCAAAAGAAGTAGAAATATTAATTAAAGATTTACCTATTAATGCAGTCCTTGCAGAGGATGTATTTACACCTATTCATACATCCTATAAATCTAATGGTAATACAGACACTTTTGATAATAGTTCTAGAATTTTAAGAACTAAAGTTATAAACGCATTACTTAGTGGTGTAGATATAAAAGATATAACATCTATTATAGAAGGTCAATACAAAGGATTCTTACAGATATCTCCTAGAATAGATGATAGAGTACAAGAAAATAGTCTTTTAGGTTTACACTTTTTAAAAGGAATGTCTAAAGCAGATAAGATTAAAACCATCAAAAAGAATATAGGATATATAGATAGTGAAGGTAATATTGTTACTAATAGTAAAACAATACCTTTTAATAAACCTAATGCTAGAGGAGAGATGTATTTAATGATTCCTCAAGCTAATGGTGCATTGTTTCCTTTAAAATTAAACATTAAAAAAATACAGGAATATGATGCTGAGTTATTATCTAAAATAATAAAAATTAGATTAGATAACCAACAGATCGGACAATTAACTACATTATCAGAGATAAAAGATAAAGATTTAAAAGCTCAAATAAGTGAAAAGTTTAAAAGTATAGTACCATTAATTGGTAAGTCATATAAGGATACTAGTATTAAAGACTTAATAGACCTTATTATATTTCAATATGCAGGTATTTCTGGAGAATTTAGCCCTAAGACACAAGTAAGGTTCTCTGGGACTGGTATAAAGGGTGAACGAGTATTATTATATGGTAATCCTGAACTTAATGGTAAGTCCGTTAATAATGCTGAAGAGTTTGATGTTGACCATTTTAAAAATTGGTTATCTGAAAATAAAAGATATAATATTAATGTTCAGCCTAAAAATAATCAGGATAGTAAAGCTAATATTTGGGAGAACACTAAATATTTAGAATACTTAGTTGATAATGATATATTAAATACAAATGCTAAAACTAGTGTAGATAATTCTGTACCAACATTTCAGGGTTATAGTAATATCTTTTTAGATTCTCATAATGTAAAATATCCCTCTTCTCCTACAAAACAAGAAGTAGTTAATGATGATGGAAAAACAGTTGCAACAAGTGAACAAGATTCATCTTACTCTAAAAAAGTAGATGGTTCTTTATCATCTAATGAATATAATGGTAAAGCATACTTAGTTACAGGAGTTAGTGGTAAAGTATTTGAAACAACTAATAAAATTGATACCTCTAAAGCAATGTCTAACTTAGAACAATTAAGAGGTAATTTAGTTACTGATTCTGATTTAATTTTTGAAATAGAGAAATTACATATAGAAAGTACTTGGTTTGGTGATGCTGTTTTATTAAAAAGATACGATAATATTAGGAAATCTCAGAAAAATGTTGTACCTTTGCAAAAACCAGCAACTAAAACAGTTCAACCAGTTGTTTCTAAAACTATAATATCTGAATTAGTTGAATTAAAAGAAACAGTTCAACCAACTACTAAAACAATAAATAAAGAGGAAGCAATAATAAAACTTGGTGAACTTTTAGATAAAAAAAATCCTGGAAGGGCTATTTCTAAAAGGTTACAAGGTGATCCTGATTTCTATATAGGTGAAATACAAAATGATATTTCCAAAGTAGGAACTAATAATTACTGGATAGCTTCTGAGGATATGGGTAAAGCTAATGATTATATGAATATAATTAAAGGTCATACTCCAATAGTTACTAAAGAGGCACCTAAAATAGAACCTAAAGTAAAAATTAAAGTAGACCAAACATTGAAAGTAACAACAAAAACAGTTCAAGAATTAACTATGCTTATAGCTAAAGCAAAATTATTACCTAAAACAGGTAGTAAAGCTTATAATGATATAATCAAAAATGGTACTAACTTGGATAAATTCAATAATTTAAAAGCAATAGCTGATAAACATAAATTAGATATATCAACTATAATCAAAAATTGTAAATAATATGGCTTGTACAAGACAAACTAAGATTAATAAACAACCTTCAATATTATTTGATACTTTATTTAGTATATCTAATGATGAGTCACTAGCAGAAGAACAATTAGCACATTTTGAAAGTGATGCTTTTAAGGAAGATTTTGCTAAAGATACATCTACAGGAAAAGTTATTGATTGGGTAGAAGACTCTAGAAAACCTATTCATAGGAGAGAAATAAATCAGAATAGAGTAGATGAAAATGGAGAACCTTTACTAATTTTTGACAATAAATATGGAAAATATTATTATTTAAATAAAGATAATAGTAAAATATATTACCCAAAAGCTGTATCAGAATTAAATAGTAGTTATACTAATCAAGCTATTAGAGATATAACTAAAAAACTAGCTTTGAATTTTGTAAAAGATAGACTTAGTGATAATTTTAATGAATTTGATTTTTCTAAAAAAGAAGGAACTATTAGAAAAAGTATTAATGGTAAGATTAGAGAAAGAAGTACTGAATTAGTAAACAGTGGAGATTTTGAACAATTTATAAAAGGTAATCAATTATTAGAAAGTTTAGATAATATTGATGAATGGGTTAGAAATGTTGAAGATTACTTTAGGGAAATAAAATTAGTTTACAAAGAAACTACTGATATAGAAGACCAAGATGCTGAAGAAACTGAAGAGAGAGGTCAATCTTGGGGTACAGCATCATTTGAAAAAAGTACTAAAAATAATATAACAGCTAATATTAAATTATCATTATCATTATTACAAAATGAAGGCACTAAAGATGATTTATTCTTTGAAAATGAATTTAGAGACTTCAGTGAAGTATATTCTACATTATCAGGAGTATTAACAAATAGAACAGCTAAAACTGGGGAAGATTTATTTGAAACTTATTTAAATGAAGTATTTAAACTTATTCCTAAAAAACCATATTTAGCCCAACTACATGAGCAGTTAAAAAAAATGAATGATTATAAAAAGGCTGAATTTGTTTCAGCATTTAATCTTCATAAAAATTTATACTATGGTACTGTTTTTAATATTACATCAGAAGAGGTATATAATGATAATAAAGATAAAATAGGAGATAAATTTACTATTAAACACGATGTATTAAATTTATCAAATGTAGGTGCTAAAGATAGGTTTGTTAAAAATGGTTGGTATCATAACTTTATAAAGATATTTTCTAATAAGAATAATATAATTGATGCTGAATCTTATGTTAATTTAACTAAGGGCTCTGTAGATTTTACTAAATTTAATAATAATTTAAAATTAACTATAAGTGAATATGATAGTTTTGATGATTTAGATCCAATTGTTACAGAATTATTTTCATATTTAGAAAAGATTGGTGTTGTAACTACTAAAGAAGGTGTTCAACATTATTTAGATGGGTTAAATTCTGAAAAAGTCGACATAGATACTTATAAAGCTAATATAATAAAATTAAGCTCAGATACAAAATTTTTACTTACAAGATTAGCTGATAAAACTATTAATTTAAATAGAGTTAATCCTTTTGATGACCAAGATGAACTTAAAAATCTTGCAAAAGCAGAAGCATTCTATATATCAGAGATGTCAGATGCCTCTATATTTGCAGGAGGTAAATCAAGATGGTTATATTCTTATCCATCATACTTGTCTTCTAAAATACAAAGTTGGAGAAATGATAGAAGCTTATTATTAGCACATTATGAATTAGATAAACTTAGTAGTTCATCTCATTATATGCATAATTTATTAGCTCTTGATATTGAAGATATAACTGAAAGATTAAGAACCTCTCAAGAAAGATTAGATGAATTTCAATTAGCTATATTCAATACATTACAAGAAGAAGAAAAAACATCCGATGTAGTGGATAATAAAACTATTACTAAAAATGATTTCTTTGCTGATACCTATAATAAATTATTAAGCTTTAAGAAATCAACTTCTAATGGTGTTATAAATACTACAACTCCTGCAGATAAAGGTACTCAATATCAATTCAAAGCTTCTAAAGGGATGTTATTTACATCTAATGCTAGATATGTAAATGAGAAAGTTATAATAGATGATAAGGGGTTAAATATCTTATTTGATCATGTAAAAGGTGAGTTTGAAAGAATTAAATCTACACAAAGAGAATTAAATTTTGCAGAAGAAACTGGTGATAGAAGTAATTTGAAAATGTATAAACATATACAAGAAGATGAAAGTAGACCAAATGGTTTAAACTTTGCATCATTTCCTAGTTTAAATTTTAATACATTTAATCACGAGAAATCTGGGTTTTCTTTATACAAAGCTGATGGTAAACCAATAGACTTTGATTTGGAAACTGTAAAGGATTTAATAATGCCTATTATAGAAGATGTTATAAGTAAAGATATAGAGGCTACTAATAAACACTTACGTGATGCAGGTATAACTGCATTTGATGAGAATGGTATAACAATTAATAGAGCTATAGATAATCAAATATGGGAATCATATGGAGATATTAATACAGGTTTAAAAGTTGCAGGAGATATATATATTAATGGTTTAATTTCACAACTTGAATATTCTAAAATGTTTGCAGGAGATGTTGCATATTATAAGAATATGATGGATTATAAAAAAAGAATTCCAGCTACATATTCAGATGGATTGCAGTTATATTTAAGAGCAGGAAAAGAATTTTTTAATGTAGCAGTAATAGAAGGTGTGGAAGTTTCTGTACCATATATGGCTGAACTTATAGAACTTGTAGGTGAAGAAATTGCAAGTAATTATACTAAAGTTAATTCAACAGATGCACAAGCTTGGATTACTCCAGAAAGATGGAGATTCTTAAAGCAAAGATTAGGTAAATGGAGTGAAATTGATGATATAGTTTATGATAAATTAACTGAAGTAAATGAAGAACCATTTACATTAGAAGAATTAAAGCATGCAGCACAGCCATTAAAAGGTGTATACTTTGAAATAAATAATGGTGCACCTGTATATTTAAAATACTCTCAAGCAGTATTACTGCCACAGATAGTTAAAAATAATCCTGAATTACAAAAATTTAAGGATAAAATGGATGTTAAAAATATAGATGAGTTAATTACTATTGATGGTATTAAAGTTGGGGCTAATATACCAGTTAAAACTCATGATATCAATGGTAATGTATTAAATGATTTTGAATTAACAACTATTCAACTTAAAAATAGTGGATGGAAATTACAACAAGATTTACCTACAAAAGGATTTAAAGATACAGCAGTAGGTAGTCAAATTCAAAAGAATATATTTACAGGATTAGCTTTTAATAAAGAAGAATTATTTCTAGTAGATGATGAGGAACTCACTGGTGGTGAATTAATTGACCATATTAATGATATTGTAGGGTTATTATCTAATAAAGGTGTTGCTAATTTAAAGAAAGAATTTGGTATTGGTTCAGATAATAAAATAACAAATATAAATAAACTAAATAAAGTATTAATAGACGAACTTAAATCGAGAGGCTCATCTCAAAATGTAATAAATGCTTTAGAAAGTGGTTTAAGTCCTTTTGGAATTCCAGGATCTCAACAAAAATTACAAAATATATTTGCATCAATTGCTACAAAGAGGATAGTTAAAATAAAGACAAATGGTGGCTCTTTTATACAAATAGCTAATTATGGATATACTAATGATCAAGCTAACTCTAAGGGCGTTATATGGACTCCTTGGGCTAAGGATAAGACTCATGAGCCAGAGTTTTTAAAAAATGAAGATGGTAGTTTCAAATTATCTGAATCAGGTAAGAAAATAGTAAGACCTGGTGGTATCTTAATTAGTGGTTCTTTTATTGCCAAGTATGTTCCAGGGTATGAGAAAATGTCTCATGAAGAATTATTTGGTACAAAAGAAAGTAATTACACAGATGGATTAATTGATAGAAAAATACTTGATAATATAGTTGGATATAGAATACCAAATCAAGCTTTAGCATCTAACGATGCATTAGAAATTGTTGGTATTTTACCTCCAGGTGTTGGTGATTCTGTTGTTGCTTATACAGGTATTACTAAAAAAACTGGTAGTGACTTTGATATTGATAAAATGTATTTAATGATGGGTTCTTTTAAAGCTACCTTTAAGAATGCCAAGAAAATTAGAGATTATGCAAATAATCAATTAAGAGGAGACACTATATTAAAGACCGCTGAAAACATAGCAGATTTATTAGATCAATTAGATAGTGAAATAGAAACAGATATCAATGCTGATGATATAGCATCTATGATGTTTAGTAAGTCTGATAAAGATTTAAAAAACCAAGAAATAAATAATTTAATAAATATCCTACTAAAGAATAAAATAGAAAATCCTTTTATAACAGAATTAAAAACTAAGATTCCAGGTTTTAATAAGATAGGTAGATTAGTATATTCAACACCTAGATCAAATAATCTAGGGGAAATGTCTAAAGATGAATTACAGAATAAATTAATAGAGGCTTATAAATCAGTCTTAACAAATTCTTCAGTAATTCAAAATGTAATGACACCTATTGATTATGATTTTATAAAAGATGATATATTACAATTGTTTCCAAGACAGGAAGAAAAGGATTTATTTCATTTTAATATTACAGAGGATATAAACTTAAAATATCAATTCTCTGCAGGTAAAGCTGGTGTAGGACAGACTGCTAATACTATGATGGATCATATAAGAGGTAGTATGGCAGATTTATCTTTTCATAAGTACTATTTAGGTATTGGTGAATTTAGAATAAAAGATGGTATAAAAGAAACTATATTTGATACAAAAGAGACCTCTAAAGATATAAAAGAAAAAGGCAATAATCAAAAAAGGATAAAAATAACTGATTCACTTTCTGCAATACTTAATGCATTTGTTGATATTGCAAAAGATCCTTATATTACTAGAGGAAATTGGAATACTCAAACTGCTAATGTAGGATTTATGCTACTTAGAGCTGGTGTTCATCCTTTTCATGTAAATGCTTTATTAGGTCAACCTATTTTAAAGGAATATGTAGAATTTGTAACCAATTCAGAATCTAAAATTAATAATGATACTGGTAATTTATCTAAGAAATTCTTAAAAGAAAAATTTGGTGAAGAAAAACCATCTTTAAAAATAGATCCTTTATTTGATATAGGTGATTTTACTTTAAAAGAATTAAGATCTCAAATTGCTAATACAGAAAGTGATGAATTTATTCAAAAAAATATATTTAAAACCTTTATTGAGTGGCAAAACCAATCTAAGAAAGTAGGAGAAAATAATAAAGCTTCTAAATTTGATGTAGAAGGGTATGGTAAAAATGTTACATCTCTAATTGTATATAAAAACTTAATTAATAAATTACTAATTACTGGGGAATATGAAGCTGGTAATTTTAAAGGTTTTGCTAGTAAATTAAAAAAAGATGGTAAGAATACTTTCTTAGCACATTATAAGGAAGGTATCATTGATTTTATAGGGGATGTTATGGTAGCAAATCCAGGTACATTTTTAGTTGCACAACCTGATATTATAGATACATTTAATGAAATATCTAAAGGTGTTACAGGGGATGTATTAACAAACGATGAATTAGCAACTAAATTGGAAACTGCATATTATTCATACTTAATGTCTGGATTTAAGCCTTTTGATGTTACTAATGAAGATAAAGCTGTTTTACTAGAAAGTATTATTAAAGACTTATCTAATTATAAAAAGGGAAGTAAAAATATATTAATTCAAGAATTAGATATTAAATTAGCTGAACGAGTTGATGGTAAAGAAACTTTCTTTATTGGGATGAACAATAGAAAGAAATCTGTAACTTATGAGACAGATTTAATTGCCGCTTGGTTAGATTTAATTGAAGATAATCCAAAATTAGCAGAGGATTTAATTAAATATTCATACATTACATCTGGATTTCAGATGAATATGAATCAATTTTATAATCTAATACCTTATCAATGGTTTGTTAGAAATGGTTTAAATGATCACATTAGAGCTCATGTAAGTAACTTAGAGGGCGTAGATACCATATTTATGAAAAACTTCTTTAAACATAGCTTAAAAGACGATCAGATAGTATCAAAGGTCTTCAACAGTATGAAAGATAGAAATTATATTCGTGATGTATTCGGATTTGTTTTAAAGGATAAAGATAATGTTAAGAGTTATGTTAAACAAGACGTAGAGGTTAGTAAAGATATGCTTGGAGAACCAATTTATAAAGCTAGATTATATGAATTAGTTGGATATACTAAGGATAATAAACCTGTATATATGGCTACATCTTCTAAAGGGAGTGTAGATAAAAAAGGTTTTAAAGTTTATGAATATTCACCTATTGAATCAGATAATAGTATCTTTAGTAAAAATAATGTAAAAGTACCTATAAAGAGACAAGATGAAATTAATAGATATATAGCTCCTAAACAAGATATAGTTAATAGTAGTCCAGTGGCTAATGTAGAAATAGATATTGTGAATGATAATGATGTAGTAGTTGAGAAGGAAATAGAGGATTTAATAGAACCTAAGACTTTAAAAGAATATGCAGATAAATATAATATTAGATTTTATCAAAATAGAGAAATTGTTACACAAGAAGATATTGATTATTATGATGGTCAATTAAAAAGGTTACTGGATGGTGGCTCATTTAAATATGCAATGTTTGAATTTTTTGAAAATACTACAAATTTGAGAAATAAATCTTCTTTTAAACGTTACTATGATAAACTAATAGAAAAAGGATTTAAACCAGTAGAAGGGAAAGAATATATATTATCTAAAGGGGGTGTAAACNCTATAGATGAATTTAATAAAGAATATAGAATAGGGAAAGTAAGTAATATAGTAGATACTTCTGAAATATATCAAAAAAGAAATATATTTACAGTAAAACCTATACAAGCAGTAGATAAAAAAGCTATATCTAAAGCAAGTATAGCTACACAATATATAGGATTTGCTGAAGGAATTGAAGGTAGTTCTACAGCTTTATATGCTAAACAAGCAGGTGATGTTGCTAATACAGGAGTTTATAACTTTAATGATGTAATATTTGTATCTGTAGGTGGAAAAAGAGGTACTGAAGTTATAAGACAAAAACAACAGGATAAGACTATTATAGAAGCTATTAAAGCATTAGAAAAGGGTGCTACTCTACTTACTGATAATAAAGAATATGTAGACAATAATCCTTATAATGAGGGAGAAAAGAAACTTAAATCTAAACTAGAAAGTGAAAGATATAACTATTCTGAAATTATAGTAGATGAAAATAAAATAGGAGTTTGGAATAAAGTAAATAATAAAAAAATAAAACCAATAGATCCAAATCAACTGGATATATTTAATAACGAAGATAACTGTTAAAAAATGGGATGTCCAATAAAAGTAAAATTAATCAACGACTTAATAGATAAGGGAGCTATTAATAGTAAAGAAGAGGTTATTAATTTAGCCAAATTTAAAGATTTAAATGAATCATATACCAAATTAGCTAATGGAGAGTATGATGTAAATACCTATGGTAAAGATTTATTTACTGTAGAAGATATATCTGTTAAAGGTAGGTCTATTACTAAAATTATCCCTAATACTACAGTTTTAGATTTAATGACAGATGTTGTTGAAGATAGTAAAGTAGAAGAGACTGTTAATGAAGAAGTTATTATTGATAAAAAAAATATAACAGATTTACTTGATGAAAGTGCAGATAACTTCTTATATACTGTAGAAGAATCAGTACAAACTGAAACCACTGATCCTAATATAAATAGTAAAATATTATTTGATAATCAAGATAGAACTTTTACAGCTAAAGAAGTGTTAGATAATATTAAACTAAATTATTCTGGATTGAATGAAGGTGTTATTGCTTTAATTGATAAATTATTACCAAAGTTATATACTACTAATTCTAAGATTAAATTTGTATCAGAAGCAACATTATCTAACACTAATGATGTAATGGAGTATAATCCTATTACAAATGAAGTTTTAATATCAAAAGATAGATTAGAAAAGTATAATACAGAAACTGTAATAGCTTCTTTTTTACACGAAGTAATTCATAGTACTGTTATTAAAGCCTATAAGAATCCTGTTACTATGGAAGAAAAGATGTTTAAATCTTTCATAGATGATATATTTGCAAAGTATAAGGATACTGCAGATTTCAAAGAACAAGGGTTTGATAATGAAATGGAATTCATGGCTAAGATAATGACTGATTCTGAGTTTCAAGATAAAATTAAGAACACTGAAAGTCTTTGGGATAGAATAGTAGATTATATTAGAACACTTATAGGGTTACCTAAAAATAGTGAATATAATAATATTATAGAGGAGATAACTAAAGTTATAGAAGAGAGTAATTATGTAGGTGGTATAAATGATATGTTATATCAAAGCAGAGCTGAACGTAATTATTATGATATATCATCTACAGAAAAAAGACAGAAGAAAGTATTAGATGGTATTAAAGATAATTTAGAAGAGAGTGTTAGAAGATATGACAATCTTATTAAAAAATTAAAAGACCCAAGTAAATTATCTAAATATTCAGATAAATTAAAAGACATTTTTGATAATTTAGAAAATTTTGATGATACACAAGAATGGTTAGCAATTAGTACATTTGTTGGTCAATTAAGTAGAAATATTAATAATTTAAAAGAAAGTTTTAATAAAGTAGATATTACAGCAGATGATATAGAGAAAACTGTTAATTTATACGATAAATATTTAACATCACATTCTTTAATAGAAGAAATATCTGATTTTGTATCTAAAGCTAAAGCTGATGAACATTTTTCAATTAGTAGGGAAGATATAATAAAACTACAAAATGACCTATCTATTGCTAAAGGAGAATATGATGCTTTGAAAAAAGATATTCAAAGTATGAAAGAAAAATTTGCAACAAATCTTTTAAATAATAGAAAATATGCTTCAGAAGTATTACATAAATGGGAAATTAAATTAGGTAAAAAATATAATACTTTAGGACTTAAAGAAAATAAAACTAATTGGGTAGGTAGACAAATGAATACTATCTATAAAGAAGAAATTGATGCAGATGTTAAAGAAAATGCTAATAAATTAGTTAATAATGTAGATTATGATATTACTAAGTTAACAGGATTATTTGTATCTGGGATTAGCACTAATTCCAAGTTAATTAAAATCATGCAAAATCTTGTAAATGAAGTTAGGGGAAATATTATTAAAACAATTAGAAATAAAGACTTTGAATTAAAACCTATCTTTGATAAATTTGTAAAAGCTAAAGGAAATAGTTCTCCATCTGTAATGAATAAAAATATTTTAGAATATGATAAAGATGGTACTGCTTATTTAAAAGGTGATTATAAATTAGAATTTAGAGAATTATATCAAACTAAATTAAAGGATTATAATGCTGAAAAAATAGCAGTTGAATCTAAATTTGGAATTGCTTCCTCTGAGTATCAAAAATTATATATTGATTCTGAGTTTAAAAATTGGGTTGATAATAATACTATTACTATATCAGATGAAATGGGTAATGAATATAAAAGACCTATTGATAAGTGGAAGAATGATTTATCAAAATTACCTATAGAAGATAGAGAGGTTATTGAGGCATTTAGAAAGATTTCACAAGATAGCAATAAGTCTACATTTAAAATACAATCTTTAATTAGTAAACCTTTATTTGGTGGTAGATACTATAGTTTACCTGTAGCTACTAAAACCGATTTAGAAAGAGTATTAGAGAAACAAGTTGTTGGTACTATAAAAGATAAATGGTATGATTTAACTAAGGTTAGACCTGATGATATAGGTTATGAAATTATTAATACAGATTTAGCTGGAAAACCTATTTATAATGTTAAAATACATTATAGGGGTAAGTTAGATCCGTCTCAACAATCCTTAGATGTATTTACTTTATATAGGCTAGAAGCTAGAAATGGTATAAGCTTTGAAGAGAAGCACAATGCTGAAACTAATGTTAATATGTTAGTAGATATTTCTAAACATAAAGAATACTATCGTAGTACTGGTACTAGAGTACCATTTTTAAATATAAATATTAATAGAAATAAAGAAGCTACTAAAAAAGGAGAAGAGTCTAATACATATAAAAGAATGATATCATTGATGGAATCAAATATTTATGATATATTATATAAAGATGCTGGAAAGACTGGTAAAATAGATAATAATAAAGCTGTTGCATTAGCTATAGGGTGGACAGCTAAAGTTGGTTTATGGATGGCTGGCGTAGCTGGTTCTGTTAATGTATTAAATGGTAAAGCTCAGTTATTTTTAGAAACTATTGCTGGTACAAGTATTACTAGAAGATCGTTAGGAGTAGCTGAGAAAAACTACTTTAAAGATATAAAAGCAAATATGCAAGATTTGACTAACCCAATTAAAACATCTTTTACCAATCAAGTAAATGAAATGTTTGATACTTTTGGTACAATAAGTGTTAAAGTAGAGCAAGCATTTATAAGAAATACATTGGCCAAATCAGTATTAGATACACAATCTTTACAATTTGTACAAGAAAGTGGAGAACATTGGATGCAATCTACTTTAACTCAAGGTGTTTTAGAAGATATAAAAGTTATGGATAAAAATAATAACTTCTTAACTAAAACTGGAGAAATAACTACAGAGGAAAACGGAGCATCTATGTTGGATATGCTGTTTAAAAATCCTATTACTGAGCAATTAGAATTAAACCCAAAAGTAGTTTATACCACTAGAAGCATTGGGGTGAAATATAATGAAGGCGGTAAAGAAATAGTTACTAGTCTTATAAAATTAAAGATATTACAAACAATGGGTAATTATGATAAAAATATGCAACCCGAGGCTATGCGGCATGCTCAATATAAAATGCTTATGACATTTAGAAGATACTTTGTAGAATTAGGGATAAATAGATTTAGAGGTTTTTCTCGTGTAGATATAGCAAGTAAAGATTTATTTGATGAAGAGAAATTTTATTCAGAAGAAGAACAAGAGTATATAGAGGGAATGTATACTACAACTATACGATATATAATTCCAATTATAAAATCTTTAAATTATAAATTAGTCTCTACAAATTGGAAAGAATTATCAGATTATGAAAAAAGTAATATTCATAAAACTATTGTAGAAGTAGCTATAACTAGTGCTGTATTACCAGCTATTGGTGCATTATTAGCAGCTTTAAAAGGAGATGATGATGATGAACGTATTTGGTTTTTAATGTTAATTAATAGAAGATTACAATCTGAATTATCTTCTTTTAGGAGTTTAAGTGAACAATATAAAATACTTGAATCCCCTATACCATCTATGAGGATGTTAGAAAATGCTACTAGGGTGATAGGTGATATAGCACAACCTTTGAATTGGAATGAAAGGGATAGTAAAGATAGATTAAAAATTATAAAAGATTTTAAGAAAATAACTCCAATCATAAATTCTACTAATTCTACATATAAACAAAAATATCAATATTTAATATATATGACAAATTAAAGAAAAGGTCAAAAATTTTAGAAAAAGTCTAAAAAAAGAAAGGGAATTCCAAATTGATGGTTTTCCCTTTTCTTATTTCTATTTACCACATAAATGAGCCGTCACTACAAATATTACTATTTCCAGTATTAGAAACAGCATTACCTCTTACAGAAGTAGTATTTCCAGTCCTAATTTGTTCCCAAATTCCTGGTCCACCTGTACCATTATTACTGATAGTAATAGGCTGTGTGACTGCAGCTCTTTGTTGAGCTGGTGTATTAAATATATCTCTTACAGCATCTTCAATCTCGTCAATATCTGTTTCATATTTACCACAATTACCTTTCCATTTAAGTAACATCATAGTCATTTCTGAACCATTAGTGCTTTTATATGGTTGTTTAAAAACCACATCTAGATAAG
>LV_Brine_h2_0102DRAFT_1000239_pt1 | contig 20577 bp, 16 predicted proteins | sample LakVidmifraction_3_FD_10600 | JGI IMG/M metagenome (IMG submission 10600)
CCCGTTAAGAAAACGATGAAGATGGCTAAGAAAGTCGGACGATCTCGCTAATTGTGAACCCCCCAAATCCTAATGGTGCAAACAGCACTACGTCTGATCCTAGAGAACAGACTTGTTGGGATTTATACGTGCAGTCGATCCTAGATGGCAGGGAAAGTGCCCAGCAAGCTGCTATCGACGCAGGTTACGAGGAGGCCACAGCGAAGAACGTTACACTTCGTGGCTGGTTCAAGGGACGAAAAGAGAAACTACACCGAAGGGAAATGCTCTCAAAAGCCGAGAGAGTTCTCGACCGGACACTCGACATGCAGCCAGTAAATGATAAGGGGCAGATTGATGTACCTCTCCTTCGAGTCCAGACGGATGTGGCTAAAATCGTAGTCACTACTCTTGGCAAGAATGAGGGGTACTCAACAAAGACCGAGACAGACATCACATCTAACGGAGAAACGATCAAGGGGTTTACTTACGTTATGCCAAAAGAGTGAATATGCTCACGTCTGCTGGAGGCAGACCGAAAACATTACTAAGTGTTATTCGATTCATTAGGAATCAAAGCAAATACTCCCATGCCTTTATGGGAGCTAATCCCGTTGTCCGTTTCAATTACTGCGTCGTCTGCAAGGCGATGACAAACCGTGAATATCGAGACGGCTCAAAGGGGAAGGTGAGCGCCAATTGCGAATGTGGGCCTATGAGGAAAAACATGATCATTTCTAACTCCAGCGGAGATTTTAAGGAGAGGAAGAATGGGCGTAAAACCCTCAGGGTTCCCGTAGACGGTAAATGGGTAACGATTAAGGCAACCCCGATAAAAACTACATGATCCCGACCATAATCCCCACTAAGAAGCAGCATGAAGCCTGGCAAGCCTTCAAAGACCTTCAGGTGTCTGAGATATTCTTCGGCGGTGGAGCTGGGGGAGGCAAGAGCTGGTGGCTGTGTGAGACACGACTGACGAATGCGTATTTTTATCCTGGCTATAAGTCTTTTATTGCTCGTAAAGAGCTTAAGCGATTGATGCAGTCGACCTACGTGACGTTCACTAAGGTTTGCAACCACCACAAGATTCCTGAAACTGACTGGAAGCTTAACGGGCAATATAACTACATCGAGTTCAAGAATGGCAGCCGAATCGACCTGATCGACGCTAACGCTCAGCCGAGTGACCCCCTGTATGAGCGTTTCGGATCGCTCGAATACTCGGACGGGGCTTTTGAAGAAGCCGGAGAGTTAGACTTTCTAGCCTTTGATGTACTTGGTAGCCGTATCAATCGTCATTTAAACGACGAGCTAGGCATTATCGCTAACAAATGCGTGACAGGTAACCCTAAGAAGAATTGGACGTATACACGCTACTACAAGCCCTACAAAGAGGGTGCCTTACCGCCTGGCAGGCGCTTCATTCAGGCCCTGTACTCAGATAACGAATATGCTGCGAAATCTTACGCAAAAACTCTGTCTGGTATCTCAGACAAAGCGATCAAAGAGCGTCTGATGTTTGGAAACTGGGAATATGACGATGATCCAGCGACTTTGATGGATTACGACACGATTTCAGACTTGTTTACGAATATTCCTGAACACTCGGAGGAGAATTACTTAGTAGCCGATGCCGCACGGTACGGAGGGGACAAGATCGTGCTGACGTTCTGGAAGGGATTACTTTGCTACAAGGTGCTCTGGCGAGTGAAGCAGGGNACCGACGATACTGAGACATGGATCAATGAAGAGGCTATGCGAGAGCGTGTGCCACGCAGNCACATCTTGATCGACGAGGACGGTATCGGGGGAGGAATCGTTGACCACTTAAAAGGTGCTAAGGGCTTCACAGCCAACCAGTCACCGTTTGACGAGAACGGCAAGCGGCCAAACTACAAGAGTCTCAAAGACCAATGCGGCTATAAGCTTTCTGAACTTGCGAAAGCTCGACAGATTGGAATCCGAGTTGATGATGTGAAAATCAAGGAGGAACTTATTGAAGAGCTTGAGCAAATTAAGACTTTTGAAAGTGATAAGGATACGCCCCTCAGACTTGTCCCAAAGGAGAAAATTAAAGAAATCATTGGTAGATCACCTGACTTTTCCGACTGCTTGCTCATGCGCATGTACTTTGAACTTCGACCGGTCAAGAAGGCTGGGGGAGTAGTAATCGCTAGGCCGAATTACGGGTCAAGCTACGGCGGAGGTACAAAGATACCCACCGCAACTGACTGGACGCTTCTAGGAAAGCGTTAGCTAAACTGGTAGGATTTACCTACAAATCCTGCGAGAATTAAAGGATTTATGATCATTGAACTGACGCTTAAGCGGGACGAAAGAACTAAAAAGATATTGTCTCAGGTATCAAACTACAACCCCTCTGACGAAGTAAAGAAAAGAACTGCACAGGTTATCAATGACTTTGGCCTTGCAAACCTGGTTAAAACTAAGCCTTACGCTGAATTTAACTACCTTTCCCTTGTTGATCGAGTGAATCTGGATCAGACGAGCTATAATCAATTCCCTGGCACTCGTTCGCAAGATCCGGCAGAAGCTTGGCGTTCTTTAGCTTTCCGGCCGATTGTTCGCAATAAAATTATCTCAATCGCAGCTCACATCACCGCGGCCGTCATTTACCCGAAGATTTACGCCCAGAACGATCAGGACGAAGAAGATAAGGACGCAGCTCAAGTCATGCGAGACATCATGGAATGGGTATCGGACCAATGTAATTACGATAAAACCTTTCTTTATACAGTCATTGCGGCCTTAGTTAATCCGGCGGCTATTGTCCACACCGAGTTCGCTGAACGCTACCGTGAGATCAAGGTTGTGAAAGAGGACGGCAAGTGGGAGATCAAAAAGGTACTCGACGAGTTGTTCAGCGGTTTCCAGGATACTTTGGTTCCCGTGACTGAGCTTTGGATCGCCAACGCCTACGAACATGATATTCAGAAGCAGCCTTACCTAATCTGGAGGCGAGTTATTGATTACGCCACCGCTAAGGCCAAGTACGGCGAGAAGCAACTGTTTAACTACGTTAAGCCGGGCGTGCAGTTTCTGTACTCAGACGAACAAGGTCTTTTTTACGAGGAATACGATAAATCCCTTCAAGGTCGCCTGTGTGAGGAAGTTTTGTACTACAACCGTTCAGGGGATTTACAACTTTCCTTCTTAAACGGTGTGCTGATGGATGACGTTGATCAGCCAAACCCTCGTCAGGACAAGCTTTACCCATTCACTAAAGCTGGTTATGAACTTTTTGATGACGGTAGGTTCTTCTACTACAAGTCTTTGGCTTTCAAGCTTGCTAATGATGAGGAGCTAATCAACACCGCCTACAGAATGGTCGCAGACGGTACATACCTAGCGATCATGCCGCCAGCCGTTGTCTTTGGTAACGACTCAATCAACTCGTCGATTATCGCACCGGGTGTAATCACGACGATTGATAACACAGAAGGGAACGAACGAGCCGCTTTCCAGACGATACAAACAAACAACAACCTAAATGCAGGCTTTAACTTGATTGAGAAGGCCGAGGGGTCAGTTTCTGAGAGCTCACAGAGCGAGCTTGAGTCCGGTAACGCTTCCAGCGGTTCTCAAACGGCCTACGAGATCAGTAAGCTCGACCAGAACGCTAAGGTTATGCTCGGCTTGTTCGCCAAGATGGTCGGCTTCATGGTGAAAGACTTTGGGACGCTTCGTATCGGTGACATTCTCCAACACGTCACCGTGGGCGAGGTCATGCAGCTTGAAAACGGGGACACTCGCTTAAAGTTTAAGAACTTCGTACTGCCTGAGAAAACTGTTGACGGTAAGACTAAAAGCAAGCGGATTGAGTTTGACGCTGGTCTACCTGATGAGGCGACTGATGATGAAATCATGGAGCTTAGTCAGACTATAGCTACAAAACAACGTGGTTTAAACAATAATGTGACCATCACTAAGGTAAACCCGACCCTATTCCGCAAGCTTAAGTACAAGGTGATGGTTAGCCCTGAAGCCATGAGTCCTAAGAGCGACGCTTTGAAGAAGGCCTTGAGCTTGGAAGCTTACGGTTTGGCTGTAGCTAACCCCCTCGTCGATCTTTCTGCTGTCACCCGTGATTTCCTGTTTGGTTCATTCGATCAATCTAAGGACGATCCGGAGAAGTACATGAAGAAACCAGAGCAAATGCAGGCATCACCCGGAATGCCAGGTGCGCCACAATCCGGTGGCCAAGACATAGCAGGAATGCTCGCTAAAGAAACAGGCAACGCAGGCTTAGAAAAATCATTAGCTAAAGCCGTATAACTATGGAAACTGTGAGAGCTGATCAATTCAAGCGGGTGTGCATCGTGCCTAGTTGTGAGAGCGAAGAACTATTGGAGATGACGGACGCAAGTGGTAGCCCGTCGCCTGCCCTGAAATGCGCTAAATGCGGTGTCGTTTCCACCATCTTCGGTACAAAACTATGAAGCTTCATATTTCAAGGCAACAGTGGATGTCACTTGATAACGACACTAGACGCCAGTTTGTCGACAAGTTCTTAATCAAGAAGAGTGGGCCGACCGAGGTCGAACAACGTGCTGAAGGCTCTGTGTACGTTTCTGACGGGGTTTTGGAGAAAGACCTAGATAGGTCGTTCAACTTGATTCACATGATCGAATACCTAGGGGATTCTTTACCCTGGTATCGCAAAGATTTAACAGATTTTATCTTAAGCCTCGTATTAGAAAAGTTTTATGGACGAACAGTTGAATGGAACGACGGACGAGTTAGCAGCAGCACAAGTACCGGAAGTGGCGAAGAAGTTAAGCCCAGAGGAAAAGGCCGACCTCGAAAAGAAGCGGACTCAGTTCCGGAAGTTGCATGATCTGTTGGCTGAGGAGGATTTGCTGGCTACTGAGACCTTTCTCGGTGTCCTAGAGGGTGCGATAGCTTCTTCTTTCCAAGCATTGGAAAGCAAAGTTAAGGTTGAAGAGCTGGTCATTACTGTCCAGAACGACATGATGATTAAAGCCATACAGATTCTAAAAACTCTCAGTGTCCAAGAGGCCGTGACTTTCACCCGTGTTCTTTATAACAAGATGAAAGGTCACACTATGGAGAAAACTAAGGACTGGAAGCTTAAAGATCTTGAGATTGAATTACTATGACGCCTGCTCAACTCGCGCTACTTGTGAAAACCAACAAAAAGCTGAAGAAAGGTAAGAAAAAACCATGTTAAAACACCTCAAAATGTTGGTGTCAAACTGGCTCTTGCGCCACGTTCTGAACCTCATTACAGAGAAGGGGGCTATCGAGATAAGAGTTACCGACATAAGAAAGAAGATCGGGCATGTTTACATAGACGGCAGAAAAGTCACGTCAGAAGAACAAAGTGTGCTGATTGAGGACACTAAAATGGCGTTGAAACTTCATGGTTTGCAGACAGTAATTAGTTCAATTCGAGCCGAAGCCACATACAACCTTATCAACAAAAGCAAGGGCATTGACGATATGGTATATGCGAAGGCCATGTTGTACACTGTAGACGTGTTACAGAAGCGTTTAACAGCGCTTTCCAATCTTTCACAACCTTAGATCTGCGAGATCAACTGCGAGACCTGGGCGGCTTTATAGCCGTCTTGGTACTTTGCATGTCTCGCAGCATGTAATCTACCGAGACTGCTTCAAAGCTGCCCAGAAATGGGTAGTTTTTTGTTAAGGCAGCTCGCGCCTATTAAGTCGAGATTCTAAAGGTAGCGCTGACCTTAATAGCGATTTGTATGGAGAACGCAACCAACCCAGTAGAGGCTGTAACTACTGAAACGCAAGCTCCTGCGCCACAAACAAACGAGGTAGCAACTGAAACGCAGTCGCCACCGCAGCCCGCCATTGATTACGCAGCCGAATATGAGAAGGAACGAGAGCGACGTGAGCGTGCTGAGTATGCCCTTTATAAAAAGAAGAAGGCAGAAAAGACCGCTAGAGACATCCAGGAAAACGAGACAGGTGTTGTTGACTCTGATGATGTAAAAGCTCAGGTCGAAGAACACTTCGTCGCTATGGCGATGGCTCGTGAGGAAAAGCAGTCTGAGGATCTCATTGATGAGGAGCTCATGCGCATTACCTCAAACCCTGATGAACGGAAACTCATTCGCTTCAAGTACGAGAACGCAATCAACCGGACGGGATTTTCTCGCCTCTCTATCCGTCAAGATCTGGAAGACGCTCAGTACCTAGCCAATAAGCCACGTGCCCAAAAGGAACGTGCCGAGCTAGCTCAAACAGCTATTTCTAAACAGACGATGCCGGGGAGTGGGATGGGAACAAACCTTGATCGTCCAACAGGTGAGCCAGACATGTCTAAAGCTTTCAGTAAGTACGACTGGGAGCATATGCAGAGGGCGAACTTTTCAGAGGCCATGATCAAGGCCGCTTACAACCAACTTAAAAAATAACCAAAAACCTTATGTCTCTCGGAGACATCTCGATCTTGTCCCCTGGTGGTCAGCAATTGCCACCTTCTATGCGCTTCCGCACAGAATTGAACACCACAGTAGCTAACCCTGGCGAGCCTGTCGCTATTGGCGGCACCGGTACAAACTATGTAGCTGTGCTTGCTGACGCCAAGCCACTTACATCTGACGCCTCTTTCGCCGGTATCGCTTCTTCTCTCTCCACTCAGACCGCTGCGGTTGATGGTGTGGTTGATGTACTGATCCCAGTCGGCGGCATCGTTTACGCCTGCAAGGCAAAGACCTCCACAACCTTCGATACTGACGCTGAAATCCTCGCTGTCTTAAATGACAACGTGATTCTTGATCTCACGAATGGTGTCTATACGGTTGATGTAGCGGCTGGTTCCGCTGGTGGAACTGGTGCTTTTCGAATCGTAGGCGGCGACCCTTCGACTGCGACTGTTTACATGATCGCTAAGTCAGCTGGAACTTTCCTCGCCTAACCCTATATGTCTGTAACAAACGCATTGAACCCAACCGTAGTAAAGACTGAGTTAGACGCTATCTTCGTGCAGGAATACAGCTATCCAATGGCCCCAAGCGTGGCTACAGCTGAAACCCCTGAAATCTTTAAGCAATTGACTATCGGTAACGCTGCCCACATTGAGGCCGTGTTGTCCGGTGGTGGCGGTCTCTGGACTGCTAAGGGAGAGGAAGAGCCTGTTGCTCTTGGTTCGCCTCGTGTTGCTAACAAGGTTACTTACTACGCTGTTACTTTCGCTCGTGGACTTGCTATCTCAAAGGAATTCTTTGATGACAACATGCACTCCACCTACTCAGAGATGGTTAAGAAGTTCGCTGATGCTGCACGTGCAACTCGCGAAACGACTGCCTTCGCCCTTTGGCGCAATGCTTTCACAACCACTTTGACTGCTGACGGCATCTCATTTGTCGACGATGCTCACACAACCATCGCTGGCTACACGGTTGATAACCAGGTAGCTTCTAACGCTGTTCTGTCACCAACTGCGCTTAATACCGCTATGGTGCAGCTTCAGCAACAGATCTCTCAAGATGGCATCATCATGGGCCAGCAAGGTGCTTTCCTGTTGGTTCCTTCAGCTCTCTTCAAGAGCGCTTGTGAAATCACTGGTTCAGCTTTGGCTTCTGGTACTGCCAACAATGACATGAACGTCTTCTCGACGACTTATGCCATTCGCGTGTTCCAGTCTCCATACCTCGGTGCTGCCGTTTCTGGTGGTTCTGACACTGCTTGGTTCCTCTTGTCTCGCAATCATGGCGTAACCCGCTATATCCGTGAGGCACTGACCACTCAGCTTGTTGATTACGTTTACTCAAACAACGACGAGTACGTTTACAAGGGTCGTTTCCGAGAAGTTTACGGAGTAACAGACTACGTAGGCGTCGTCGGATCAACCGGTGCTGGTGTCTAGTAGGTGAAAGGGAGGGGCTAATCACCCCTCCCTGGTTCGGTTTATTCATCACTCTGTTGGACTTTGCCCCCATAGGCGAAAGGAAAGCCGCAAGGCTTATATATCAAGGGTGGTAACAAAATTATATGGCAGTAACAAATTTAGACAGTTTAGCACTTGGAGGAACACTCGCCGTGGCAGGCGCACAAACAGTGTCTGGTGCGCTTACCGTGTCTGGTGCGCTTACCGTGTCTGGTGCCTCAACACTTAGCACGGTTCTCTTCAAAGACTTGACCGAGGTAGTGGCCGCCACAAATGTCATTACGGCCGCAGAATCTGGCTCAGTGTTTATTTTGAACGCAGCAACGGAATTTATTTCGACGCTGCCTGCCGTCGCAGCTGGTTTGCACTTTACGTTCATCGTGGGTGCAGCCCCTGTCGGCGCTTCTTACACAGTGGTCACAAATGCTTCCGCAAACATCATCGTCGGTAAATCATTCCCAGCTAGCGGTGCTGCTGGCGATACTGGGGCGACGGACGACACCATTACTTTTGTTGACGGCGCGGCCGTCGCAGGTGATATGGTCGAAGTTTGGAGCGACGGGACTTCTTGGTTCGCTTACGGATTCCCAAGCGTTGCTACGGGTATCACGTTTACCACTGCTTCTTAGTTCTTGCCTTAGCCTCTTTATGGGGGCTAGGTCGATCAACTAAATTTCTATGTCTCAAGATTACGCCTGTCTAGTCATCTGTCCTTCCGCTTTCCTTACTGGTTCTTACGCTGCGGCTACCGCCGTCGGCACCGATCCCCTCGCAAAGGCTATCGAGATTGAATAACACCGGCCTTAATTGCAAAGTATGTCTGTAACACGCATTCCAAAACAGCTCACGATCATGTCGGCTAAGGCCACTACCGGAGTCGGTACGCCTCAGCTCGTTAATGATTTTAAGAATATTCAGCTGAGTTTAACGTCGCAGACAAGTGCTAACTTTACGGCCAAGATTCAGGGTAGCTTCGCCGCACCTGAGAGTGCGCCAAATTTTGCCGCCGCAGCTTCGGCGACTAACCCCTGGTTCTTTGTGAATTCATGGGACTTATCAGATATCACGACCAATGTGACCGGAGCTACGGGATACGCCGCTACGGGTACGGACATTGTAAAAGGCATTCTGGTCAATACTGATGCTCTGGTCTGGCTGAATGTGAGTATCACAGCTATTTCTGCTGGGTCGGTTAACGCCACAGCGGTTATCTACAATAACGAATAGGCTTATGTCATTTCATAGCTTTGGAGGTGGTGGTGCCGGATCAGGTGACGTTACAGCCGCAAGCAACCTCACCAATGAGTACATCGTGCGCGGTGACGGCGGAGCGAAGGGAGTAAAGAAATCCGGCATCAAGATTGATGTCGACAATAGGCTCGTCGTTGATTCGGTCACAAATTTTTCCCTTACGATGGAGACCCAAACCATAGCTGATACAGCTGGCTATGACATGACTCTCTCGGCCGCACATGGCCTCGGTACTGGCGCTGGGGGCGGCTTCTTTGCGCTCGCGGGCAATGGTGGCGATGATGGCCCTGGAGGTATTGCGAACCTTGTGGGCGGCACGGGCGGCGCAGGCGGCGCAGGCGGCGGTGGCGACGGCGGCAACGTTTTAGTTGAGGGTGGCCCTGGTGGCCCTGGTCTAGGTGGCGGTAGGGGCGGCGACGTGATCCTTCGCGGTGGCCTTTCGACCGAAAACAACAACGGCGGTGCAATTGGCCTTGAGCCGTCACTGCTTGCGGGAGCGGGTGTTGCTCGTTACGTCTATATTAAAGACCCAGCTACTGGCTTCACAACCTCGTTAGACACTGGTTCTCTTTCTGCGAGCCGCGTTCACAAAATCCCCGATGCTGATGGCACGTTTGCTTTGAAACATCAGGTGTTGCCGGGCGAAACGGTCATCATTACGAGTGACGTGGTTAACGCCGAAGTCGTCGCCGACACGATGACTGATGTTACTGGCCTGTCATTCCCTGTCGTATCAGGGAGCACGTACTCGTTCAAATTCATGATTATTTATACCGCGGCGGCAACGACCACGGGTTCACGTTGGTCAATCAATGGCCCAGCTACCACGCTTCTCGGTTTCCGCAGCTCCTGGCCTTTAACAATCACCACGGTCACCGTAAATAACCGCACAGCGTACGACGTTCCAACAGCTAGTAGCACCTCGAGTGGAAATACAGCGGGCAACATCGCCTTTATTGAAGGCTTTATTACTCCATCAGCTGATGGGACTGTCATAGCCCGATTTGCGAGTGAGGTGACTGCCTCGGCAATCACGGCGAAGGCCGGATCGTTCGTGCAGTTTCTGAAAGTAATCTAGTAACTGAACTCTTCTAAAGTGTGACCCTAGACCCCCGACAATTACAAAATCAACCTAGAGCTTCCTCTGAGGGTTTTGGCATTGTGAAAATCGGTTCAGGCATCACAGTCGCCGGCAGTTGGCACGTTAAATCTCCGATACTGCCGTATAGGCGGAACTTTGGCCTGGAGGGAGATGGGCCGAGCAGTGATTTAACACCCAGACTTATTTAGTCGCGCTTTATGGCCTACACAATCAGTGATTTGAAAGTTGACCTAACAGGAATCCTTCACGGAACAACGCTAAACGAGGTTCAAAGCATCGACCAGGTTATTTCTAGGGCTGGGCGTNGGCTAATGGAAGACGTTGATCCGATGGAAACTATTCGTATCGCTCAACTCNCAAGCCCGCTTTTTGACCGTGTTTACGATTACACCTGTCCGGCTGATCTNAAAGGCGACCGAATCATTGATATCCGTCCGCAAGTCAACCGGACACTTGCTGACCGCTTCTTTCAAACCTATAACGAGACATTCGACCTAACTAAGGCCGCTATCGGCGTAGCAGGCGATTTCACCATCCAATATAACACTGGGGTCAAATCAATCCGGATCGCCAAGAGTCTGGTTACAGCCATCCTTTTAAATGGCGCTGACTCTTTGACGGGCAATGGGACATGGGTTGCTGGCGGCGACGCAACAGACCTCACATTAGACACGTTAAACTACGTATACGGCGGCGGCTCGCTACGTTTCAATGTCTCTGGGGCAGGTACGACAGCTTATCTCGAAAACACCACCATGACGGCGGTCGATTTAAGCCGTGATGAGGATCAGGGTTCTGAGTTCGTCTACGTCTGGATTCCTAACTCGTCGGCGGTAACTAACTATATTTTACGCTGGGGTTCTTCCTCTGCTGATTACTGGTCGACGACCGTAACGAGCGTGCAGGACGGGACTGCTTTCCAGAAAGGCTGGAACCTTTTGCGTTTTAATTGGGACGGAGCGACCGTGACAGGTTCGCCTGATGCTACAGCCGTCGATTATGTACGCCTAACAGTTACTTACGACGGAGATGCTGATACTGATTACCGATTCAACAGTTTTACTTCTCAGCTCGGATCAATCTACGAGTGCGAATACTACTCAAAGTTCCTTTTCCGTGACGGTACGACCGGAGCTTTCAAGGAAAATGTTACCGATGATTCCGATATCGTAAACTTGGATACAGATAGCTATAACTTGCTGCTGAATAAAACAGCATTTTTAACAGCTCAGCAGATTCAAGGGTCAAACAGTGGCTTCGACGTTGCCTTCTTTAAAGGCGAATACGACGATGGTTTAAAACGCTACGTCGCTAAAATAAAGTCTCAGGTCATTAGACCGCAGCAGCGCTATTACCGCATGTCCACACGCCGTACGACGATTATCCGCCCTTCATAAATATGGAGAAATTCGTTTTAGTAGAGAAATTTAACGGCTACAACCACAAGGAAGACCAGACCAATCTAGCACCTGGCTTAATGGTCGAGGGTTCTCGTAATGTTCTCACTAACGACGGTGAGCGAGTTATGGTTCGTCGTGGCTATACCCTCGATGGTCAAGCGAATAGCGCAAACACGCCGATCACAGCCGCTTATGACTGGAATGATCGTCATACGGGAGAAGCACGACATGTACGGGCCTATCAAGATGAGCTTGAATATCGCTATGTTGATAGCGCAGGCGCAGTAACTTGGCGACGATTAGCTAATGGGTTCGGGGAAAATGTTAATTTTAACTTCGCAGAGTTTTGGGACACTACGGAGTTGATTGACCGTCTTTTGATGGTGAATGGGACTTCGAATATTTACGACTGGTCAGGTGGTGTGACGACTTTAGAGTCAGTTACTGCTAGTACAATTAAAAAGGAGGGGGTAGAGACATGGGGTGAAGAAGGTTTTTATACATCAGGCACTCGTTCCGTGGTGCTTAACGGTGTCACCTACGCCTATACAAGTGGGGAAGGGACTGACACGATTTACGGTGTAACGCCTGATCCGACCCTATCTGTTTTTGACCAGTCTCAGACCGTCCAGGACGCTTTGTCCCCGTTTGGTGAGGCAGACGCTACTACTAAGCATAATGCCCTCGCTCAGAGCTTTATAGCAGGGTCAGCACCTATTGTGGGGGTACAGCTTTTTAAGAGCGCTGACACGGGTTCGCTACTCGGCTCAATAACGGTTGAGATATTTGCTGACCTCGCCGGTTCTCCGACCGGATCAGCCTTAGCCTCAGCCACTGTTTTTAATGGCACGTGGCTGCTAAAGCCGACCGGCCTGTTCGGAGTGACGTTCACAACCCCAGCAACGCTTAGTGTGGGGCTTACTTACTGGATTAAGGTTTCAGCTTCCACGGCTGACAACGCTAACCATCCGAATATTGGCACTAACGCAGCCGGAGGTTATGCCTCAGGTTCGGTTAAGGCTTATAACGTAACGGACGGCTGGTTTGCTGTCGCTACGATAGACTTCTTCTTTAAGACTGTAACCTCGGCAACGGCACAAGCCGCTGGGCAGATTATTCACCAAGCGCTTAGAACGACTGCTAACAGTGCAATCACTGCGTTACCGGATACGTTTGCGAACGATTTAATTTCCGTTCTTTACAACTACATTTACGTCGGTTCGTTTGTAGACAGATCAGTTTACTTGTCAAAGCAAAACAGCTTAATTGATTTCTCTTTCTCATCGCCTCGTCAACCAGGCCAGGGGGCCATCATTACCCTCGACGCTACTCCTGTTGGAATGATCCCTGAAGAAGAATTCATGTACATCTCGGCAGGTAAGAGCTTCTGGTTTCGTATCTCACTTCAGCTCGGTGCTGATCAAACCTCGGAAGCCTTAATTATTGACCGACTAAAGACTACTGGACAGCAGGCTGCTAAGAGTCAGGCGTTTATCACTAAGAACAAAAATTCGGTGATTTACGTCTCCAATGAACCGACGATCACTTCTTTAGGCCGTGTTGAGCTGATTGAGACCCCACAGACGACGGACATATCTGACCCTATCAAGGACGACATGGACGTTTTCGGTTTCGATGGTGGATCGTCTGCTTACTTCAAGAATAACCTGTATGTAGCTGTCCCAGACGAAGGCTTAGTGCTTATTTTTAACGGTGCTAAGGGCTGGTGGGAGGCTCCACAGAATCTTCCGGTGAACTTCTTCTCGATTATTGAGGGTGCGTTGTACGGACATTCTGCGAGTGTGCCTGAGACCTACAAACTTTTCGATGGGGTTAATGACAACGGTGTAGCTATCGATGCTAAAGCATATTTTAGCTACATGCAGTTCGGAGACCGAGCGAATTTTAAGAACATGACCCAGTGGTACACCGAGGGCTATATCAGCTCGAACACGAGCCTGACTTGCCGTATCTTGTATGAATATAAAGGGAGCAAATCAGTCAGCGCCTACGAGATTGATGGCTCTGACAACACGATCATATTTGACAAAACGGGGGGCGGATCGTTTGGAAAGCAGTCGCTAGGCAAGAGGTCGCTAGCCGGACGTGGCTCGACAGTAAGTACGCTTTTGCCGCCTAAATTTAGGGTTATTAACAGCTTCCCTAAAGAGGATTTCTACGAAATGCAGATTCAATACGAGTCGGTAGGTGAAGATCAGCATTGGGAACTTCTAGCTTGGGGGCCGAATGTTCAGGCCTCAACTGCTACGGCTAAAAAGATTAAGCAATAATTACATACAAAGATAACAACAGACAAAGAGGAAAAAACGAGCGTAAATTGGTAGACTTTAGCTGATAATTGTGCTGCGAGACCCTATTAAAATGTGGCTGATACACGTAATTACGTTCAAGGACAAGATTATTTCCTCAGTGGGAGCGGAATAACCCTGTCGGCGACAAGCGCAGTTCTTACATCGATGGAGTATCCAGACGGCACGCTTATTGTGATGGCTGATTTTGGCACACTCGGTTACATCACTTTCGAGCCTGAGACAGAGAAGGAGGAGAACGCTAGCTTTACTGGGATTACTCAAAACGCTAACGGAACGGCCACCATTACCGGCCTGACTCGTGGTCTGGCATTTAAGACCCCGTATACGGCTGATTTAGCACTCCGCCAGTCGCATTCTGGCGGATCTTTGGCCCGTATCTCGAACTCGGCTCCTTTCTATAACGAGTTAACGAATAAAAATAACGACGAAACAATCAACAACGCTTGGACATTCCCAAGCACCGAGGCCGCACGTCCTCAAAATAACGCTGATACTGACACGGCGATTCTTGCGGCCCTTGTCACTTTTGGTCAATTGTCTCGGACTTCATTTGCTGGCGTTTCTGACGCTTCTACAGTGAGCAAGGGGATCGTCGAGATCGCAACTCAGACCGAAGTGAACGAAGGTGACGATTCTGGTAGCACCACGGCTCCGGTTGTTGTAATCCCCTCTACGTTGCTCCAGACACGCGACGCGGCTATAACTACCGATTTTACCTATGGTGCGACCCTGACCGCCCTAGCGCCTGTCTACGTTGACACTGCCGACAGTAACAAGCTCAAGCTTGCCTTGGCAACCGCTGCGGCTACTGCGGACACTTTTGTTGGTATCACGGTCGACTCAGGTGTCGACACAGACGTAAACAAGCGTGTGCAAATAGCAGGCATTGTAACGGGCTTGAGTGGTCTCACGCCTGGCGCGATTGTGTTTTTGACCAATGCAGGCGGAATCAGTTCGGTAGCTGGGACATATCGCTTTCCACTCGGTGTAGCTATTTCGGCGACTGCTATGGAGATGTTCCCCGCTCCGGCACGCAGACCGCTTGATCTAGCTGGTGTGAATGCTTCGGTGACGAGCACGTTCTTAAACAGTTTGGTCGTGCCTAAATTCGGTGGCACAGGAACTGACGGTGTGCTCGATACTTCGGCTGGAGTAATTAACATCAACCTAGGTAGTGCTGAGTACGTCGAAAAAAATTATACGAGCATCAACATCGTGACCAACAACCTAACTTTCACTAACCCTGCGGCGAAAGGCACATTGGTAGTGCTCCGTTGTTCTGGTGACTGCACAATCTCCGCCACTATCGTGGCTAACTTCGGTGCGGCTGGCGCCGCCGGTGGAGCTGGTGGCGTGACCGTTGGGCAGATAGGGACAGACGGTTCTGACGCTTCTGATAGTGACGAAATATTAGACACTGTTATTCATGGTGGTTTAGGCGGAGATTGTGGAGAAGTAAATAGCGGTGGGAGTGGCGAAGCACCAATCACGGCCGCTTATACAACGACCGGTGTGGGCAGGCTATATCCAATTTCTACCGAGGATCTTTATCGCAGGATGTTGCATATCGTCCCTGCCGCTGGGGCAGGCGGTGGCGGCGGTGGTTGCGCAGGGAATGTGGCTGGAGCCGGTAACTTCGGCGCAGGTGGAGCCGGTGGAGCCGGTGGTTTAGGCGGCGGTGCGTTTTTACTGGAGGTTAAAGGCACAATCAATTTTACCGGCACGATCAATGCCACTGGAGCTGCGGGAACAAACGGGGCTGCTGGAGCGATCGGCGTTAACGCCGGAGGCGGTGGCGGTGGAGCTGGTGGAGGCGGAGCTGGTGGTTATGTGGTCGTTTTGTACAACACGCTAACTTCTGTCGCCGGAACAGTCTCTGTCACAGGTGGAGCAAGCGGAGCCGGTGGTAACGCCGGTGGTTTCTCAGGAGTAGGCACGGGTAGTGCAGGCGGCGGAGGCGGAGAAGGCGGTGCAGGCGGCGGCTCGGTGCAAGGCACGGGCGGCGCAGGCGGTAGTGGCAGCAGCGGTAACGGAAGTGCCAACTCAGCAACTGGCGGTGTTTCGGCAGCTGGAGGTGCAGAGGGTTCGAACGGTGTTACAGGGAACGCTACCACTGGGGTCACTTCTAACGGTGGTGGCGGTGCAGGCGGCGGTGCAGGCGGAGGCGGTGGTGGCGAAGCTTTGGTCGCTCAAAATCAGTGGTTTTACTAAATATGGCAAATATCGCCGTTACTGATCAACAGGCTCTTCCAAACAATCAAATCATTCCGTCAACTCCAGCCGTGAGTGACGCAACGGCTCAACTCTTAAACGAAAGTAACCTGATCCAATCAGGGCAGGTTAAAGCTGCGGTCGCTTCATCTGAAACTTATAACGCACCGAAACCAGCTCCAGCGGTCATTACAAGCGCCCTAGCCGACACGATGAACACGGAGAACCAAAATACACTTAACACCTATACGACACAGCTAGAGGCCGCTAATACAGCTAACAGCGCTGCAACAACTAGGACTACTACCTCACCAACGCCCACAGTCACGGCTCCAGGGGCGGTAGCAAACCCGCTCCAACCGAAGATCGATGCTTCTAATAGCGCTATTGATGCAGAGTTCACAGCGGCCAATAACCTGCTCTCCTCTCGCATGGCGTCGCTTGATGCTGCGAACCAAGCCGCCATCCAGAATATTCAACGGGTTTTTGCTGCTCGTCGTGAAGAAACTAAGACACTCAATAACGCTCTTGTGGCTACCAACACTCAGGCTGGTATCCGAGCTGGTCGTCAGCGTTACGCTCCGGAAGTAAACGCCGGAATTATCACAGGCATCGAGCAGGACGGTTTAGCAAGGCTCTCCGCTCTTGATGCACAAGAGGCTAGTTTAATTACTCAGGCTCAAGCTGCAAGTGATGCAGAAGAATTTGGCCTACTTTCTACGCAGCTCAATCTCATCAGCCAAACCCGCAAGGACAAGGATCAAGCGATTAAAGACCTTAACGCCGCCGCTATCGCGGAAGAAGATCGAGCTTGGGCTCGCTACAAAGAACAAAAAGAACTCGCTAAATATGAGCGTGAGGACGCTTCAGCTTCGATTGACGCTATGGTTCAGGCTGGTCTAACCAGCACTGACGTTTCTCAAGAATACTTAGCCAAGTTAGACACTCAGGCTGGTTACGTCCCCGGTACATCTTTAGGATTGATGGACATGGCGGCGAAAGAGCGTGGCCAGCTGGATGCGGCGGAGGAGATTGTACAGGCCACCGCCCTCAACACTTTATTACGAGACCTCCCAGTCGGAGAGACGATCACAATCGGAGGCACTAAATACAATTCTTTAAACACGGGGACGGTACAAATTAGTAGCGAGACCGATACAAAGACAGGTGATACCTTCAAAGTTTCCTTCAATGAAGATACAAATGAAGTGACAAAAACCTTTGTCGGCAATTTTGGGGGTCAGGATTTTACAGATATTCTTTCAAAAGAGGGGGCGGTAGTCCGAGTGCTCGCTGATGGTACGTCGCATGTCATGTTTGACCCTAGACAGCCAAATGGGGGTACAGCGCAAGGTGGGCTGATATCCCTCTTCCCGGAAGGTTCCGTATCCCCGTTTACAAGACCTAACGACCCTACAGGGGATCGAGCGACTGAGTGCGGAGCCTATTACAACGACACTACTGCTGGGCCGAGGGTCGGGGATTCGTTTGCGAGTAAAATGGCCATTACTGATGACTCTATAACTGCTGCGTCGGCTAGGATAGGCGACACCTTCGTTCAGGAGTATGGCTCGACCGGACATATTGGATATATCAACGGTAAGACCATGGTTGATGGGAAGATTGTTTTTACCGTTACCGAAAGCAACTGGGAGAAGAAGCCAGGTACTAATAATAAGGTCGGTCTTATTACTCATACTCGGCAAGTCGGCCCAGATGAAATTGCTGGTTTTGGTCGACATGGTTTCGGAGATTCTGCTTACAACTTTGGTACTGACGCACCGGATCTCGAAGGTCTGACTTTTGGTGAAGGCACGGCTGCTGATAAGCCTCCTGAAATCCAAAAGATCAATGGCAGGGATTATCAATATGACGCAACTACGCAGTCGTGGATTGACCCAGCAACAGGCCAGGCCACTACAGAGCAGAACCCTGCGCTAGACAATGCGAAAGAAGCTCTCAGAAAGATTGAGATACTTAAGGCCCACTCCGGCTTCAACAATGCTGTCGGTCAGAGCGGGCTCCAGCGGTTCTCAGGTGTTCGTCCTGGAAGAGACACGGATTTCATTGGATACGTGCAAGAACTCATTAATACAGACGTTTTGGATCAACTTATTGCTGCTAAGGCAAATGGCGCTACCTTTGGCGCACTAAGTGACGCCGAACTTCAGCTGTTGAAAACAGCCGCTAACCGCATTGCGGGCTGGGCGATTGAAAAAGATGGCAAGGTAGTCGGCTACAAGGTTAATCAAAAAACGTTCACTGACGCTCTTAAGGATGTTGAGTCTAAGTATAACGACATGCTTGTTAAGGCGGGAGGAGGGTCTGTTACGGGAGATAGTGGCGTTGAGCAGTATCGCTCCCAATTACAGACGGGGGAGATTTTAGTGAAGAAATCTGATGGGTCTATAGTAGCTATCCCTTCCGGTGAATTTGATGCGAGCAAGTATACTAAAATTTAATATATGCCAGAAAGAATACTTTCAAATCCCGCCTCTCAATATTCGACTACAGGGGCGGCCCCAGCGTTAGGTGAGGAGCCTACCACCACGCAGACAGGGCCTCAAACATACGTTAAACAAGAAACTACGAAGCGGAAAGGCATCTTTTCTCGTATCGGAAAACGTACTGAGGACAGTTCACGCAACCGCATTCAACAACTAGATGCTATCAGAAAACGCCGTGAAGAGGGGCAAGGCGGCATCGCTACACTGACGCAAAGACTAGGTGTCGGTGCCGGATATGCTTCTGATTTCCTCGGTACGGGTATTAACGAGGCAGCGAGGGCCGTGTATGGCGCTTCAACCGTGGCCAGGTCGGCTTTTGAAGAGGGGGGTGCAGGAGACGTCAAAGCTAGGGACAAGATCGCTGCTGAGACCGTTGGCAACGCTTTTTTAAGGTCTAAGCTTGGCAAAGAGGCTATCGAAGTTTTAGGCGAGGGCATGGCAGGATGGGAGGAATACAAAACTGCTAATCCTGAAAAAGCTGCAAATATCGAGGCTGTAATTAACATAGCAGATTTCGCTTCTAATTTTGTCGGGGCTAAGGCCGGACAAGTAGCCGTTAAAAAGGCTGTAGATGTTGCAGAAGAAACCGTAGCGGGCGCTACACGTTATACCGGAGATGCCATGCAGGGTATAAAAAACGCCGCACGAGGCGCAGGCGATGCGGCAACGTCAGCGATCAATGATAGTCCCACAGCCCAGGGCGTTGTTCGTGGCGTGACTGATCTTGCAGAACGATTCCCACGAGCTGGCCAGCGAGTGAAAGAAGCTGTTAAGGAAAGCGCCGGACGGGCTGCCCGTATCAAGGCTTCTGCTCCAGCCGTTGGTAAAGCTATTAAGTCAGGGCTAGACGACAGAGTCATTAAAACAGTCGAAGTTGCTGAAGAGTCTGCTTTAAAAGCGTACAGAGAAATGGTGGAATTTGCCGAGAACACTGGCGATACGCTTAAACAATCTAAGCGTCCTGCCGTGGTAGCCGGTGACGCAGCCGCTAAACAGTTCGATCTGTTAGATAAGCAACGTCGAGCCGTAGGAAAAAAGATCGGAGAAGCAGTCAAGGAAATGTCAAAGACTACTAAAGTTTCGATGCGTGGTGCTTTTGATAAAATGGATGATGTGATGGATCAGTTAGGTATCTCTCACACCATCGACGAAGATGGCATCCGTATGAATTTTAGTGCTACCGGGTTCACACCTGCCCAGCGCATTAAGATTAAAGAGTTATATTCTTTAGCCAAGGAAGCAGGCGATGAAATCACACCTCTGCAGATTTACGATAAGGATCGTTTATTTTCCCAATTACAGCGCGAGGCTAAGATGGGAGAAGTCGGCGACATTCTTGTAGACACAGCAGACGGCAACAAGGCAAGCCTTTTCAGTGTCTTCAGGGACGTTTTCTCCGATACTTTGGACGAAGTGTCGCCACAGGACATCAGGGCGCTTAACAAGGAATATAAAGGTTTGAGGAGGCTTGTTGACGATGTTGAAGACAGTATCTTTAAGACTCCTGGTTTTGAGACTGTAAAATCTTCTGATCCAGCCGAGTTTGCTAAGGTTAATTTAAGAAGGATTTTAAGCGAAGCACAAAGTCAACCAGCCTACGAGCAAATAGCCAAAAAATTAGACGAAACTTCACGTGCGCTCGGCTATGACGGGGCTACTCCCTCGGAGCTTATTGCGTTTGCTGAGGCTCTCAAAAAACTTTATCCTGACACTATCCCCGATGCCTCCTTTGCCGGTGGCATTCGCCTCGGCGTCAAAGATATTGCCGAGAAGATAATGACTGTCGGTGCGCCGGCGCTTAAGGACAAACAGCGGGCGTTGAAAGAGTTACTTGAGGACTTGCTTGGAAGAGCAGGCGAGAAAAAGGTAAAGAGAGGCGCAAGAAACA
>LV_Brine_h2_0102DRAFT_1000240_pt1 | contig 20553 bp, 13 predicted proteins | sample LakVidmifraction_3_FD_10600 | JGI IMG/M metagenome (IMG submission 10600)
GCTGTTTTACTTGCTGCGTTTTCATCGTTGCGATCTAGTGAGCTCTTAGGCTTACAACGAAAACACATTAACGAATTACAAAAATCGGTAACGGTCGAGCAGCAGCTGAGTAACTATGCCAGCGATGCATCGATGTTTGCCCCAACCAAAACAAATGCAAGCAATCGCACTGTGATGATTCCAGGTAATCTAATGGCTGAGCTAATAAGGCATCTAGAACAATTTACCAATGCCGATCCTGATGCCCTTGTATTTACTACGAGAAGCGGGTTGCCACTTTATCGCGGGCGAAAATCCTGGTTTGTTACTGCCAAGCGCAGGTTAGACCTTGATCATTTACACTTCCACGATCTAAGGCACACAGGGCAGACCCTTGCAATGGAGAACGGTGCATCGATTAAGGATTTACAGCGCAGGGCTGGGCAATCAACCGAGCGGGCTGCATCTATTTACTTACACGGCTCAAAAAAACGCGATGCAGTAGTAGCTGAATCCTTATCGGATGATGTTGCAAATACTCTAAAACAAATGCGAAAGCAGGTTAGTTAATGAAAACAAAACGAATAACAGGGCGAAAGCTAGTGGAATTGCGACGGCGTGTGTTTGCAATGTATGGAGATCAATGCTGGTTATATGGTGGTAACTGCTGTTTTTATCGCTTTTAGTTTGCTAAACGGACAAGCCAACCCCAGGTTGTTAATTTTATGACCAGTGAGTTGTGTACTACCCACAGAAATATTTCTCCTAAAGTCCATTTAACTCCCACTTACATTTCTTAACAACGATGTGACGATAACTATTGCTACCCACCCAATATGACCATTAAGGGCTGAACTAGTCCCAACACCCCATCTTTCCAACCTGTTTGAGGCAGTGTGGGGGTGAGCATTTGACCCCAGGTTATTGAATTCGCGTTTGTATTAAGTACATAGTGTCTACCCAAAAATTTCTGTTATTACAGTGACAGTAGAAGTTGTCAGTTAGAAGGGGCAGAATTGGGTAATGCCAGCACGAATGCCAGAAGATATTGCATATCAAGTTATGCTGAAGGCTGGCCTGAAGCCAATCGGCATCTATAAAAGCGCAGGTACTCCTTGGGAATGTGAATGTTTAAATTGTCACGAGACCGTCAAACCAACTGTGCTCTCAATAAAACGAGGACAAGGCGGTTGTGGATACTGTGTTGGAACCAGACGAAATCCTAAAAAAGCCGCTGACATTATGAGGCTTGCAGGTTACGAACCGCTCGTAGAATATCCAGGAAGTAAAATACCTTGGAAATGTAAATGCTTACAATGCGGAAAGGAGGTCACTCCTAGTCTGGGAGGTGTAATTGGAAATGGTGGAGGGTGTAAGTCTTGCGGAATGAAAAGAGGTACCGAAAAAAGAAAGACAAACTCTAAAGAGGCAATCCAATTAATGATAAAAGCAGGAGTGAAGCCTTTAGAGGAGTATGTAAATAGTAAACATAAGTGGAGATGTAAGTGTCTGAAATGCGGCAAAGAGATTTCCCCTATTTATGGAAATATTTTTCAAGGACATTCTGCGTGTGTTTATTGTTCAGGTAAATTGACCCACCCAGATGATGCAGTCAAAATTATGAAGAAGGCGGGGCTAGAACCCTTAGTTCCATACCCTGGCAGCAATACTCCTTGGAAGTGTATACATAAAAAATGTAGTGAAATCGTTAAACCAAGATATTCAGATATTATTCAAGGTGGTTTTGGCTGTAAGGCTTGTGGGTATCTGGATACTAAGAAGAAACAATTAGGTGACAGTGACGCAGCAAAAGCATTTTTCTTATCAAAAGGCTTTAAACCGCTACTCCCATATCCAGGAAGTGGTAGGCCTTGGAAATCTAAGTGTGAAAAGTGTGGACAAATATCATCACCTCATTATGCAAGTATTAAAAGTGGCACGGGATGCGGAGTCTGCGCTGGGAAAATAGTAATTCCAGTGTTAGCCATTAAGGTAATGATGAAGGCGAATCTCAAACCGCTCGAACCATATCCAGGTAGTAAAAAGCCTTGGAAATGTAAGTGCCTAAAGTGTGGAAAAGAAGTCAGCCCAAAATACGGTGATATAAATATGGGCTATGGAGGATGTAAATATTGCAGTGGACGTTATGTAAGTGCTGATGACGCCATACAAGTTATGCTCTTCGCAAATATACAACCCTTAGTTCCCTATAAGAATTCTGGAACTAAATGGGAATCAAAGTGTTTAACGTGCGCAAAAAAAATTGACCCAACTTATAACTCAGTTCAGCAACGCGGAACAGGATGTAAATATTGTGCAAAAAGATTCGTAGACGCTGAGGATGCGATTATTTTTATGCGTAAGAATAAGTTAGAACCACTTGAAGAATATCCTGGCTCACAGAAAGCGTGGAGATGTAAATGCCTCCGCTGTGGCAGGGAAGTTACTCCTGCTTACACAAGTATCCAAGGAGGACAGAAAGGTTGTGTTTATTGTGGCGGGAAAAAAGTAGACCCAGAAGAAGCGTTTCAAATGATGTTAAAGGCAGGACTTCAGCCATTGGAGCCTTATAAGCGAGCAGATGGTTATTGGAAATGTAGATGTATGAAATGTCTAAAGGAAGTCAACCCTCGATTCTCTGCAATCAATAAAGGAAATGGAGGATGTGTTTATTGCGCTGGTAAAAAAGTTGACCCACAAGATGCAGTAACGCTATTGCTTGAAAATAGCCTTAAACCTCTTGAACCATTTGAGCACACAGAGAAAAAATGGAAATGCGAGTGTATGAAATGTGGACGCATTGTTTATCCAAGACATCATATGATAAAAAGTCGTAGTGGAGGATGTAAGTATTGTTCAACAAATGGTCTTGATTTTACACTCCCTGCTTATATATATTTGATTACACATACGGAATTAAATGCACATAAAATTGGAATCAGTGGCGAGTATGCTAAAGAAAATCGTTTGCAGGACCACGCAAGGCAAGGATGGAAAATATTTAAAAAGAAAACTTTTTTGACAGCAGATGAAACTTATGAAGTTGAGCAAGCAGTATTGCTATGGCTACGAGAGGAACGAGGTCTAGGACCGTATCTTTCAAAGGAGGAAATGCCTCAGTCTGGTTGGACAGAAACTGTAGATGCTTTAAGAATTGACTTGTTGAGTATCTGGGCAAAGGTAGAAGAGTTGAGTAGGGTGAAGAGATGAAGAAGGTAGAGTCTAAATCTGATAAGAATTTAGTGGGTGCTGCTGGTGAACATCTTGTGCTTTCTAGATTACTTGCGCGAGGGATGCTTGCGGCACAGGCACCACGTGGAGCACGAAAAGCAGACATCCTTGTAAATCATCTTGATGGTAAACCACCCTGTTTGATACAGGTAAAGACACGGTCAGGAGTTGGTTCACGTAGAACGTGGGCAATGAACGTTAAACACCAATCGATTACAGATAAAGATTTGTTCTATTGTTTTGTAGATTTAGGAGAAGACTCCCCTGTCGTCTTTGTTATTCCTGCAAAAAAGGTTGCAGCAGTCATTAAGGAGTCACACAAGAAATGGATGGCAACACCTGGTAAAAAAGGGCAAGCCCATAATGACAACGATATGCGAAGAATCGGCGATGACATCGCAGTGCCGAACTTAAAATCCGCACCTACTGGCTGGATGGATGAATATCTTGAAAACTGGGAACTAATTACCAATTGATTCCTAACTATCTAGGCAAAGGTAGAAGAGTTGAGTAAGGTGAAGATATGAAACGCGTGTTTCTTGCCTTCCTCTTAGTAATCTCAATATCTGCTGTACCAGTCCAATCCGCTACCGCTGACATAATCCAACTAACAGTTGCCGCAGACTATCTAACTGGTTATAACAGGCCACTCTTTAAACACTGGATAGATGCAGATAGGAATGGCTGTGATACCCGTAAGGAAGTTTTAATTGAAGAGGCCGTAATCAAACCTAAAATAGGAAAGAAGTGTTTGCTAACAAACGGTAAATGGTTAAGCCCATATGATGGCAAGTCCTATACAAAAGACTCGGCATTAGATGTGGACCACCTAGTTCCACTTGCAGAGGCTTGGCGCTCTGGTGCGTGGGCGTGGAGCGCACTTCAAAGACAGAATTATGCAAATGATTTAACAGAACCAGTTGCACTTGTTGCTGTATCGCTTGGTTTAAATAGACAAAAAGGCGACCAAGACCCAAGTACTTGGCTACCACCTAAAGACCAATGCGGATATATCGCAAATTGGATTACGGTTAAATATAAATACGGTCTCACGGTTGATTCAATAGAGGCGGATACTCTTAACGCATCAATTACTAAATGCGGGATTGCCAATGTTGTAATTGGAGAAGTAACACCAACCCCAAGTTCAACCCCAACAACGACTGCTTCTTCTGTACCGACAGCAACGCATACGCCCACTCCAACACCGACAGCAACGCATACGCCCACTCCAACACCGACAGCAACACCGACAGCAACAACTTCAGCCCAGACGATTACCCCTGGTGCATTTTGTGCTCCTGCAGGTGCGATTGGAACAAACAAGACTGGAACCACTTACACCTGTAAAACTTCACCTACGGATACCCGTAATAGGTGGAGGCAATAGTGAAGCGCCAATACTGGACCAGCACTATGCCAAGGGATAAAAGTTATTGGGCTGTCCCGATTTCAATAGAAGTAACTCCCTTAAATACTTACACCATAGGAAGTCAGGTGACTTTGCAGTGGCGAAGTCCCTGGCTTTCTTGGCTTAGCAAACCCTTCCTTTTTTCTTATTCCAAGAGTATTTTCAATTTATGAGAAATAAATGGGGCTTAGTAAATCAAGGCAATCGGCGATTTGTAGGCGGTTTTCTTATTGCTTCCCTTATTTTCGGAGGAGCAGCAACAGCACTCGGACCCTTGGTGTCAGATAACACTCCTGAGAATGGTTATCTACTTTGTGCAAATAAGAAAACTAAAGCAGTAACTTTCCCTGGTACTTTGAAGTGTCCTTCTGGTACCAAAGTATTGGATTTAGGTGCTGTCACCGGACCTGATGGTGCAGATGGACCTGCTGGTGCAGATGGTGCACAAGGACCTGCTGGCGCTGACGGATCACCGAGTGCTCTTGTTAAACGCTTGATAACCTTAGTTGAACCGGCGGTATATAAGGTTCAATGTGGCAGTTCAACAGGTTCAGCCTTTGGTGTCGATGTAACTATCAATAAGAGCGAATCTGATAAAGGTTATAAAGGTTCTTTGTTGACCAATTATCACGTAGTTAAGAATTGTTTGAGTGCAAGTGTGCAGGTTACGCAGAGTGGACGAAACCTTGGGGGTCGAGTCTACGCTTGGGATGTAAAAAATGACTTGGCATTTATTCATACAATTGGAGAGGTAAATATTTTGAAGGCTGCGGAAGTCAAGCCCCAGCGTGGAGATTTTGTTATGTCCATTGGAAATCCCTATGGGGTCGAAGGCACAGTGTCTACTGGGATAGTTTCAAACATAGACGCAGACTCAGTAATTACTGACGCTGCAATTGACTCAGGAAATAGTGGCGGACCTCTAGTAAATAGTTCTGGTGAATACATTGGAATTAACACTTGGGGATGGGAAGCGTCACAGGGCAATTCGCACGCAATAACTCCTGGTGTTGCTTGCAGGGAGATGCTCGTTTGTCCCGTGGCCTCTACAGTGCTTAAATGGAGCAAATAGATTTTCTGATTGTTTGACCCTAGGTTATTAAATCTACGCTCGTATTAGGTATATACAGTCTGTCCGAAAAATTCTGTTATTACAGTGACAAGCCGAGTACGCTCGAGTTATGCGAAAGTTTCTAGTAAGCCTTCTAGCATTCTCACTTCTAGTTGCAACACCAAATATTGCTTTTGGGGCGCCAAAGTCCAAAGCGTTAAAGGTAACGAAAGCATTTCAGAATCTTCTAAGCACAAGTGATGATGGGCTCAGCGCACTTGAGAGCGAATACGAATCTCAGATAGATATTCTGGATGCAGCCTTAGCAGCTGCAACCGCAACTGCCAATCTGCAGTTGCAAACCGACTTAGCAGCAGCGTCTAGTCTCTATACTCCTCAGATTAATTCATCAAATAAAAAAGTTGAAGATGCAAAGAAAATTATTGATGAAGCGAACAAGCTGGCTGAAGAGGCAGATATGTTAAACGCTCAAGTTCTAGATTATACCGACGAGTTATTGGAGTTAGAAGATAGTTTAAAAAAGTTGACTAAAGCCAGTGAATCCTTAATAAATTTTGGAGAATTAACCATTGGTAAGTGGAACCAATTAATTGAGAGAATTTCGATTCTTCCAACAAATTTGCAATCAGCACTAAAAAAATCAAATGACTACAAGTCCGCACGGAAAGTTATGAATCAAGTTTCTAGTATGCTGCTTTCCAAAGAAAAATTAGATAAACAAATCAATAAAATAAACAGGCCAAGTCAAATCTATGCAATTGCTATTACATATGCTGCTCTCGAGGTTGGAACCTCACAGCTAACTTCTTTTAATAAATCAGTGAAAAATCTAAATAAAATCATTCCAATATTTGTCTGCCAAAAGGACTTGACAACCCTTTCTGCTAGCAAAACAGGTAAGTGCGATAAGGGTTTCCTAAAAATCTCGACCTTATAAACTCTGCGTGGTTAAATCACCTGTTACAAGTAGTCGTACAAATCTGGGCAAAGGTAGAAGAGTTAAGTAGGGTGAAGAAGTGAACATAAGCAGAATCTCATCCAATGTAGTAGACCTTGGATTTGTGCGTGCTCGTAAGCGAGCTGAAAAGAATTCAGAAGAAGAGTACTTATCTTCCGTTGCATTTATTTATGACTCATTCGTTAAAGCAGGCTCTCAAAAACCAGTTATTGAAGTTGCAACAGAACTTGGATGGACAGTTGAAGAGGCTGGCGCAGCAATTGTGAGTGCAATGGAGTGCAGATATTTAACTATTCCTAAGAAAAATACATCTGGTGGGGTAATAACCGTTAAGGGATTGAAAGCGATAGAAAAGCACAAGAACGGGAATGTATCGGACTAGCACCGTTCTTTCTTCCAAGCCTTTAGTCAACGAGCGCGAGTTAAAGGTAGAAGAGTTAAGTAATAAGAACTTGGTGAGCTACTTCTCTCTAACAAAGAACCAAAGTCCTAGTCCGTTCCCAATCGCTCACCAAGCTAGTTAATCATTGCTGCTTACATTCCATTTACAAATAGGGCAGACCCTAGTTATAAAGTACGAACCTTCAATGTGTTAGAGATTTTATCTAGGCTTAAATGCTCTACAGACGTCCAAGATTGTCTGTGGAGTAACTATCCATTCAGTTCTGCTCCCAACCTCTTGCACGCAAGCAGAGTATTCAGCAAGTTTCACCGCGTCATAGGTTTTAGGTGCGGCCTGTGAAGGTTGAATAGTTATAGCTACAAGTAGCCCAAGAATAAAAGCAATTACTACGTTCAAGTAAGTTTTCACATTAATCCCTTTCGGTGAATGTTATCAATTAGTCAGAATCTATGACTTTACAATCAGATTAGATAGCCCAGGCAGGTCGTCAGGCGCCACATAAATGTCTTTATGGTGGTTATATAGTTTTTATTTCGGTTCCGAGTGGGCGCCGAAGGCGACCAATAAAACCTAGGGTCTCACCTTCGCGCCCCTAGGGCGCTCAGTAATTAGCTCTGCTCGACTACATTTCATTCGTCGAGCGATCAGCGAGAAAACTGTTTCAGTTCCCTAGCGCCCCTAAGGCGCGCTGGTTCTCTAGGGATACTGTAAGTAAGTACCAATAACAACTTACTCAGATAATTTAGGCTTGGCTCTAGTACTGAATAACTTCACGACATCGCCGCATCCATAGTGATGGTAGGTATACATACCAGCCCCCATTTCACCAAGTTTTACTGCAGCACCACAACCACAACGACCAATAACAGGTGCAAATGCAAGGGCATCCTTATTCATTCGGTCGTGATTCCAGCACGCATCTTGAAGATAATAGATTGACTGTTTCCGCTTGCCCTTTTGAACATTGCGTTTTTTCACAAATCCATATTGTTCTAGAGTCCTAACTCCCTGAATTACAGAAGCCCTGCCTCGTCCTGTTTGCTCCGCTATCCTAGTGATTGAGGGAAATACTTTTCGATTTCCCTTACCCATATGACTCACCATACATAGCAAAACATCCTTGGCGATGTGTTCGCCCGCAACCCCTAATATCTTGTATGCAGGAATAGGAAAGGGTGAGTACAAACCGCCTTGGCCTATTTTTAAAGCCCCACTCTCTTTTTCGACTTCATTGTCCGCTTCATTCATCGCTTCAATCTCCAAACTTCTGTTTCGAATTGATTAAGCACAACTTCTAGTTCTAGCTTCTCCGGATTCAGACACTGCCTGTTGTCCATTTCTCCAACCCGGTGAGAATCTCCTGCCTCAGTGGTTCCGAAGTTCTCGTGGCAAGCAGGGCAAACCTGCTCCCGGTTCTCAAGCATTTGCCCTGTCCGCTTATTTCTATGAGGCGGTGCCTGTTCTTTACTCACGACCCTCTTCCTCCATCCAGGCGTTCAGGGCTGAAATCTGATACCTGTATTTGTTGCCTATTCGAGCGCGGGGGACGCCAGCGCTCTTTCCTCGTTGATAAAGCCAGCTTGGGCTTACCCTTAAATGCGCTGCTGCCTCTTTTAAGGTTATCCAGCGCTCCGCTTCCTTCTGTTCCATTTGAGATTCCTTATCTACCTATTCACATTTGGGGGTTCCATCTGCTACACTTTATTGTAGACCCTTTAAAGGGTATGCGTCTGATAGACACACGTTCATTAGCGTTAAGTTATTGCCAAATAAAAGGGGAACAAGTGGCTAAGAGGAAATGGGATTGGGAATATCCAAAGGGTTCACCCGAAAGAGGTTTGCCAACTAAGTTCACAACCAAAACGAGTGACGGGTATGAAATTCAACTGACACTTCAGGAAAACGTGGATGAGGTAATTGTTTGCTCTGGTATTTCAATTCAATTTTTAGATAACCAAAATGGAGTGCCAAGCAACCCAATTAGTTCACGCTACTTTCAATTGCTTGGGTTAGGTGAGGCTATAACAACTGCTCGCGAGGCGTATCGGTACTGGGCTGGAGTTCTCGATGAAATTTATACAGAAATGGATATCGAGCGAGAACTTAAAGACTGGACGGCATTAGGCAATCAAGGATTCCCTGATAGTAAGTACGCCGCAGTTGCCTATATGTATGTCAAATTTGTGAGAAAAGGCTTAGAAAATCCAGTAACTGAATTAGCTGAATTCTTGAAGTGTGACAAAAACACAGCATCCAGCCGGGTGATGGAAGCACGGGTAAGGAAGTTACTTACAAAGCCAAAGACTGGAACTTTTGGTGGTCACTTAACTTCAGAAGCAGAAAAAATCCTCGGAATAAAGAGTAAAGGAGGCATAAGTGCCAAAGAAAATAAATAGAAACCCTGGAATAGCAAAGCGGGGTGATAGATGGCAAGCGCGTGCTTATAGCGATGGAATTGAGAAGACTAAAACATTCTCAACCCAAGATGAGGCAGTGCGCTGGTATCCCAGGACTGATTTATTAGATCGGCGGTGGTAATTCGTGCCACTAACGTGCCACTAGCTACGGTTTTAGTGGCTTTTATTGGCAATGAACGGTGTAATATAGGTAAAAGTCAGATGCCCAATGCATTTGATTTGCTCGAAATAAGCGTGAAATACGCGTGATTTGATCATTAGTTTTAATTTGCGGGTGTAGCTCAATGGTAGAGCCCCAGCCTTCCAAGGGCTGAGCGTAAATTAAAATTACGATCTAAATGCGCATTTTATACGCTTGATTTCTAAGCGGATGCGAAAGCAAATGCTAAAAAAATCTATTTCGTGCCACATCCGTGCCACTAGCAGACACTCGACCCCAAGAGCCCAAAAATCTGCGCAGTGTTTATCGATGTGAAATCTGATCTTTAAGAATTAGCGAAATGGGAAATCAATGAAGCGAAATAAGTTTGGCAACATCAGGCAATTAGCATCGGGTCGATTCCAGGTGCGTTATTACATCGAGCAAGGGTTACAGATAACAGCTCGAACAATCGGTGACAAACCCCTAACATTTGCAACGCGAGATGATGCGCGTACCTATTTAATACATTTGGAATCAGATTTACTGCGCGGTGTTAGCCCTTATACAATTAAAAAAATCCAGGGATACACATTGCGCCAACGGGTCGAAATGTATCTTGATGCCACATCGGGATCACGGCTAACGGCTAAGCCACTGCGCGATTCCACATCTGCAAATTATCGCCGCCTTGCAGATTCTTATCTGTTCAGACAAATCGGACATTTCTGCTTAGCGGAGATGGATGTAACAGAGATAAAGAGTGCTGATGTGCGTAAGTGGCACAGCCTTATCCAATCGCAATGCGTTAAGAGACAGCACGAAATAAAAACGCGATCGCATCCTGCTCGTACCTGGGCAAAAGAAAACGGCTTAAAAGTATCAAAGCAAGGGCGATTAGACCCTGCAATTAAAGATGCTTGGATCAAGGCAGGTGCGCCAATAATTAAAAGATACAAAGAGAGCCACGATGGAATTGTGCAGCTAGCCCAGGCGTATCGATTCTTGCGTGCAGTGCTAAATGTTGCAATCGAGGATGAGTTAATAACATCGAATCCTTGCCGCATTAAAGGTGCAGGGCAGCCACATCATCCTGAGCGACCAGTGGCAACATCTGATCAGGTAGCGCAGCTATCCGATGAAGTACCTGCCAGGTATCGCGTAGCTGTTTTACTTGCTGCGTTTTCATCGTTGCGATCTAGTGAGCTCTTAGGCTTACAACGAAAACACATTAACGAATTACAAAAATCGGTAACGGTCGAGCAGCAGCTGAGTAACTATGCCAGCGATGCATCGATGTTTGCCCCAACCAAAACAAATGCAAGCAATCGCACTGTGATGATTCCAGGTAATCTAATGGCTGAGCTAATAAGGCATCTAGAACAATTTACCAATGCCGATCCTGATGCCCTTGTATTTACTACGAGAAGCGGGTTGCCACTTTATCGCGGGCGAAAATCCTGGTTTGTTACTGCCAAGCGCAGGTTAGACCTTGATCATTTACACTTCCACGATCTAAGGCACACAGGGCAGACCCTTGCAATGGAGAACGGTGCATCGATTAAGGATTTACAGCGCAGGGCTGGGCAATCAACCGAGCGGGCTGCATCTATTTACTTACACGGCTCAAAAAAACGCGATGCAGTAGTAGCTGAATCCTTATCGGATGATGTTGCAAATACTCTAAAACAAATGCGAAAGCAGGTTAGTTAATGAAAACAAAACGAATAACAGGGCGAAAGCTAGTGGAATTGCGACGGCGTGTGTTTGCAATGTATGGAGATCAATGCTGGTTATATGGTGGTAACTGCTGTTTTTATCGCTTTTAGTTTGCTAAACGGACAAGCCAACCCCAGGTTGTTAATTTTATGACCAGTGAGTTGTGTACTACCCACAGAAATATTTCTCCTAAAGTCCATTTAACTCCCACTTACATTTCTTAACAACGATGTGACGATAACTATTGCTACCCACCCAATATGACCATTAAGGGCTGAACTAGTCCCAACACCCCATCTTTCCAACCTGTTTGAGGCAGTGTGGGGGTGAGCATTTGACCCCAGGTTATTGAATTCGCGTTTGTATTAAGTACATAGTGTCTACCCAAAAATTTCTGTTATTACAGTGACAGTAGAAGTTGTCAGTTAGAAGGGGCAGAATTGGGTAATGCCAGCACGAATGCCAGAAGATATTGCATATCAAGTTATGCTGAAGGCTGGCCTGAAGCCAATCGGCATCTATAAAAGCGCAGGTACTCCTTGGGAATGTGAATGTTTAAATTGTCACGAGACCGTCAAACCAACTGTGCTCTCAATAAAACGAGGACAAGGCGGTTGTGGATACTGTGTTGGAACCAGACGAAATCCTAAAAAAGCCGCTGACATTATGAGGCTTGCAGGTTACGAACCGCTCGTAGAATATCCAGGAAGTAAAATACCTTGGAAATGTAAATGCTTACAATGCGGAAAGGAGGTCACTCCTAGTCTGGGAGGTGTAATTGGAAATGGTGGAGGGTGTAAGTCTTGCGGAATGAAAAGAGGTACCGAAAAAAGAAAGACAAACTCTAAAGAGGCAATCCAATTAATGATAAAAGCAGGAGTGAAGCCTTTAGAGGAGTATGTAAATAGTAAACATAAGTGGAGATGTAAGTGTCTGAAATGCGGCAAAGAGATTTCCCCTATTTATGGAAATATTTTTCAAGGACATTCTGCGTGTGTTTATTGTTCAGGTAAATTGACCCACCCAGATGATGCAGTCAAAATTATGAAGAAGGCGGGGCTAGAACCCTTAGTTCCATACCCTGGCAGCAATACTCCTTGGAAGTGTATACATAAAAAATGTAGTGAAATCGTTAAACCAAGATATTCAGATATTATTCAAGGTGGTTTTGGCTGTAAGGCTTGTGGGTATCTGGATACTAAGAAGAAACAATTAGGTGACAGTGACGCAGCAAAAGCATTTTTCTTATCAAAAGGCTTTAAACCGCTACTCCCATATCCAGGAAGTGGTAGGCCTTGGAAATCTAAGTGTGAAAAGTGTGGACAAATATCATCACCTCATTATGCAAGTATTAAAAGTGGCACGGGATGCGGAGTCTGCGCTGGGAAAATAGTAATTCCAGTGTTAGCCATTAAGGTAATGATGAAGGCGAATCTCAAACCGCTCGAACCATATCCAGGTAGTAAAAAGCCTTGGAAATGTAAGTGCCTAAAGTGTGGAAAAGAAGTCAGCCCAAAATACGGTGATATAAATATGGGCTATGGAGGATGTAAATATTGCAGTGGACGTTATGTAAGTGCTGATGACGCCATACAAGTTATGCTCTTCGCAAATATACAACCCTTAGTTCCCTATAAGAATTCTGGAACTAAATGGGAATCAAAGTGTTTAACGTGCGCAAAAAAAATTGACCCAACTTATAACTCAGTTCAGCAACGCGGAACAGGATGTAAATATTGTGCAAAAAGATTCGTAGACGCTGAGGATGCGATTATTTTTATGCGTAAGAATAAGTTAGAACCACTTGAAGAATATCCTGGCTCACAGAAAGCGTGGAGATGTAAATGCCTCCGCTGTGGCAGGGAAGTTACTCCTGCTTACACAAGTATCCAAGGAGGACAGAAAGGTTGTGTTTATTGTGGCGGGAAAAAAGTAGACCCAGAAGAAGCGTTTCAAATGATGTTAAAGGCAGGACTTCAGCCATTGGAGCCTTATAAGCGAGCAGATGGTTATTGGAAATGTAGATGTATGAAATGTCTAAAGGAAGTCAACCCTCGATTCTCTGCAATCAATAAAGGAAATGGAGGATGTGTTTATTGCGCTGGTAAAAAAGTTGACCCACAAGATGCAGTAACGCTATTGCTTGAAAATAGCCTTAAACCTCTTGAACCATTTGAGCACACAGAGAAAAAATGGAAATGCGAGTGTATGAAATGTGGACGCATTGTTTATCCAAGACATCATATGATAAAAAGTCGTAGTGGAGGATGTAAGTATTGTTCAACAAATGGTCTTGATTTTACACTCCCTGCTTATATATATTTGATTACACATACGGAATTAAATGCACATAAAATTGGAATCAGTGGCGAGTATGCTAAAGAAAATCGTTTGCAGGACCACGCAAGGCAAGGATGGAAAATATTTAAAAAGAAAACTTTTTTGACAGCAGATGAAACTTATGAAGTTGAGCAAGCAGTATTGCTATGGCTACGAGAGGAACGAGGTCTAGGACCGTATCTTTCAAAGGAGGAAATGCCTCAGTCTGGTTGGACAGAAACTGTAGATGCTTTAAGAATTGACTTGTTGAGTATCTGGGCAAAGGTAGAAGAGTTGAGTAGGGTGAAGAGATGAAGAAGGTAGAGTCTAAATCTGATAAGAATTTAGTGGGTGCTGCTGGTGAACATCTTGTGCTTTCTAGATTACTTGCGCGAGGGATGCTTGCGGCACAGGCACCACGTGGAGCACGAAAAGCAGACATCCTTGTAAATCATCTTGATGGTAAACCACCCTGTTTGATACAGGTAAAGACACGGTCAGGAGTTGGTTCACGTAGAACGTGGGCAATGAACGTTAAACACCAATCGATTACAGATAAAGATTTGTTCTATTGTTTTGTAGATTTAGGAGAAGACTCCCCTGTCGTCTTTGTTATTCCTGCAAAAAAGGTTGCAGCAGTCATTAAGGAGTCACACAAGAAATGGATGGCAACACCTGGTAAAAAAGGGCAAGCCCATAATGACAACGATATGCGAAGAATCGGCGATGACATCGCAGTGCCGAACTTAAAATCCGCACCTACTGGCTGGATGGATGAATATCTTGAAAACTGGGAACTAATTACCAATTGATTCCTAACTATCTAGGCAAAGGTAGAAGAGTTGAGTAAGGTGAAGATATGAAACGCGTGTTTCTTGCCTTCCTCTTAGTAATCTCAATATCTGCTGTACCAGTCCAATCCGCTACCGCTGACATAATCCAACTAACAGTTGCCGCAGACTATCTAACTGGTTATAACAGGCCACTCTTTAAACACTGGATAGATGCAGATAGGAATGGCTGTGATACCCGTAAGGAAGTTTTAATTGAAGAGGCCGTAATCAAACCTAAAATAGGAAAGAAGTGTTTGCTAACAAACGGTAAATGGTTAAGCCCATATGATGGCAAGTCCTATACAAAAGACTCGGCATTAGATGTGGACCACCTAGTTCCACTTGCAGAGGCTTGGCGCTCTGGTGCGTGGGCGTGGAGCGCACTTCAAAGACAGAATTATGCAAATGATTTAACAGAACCAGTTGCACTTGTTGCTGTATCGCTTGGTTTAAATAGACAAAAAGGCGACCAAGACCCAAGTACTTGGCTACCACCTAAAGACCAATGCGGATATATCGCAAATTGGATTACGGTTAAATATAAATACGGTCTCACGGTTGATTCAATAGAGGCGGATACTCTTAACGCATCAATTACTAAATGCGGGATTGCCAATGTTGTAATTGGAGAAGTAACACCAACCCCAAGTTCAACCCCAACAACGACTGCTTCTTCTGTACCGACAGCAACGCATACGCCCACTCCAACACCGACAGCAACGCATACGCCCACTCCAACACCGACAGCAACACCGACAGCAACAACTTCAGCCCAGACGATTACCCCTGGTGCATTTTGTGCTCCTGCAGGTGCGATTGGAACAAACAAGACTGGAACCACTTACACCTGTAAAACTTCACCTACGGATACCCGTAATAGGTGGAGGCAATAGTGAAGCGCCAATACTGGACCAGCACTATGCCAAGGGATAAAAGTTATTGGGCTGTCCCGATTTCAATAGAAGTAACTCCCTTAAATACTTACACCATAGGAAGTCAGGTGACTTTGCAGTGGCGAAGTCCCTGGCTTTCTTGGCTTAGCAAACCCTTCCTTTTTTCTTATTCCAAGAGTATTTTCAATTTATGAGAAATAAATGGGGCTTAGTAAATCAAGGCAATCGGCGATTTGTAGGCGGTTTTCTTATTGCTTCCCTTATTTTCGGAGGAGCAGCAACAGCACTCGGACCCTTGGTGTCAGATAACACTCCTGAGAATGGTTATCTACTTTGTGCAAATAAGAAAACTAAAGCAGTAACTTTCCCTGGTACTTTGAAGTGTCCTTCTGGTACCAAAGTATTGGATTTAGGTGCTGTCACCGGACCTGATGGTGCAGATGGACCTGCTGGTGCAGATGGTGCACAAGGACCTGCTGGCGCTGACGGATCACCGAGTGCTCTTGTTAAACGCTTGATAACCTTAGTTGAACCGGCGGTATATAAGGTTCAATGTGGCAGTTCAACAGGTTCAGCCTTTGGTGTCGATGTAACTATCAATAAGAGCGAATCTGATAAAGGTTATAAAGGTTCTTTGTTGACCAATTATCACGTAGTTAAGAATTGTTTGAGTGCAAGTGTGCAGGTTACGCAGAGTGGACGAAACCTTGGGGGTCGAGTCTACGCTTGGGATGTAAAAAATGACTTGGCATTTATTCATACAATTGGAGAGGTAAATATTTTGAAGGCTGCGGAAGTCAAGCCCCAGCGTGGAGATTTTGTTATGTCCATTGGAAATCCCTATGGGGTCGAAGGCACAGTGTCTACTGGGATAGTTTCAAACATAGACGCAGACTCAGTAATTACTGACGCTGCAATTGACTCAGGAAATAGTGGCGGACCTCTAGTAAATAGTTCTGGTGAATACATTGGAATTAACACTTGGGGATGGGAAGCGTCACAGGGCAATTCGCACGCAATAACTCCTGGTGTTGCTTGCAGGGAGATGCTCGTTTGTCCCGTGGCCTCTACAGTGCTTAAATGGAGCAAATAGATTTTCTGATTGTTTGACCCTAGGTTATTAAATCTACGCTCGTATTAGGTATATACAGTCTGTCCGAAAAATTCTGTTATTACAGTGACAAGCCGAGTACGCTCGAGTTATGCGAAAGTTTCTAGTAAGCCTTCTAGCATTCTCACTTCTAGTTGCAACACCAAATATTGCTTTTGGGGCGCCAAAGTCCAAAGCGTTAAAGGTAACGAAAGCATTTCAGAATCTTCTAAGCACAAGTGATGATGGGCTCAGCGCACTTGAGAGCGAATACGAATCTCAGATAGATATTCTGGATGCAGCCTTAGCAGCTGCAACCGCAACTGCCAATCTGCAGTTGCAAACCGACTTAGCAGCAGCGTCTAGTCTCTATACTCCTCAGATTAATTCATCAAATAAAAAAGTTGAAGATGCAAAGAAAATTATTGATGAAGCGAACAAGCTGGCTGAAGAGGCAGATATGTTAAACGCTCAAGTTCTAGATTATACCGACGAGTTATTGGAGTTAGAAGATAGTTTAAAAAAGTTGACTAAAGCCAGTGAATCCTTAATAAATTTTGGAGAATTAACCATTGGTAAGTGGAACCAATTAATTGAGAGAATTTCGATTCTTCCAACAAATTTGCAATCAGCACTAAAAAAATCAAATGACTACAAGTCCGCACGGAAAGTTATGAATCAAGTTTCTAGTATGCTGCTTTCCAAAGAAAAATTAGATAAACAAATCAATAAAATAAACAGGCCAAGTCAAATCTATGCAATTGCTATTACATATGCTGCTCTCGAGGTTGGAACCTCACAGCTAACTTCTTTTAATAAATCAGTGAAAAATCTAAATAAAATCATTCCAATATTTGTCTGCCAAAAGGACTTGACAACCCTTTCTGCTAGCAAAACAGGTAAGTGCGATAAGGGTTTCCTAAAAATCTCGACCTTATAAACTCTGCGTGGTTAAATCACCTGTTACAAGTAGTCGTACAAATCTGGGCAAAGGTAGAAGAGTTAAGTAGGGTGAAGAAGTGAACATAAGCAGAATCTCATCCAATGTAGTAGACCTTGGATTTGTGCGTGCTCGTAAGCGAGCTGAAAAGAATTCAGAAGAAGAGTACTTATCTTCCGTTGCATTTATTTATGACTCATTCGTTAAAGCAGGCTCTCAAAAACCAGTTATTGAAGTTGCAACAGAACTTGGATGGACAGTTGAAGAGGCTGGCGCAGCAATTGTGAGTGCAATGGAGTGCAGATATTTAACTATTCCTAAGAAAAATACATCTGGTGGGGTAATAACCGTTAAGGGATTGAAAGCGATAGAAAAGCACAAGAACGGGAATGTATCGGACTAGCACCGTTCTTTCTTCCAAGCCTTTAGTCAACGAGCGCGAGTTAAAGGTAGAAGAGTTAAGTAATAAGAACTTGGTGAGCTACTTCTCTCTAACAAAGAACCAAAGTCCTAGTCCGTTCCCAATCGCTCACCAAGCTAGTTAATCATTGCTGCTTACATTCCATTTACAAATAGGGCAGACCCTAGTTATAAAGTACGAACCTTCAATGTGTTAGAGATTTTATCTAGGCTTAAATGCTCTACAGACGTCCAAGATTGTCTGTGGAGTAACTATCCATTCAGTTCTGCTCCCAACCTCTTGCACGCAAGCAGAGTATTCAGCAAGTTTCACCGCGTCATAGGTTTTAGGTGCGGCCTGTGAAGGTTGAATAGTTATAGCTACAAGTAGCCCAAGAATAAAAGCAATTACTACGTTCAAGTAAGTTTTCACATTAATCCCTTTCGGTGAATGTTATCAATTAGTCAGAATCTATGACTTTACAATCAGATTAGATAGCCCAGGCAGGTCGTCAGGCGCCACATAAATGTCTTTATGGTGGTTATATAGTTTTTATTTCGGTTCCGAGTGGGCGCCGAAGGCGACCAATAAAACCTAGGGTCTCACCTTCGCGCCCCTAGGGCGCTCAGTAATTAGCTCTGCTCGACTACATTTCATTCGTCGAGCGATCAGCGAGAAAACTGTTTCAGTTCCCTAGCGCCCCTAAGGCGCGCTGGTTCTCTAGGGATACTGTAAGTAAGTACCAATAACAACTTACTCAGATAATTTAGGCTTGGCTCTAGTACTGAATAACTTCACGACATCGCCGCATCCATAGTGATGGTAGGTATACATACCAGCCCCCATTTCACCAAGTTTTACTGCAGCACCACAACCACAACGACCAATAACAGGTGCAAATGCAAGGGCATCCTTATTCATTCGGTCGTGATTCCAGCACGCATCTTGAAGATAATAGATTGACTGTTTCCGCTTGCCCTTTTGAACATTGCGTTTTTTCACAAATCCATATTGTTCTAGAGTCCTAACTCCCTGAATTACAGAAGCCCTGCCTCGTCCTGTTTGCTCCGCTATCCTAGTGATTGAGGGAAATACTTTTCGATTTCCCTTACCCATATGACTCACCATACATAGCAAAACATCCTTGGCGATGTGTTCGCCCGCAACCCCTAATATCTTGTATGCAGGAATAGGAAAGGGTGAGTACAAACCGCCTTGGCCTATTTTTAAAGCCCCACTCTCTTTTTCGACTTCATTGTCCGCTTCATTCATCGCTTCAATCTCCAAACTTCTGTTTCGAATTGATTAAGCACAACTTCTAGTTCTAGCTTCTCCGGATTCAGACACTGCCTGTTGTCCATTTCTCCAACCCGGTGAGAATCTCCTGCCTCAGTGGTTCCGAAGTTCTCGTGGCAAGCAGGGCAAACCTGCTCCCGGTTCTCAAGCATTTGCCCTGTCCGCTTATTTCTATGAGGCGGTGCCTGTTCTTTACTCACGACCCTCTTCCTCCATCCAGGCGTTCAGGGCTGAAATCTGATACCTGTATTTGTTGCCTATTCGAGCGCGGGGGACGCCAGCGCTCTTTCCTCGTTGATAAAGCCAGCTTGGGCTTACCCTTAAATGCGCTGCTGCCTCTTTTAAGGTTATCCAGCGCTCCGCTTCCTTCTGTTCCATTTGAGATTCCTTATCTACCTATTCACATTTGGGGGTTCCATCTGCTACACTTTATTGTAGACCCTTTAAAGGGTATGCGTCTGATAGACACACGTTCATTAGCGTTAAGTTATTGCCAAATAAAAGGGGAACAAGTGGCTAAGAGGAAATGGGATTGGGAATATCCAAAGGGTTCACCCGAAAGAGGTTTGCCAACTAAGTTCACAACCAAAACGAGTGACGGGTATGAAATTCAACTGACACTTCAGGAAAACGTGGATGAGGTAATTGTTTGCTCTGGTATTTCAATTCAATTTTTAGATAACCAAAATGGAGTGCCAAGCAACCCAATTAGTTCACGCTACTTTCAATTGCTTGGGTTAGGTGAGGCTATAACAACTGCTCGCGAGGCGTATCGGTACTGGGCTGGAGTTCTCGATGAAATTTATACAGAAATGGATATCGAGCGAGAACTTAAAGACTGGACGGCATTAGGCAATCAAGGATTCCCTGATAGTAAGTACGCCGCAGTTGCCTATATGTATGTCAAATTTGTGAGAAAAGGCTTAGAAAATCCAGTAACTGAATTAGCTGAATTCTTGAAGTGTGACAAAAACACAGCATCCAGCCGGGTGATGGAAGCACGGGTAAGGAAGTTACTTACAAAGCCAAAGACTGGAACTTTTGGTGGTCACTTAACTTCAGAAGCAGAAAAAATCCTCGGAATAAAGAGTAAAGGAGGCATAAGTGCCAAAGAAAATAAATAGAAACCCTGGAATAGCAAAGCGGGGTGATAGATGGCAAGCGCGTGCTTATAGCGATGGAATTGAGAAGACTAAAACATTCTCAACCCAAGATGAGGCAGTGCGCTGGTATCCCAGGACTGATTTATTAGATCGGCGGTGGTAATTCGTGCCACTAACGTGCCACTAGCTACGGTTTTAGTGGCTTTTATTGGCAATGAACGGTGTAATATAGGTAAAAGTCAGATGCCCAATGCATTTGATTTGCTCGAAATAAGCGTGAAATACGCGTGATTTGATCATTAGTTTTAATTTGCGGGTGTAGCTCAATGGTAGAGCCCCAGCCTTCCAAG
>LV_Brine_h2_0102DRAFT_1000245_pt1 | contig 20361 bp, 15 predicted proteins | sample LakVidmifraction_3_FD_10600 | JGI IMG/M metagenome (IMG submission 10600)
CCGACGTGCCCCAACAGCCAGATTGATTCGCTGCTGCCATTCCCCGACTTTACTTAACGCTAAACAGGCTGTACAGGTGGGGCCGCTGGCCGCTTACTTTGCGAGAGCAATTGACCCAGCTTGATTTTTAAAGTCCCGTGGCCAGACCGAGGTGAAAGATGGTGGCCCCGGGTCAAGAGGTCATGCAAACCAACAGCGGCTGGCACTGTTAAGCTTGATGAGATGATTGCAGGAGTAAATGGCGATCAACAGGCGTGCATTAATCCGACTCCTGCCGTTCAGGAGACTTTTCAGGAAACACTGAAAATTCTTCGGTTTGCCAAGAATTGTGGAACCTGAACAAACAGACAGGTAGCGGCAATCGGCCAGAAGCGGCCTTGTTTTAGCACCCACAAATTCTAATTGCCCCAATCGTATGCAACGTTGCATACGTTAAGTAGCTAGCATTAAGGAAGAAAACAGCGCCTTATTAAAGTGACGTTCCGGATAGATAATTGCATTAGGGCAGCTAGTTTGTGATGGAAGCGTAAGTTCGCTAGCGTGCTGGCCAAGTAAAGATCATTAACGTACGTCGAGGCTATTCCTGTTTGAACCGCCCCGAGATTCGCGGAGGCTATTTGGTTTAAGTTATGCCGACACCGCAGTATTGCTGGCGAACCGGCTGTAGTAGTTTGCCTCAGCTTCTGCCGGAGGGATATAGCCGATGGATTCAAGCAGTCGATGATGATTGAACCAAGCCACCCATTCGAGCGTGGCCAGTTCGACGGATTCCCTGGTTTTCCAGGGGCCACGGCGATGAATCAATTCAGCTTTGTACAAGCCATTGATGGTTTCGGCCAAGGCGTTATCGTAGCTGTCGCCACGGCTGCCAACCGATGGCGCAATGCCTGCCTCGGCCAAGCGTTCACTGTAGCGAATCCCGACGTATTGCGATCCCCTGTCGGAATGATGGATCAGGCGACCGTTACCTTCAGGCTGGCGAGCATAGAGCGCCTGCTCCAGCGCATCCAGCACGAAGTCCGTCGTCATGCTGTTGCTGACACGCCAGCCAACGATGCGACGGGCAAACACGTCGATGACGAAGGCCACATACAGCCAGCCTTGCCAGGTCGATACGTAGGTAAAGTCGGACACCCAAAGCTGGTTGGGACGATCAGCCTTGAACTGACGATTGACCCGGTCCAACGGGCAGGCTGCCTTGGGATCAGAACGCGTGGTGCGAAGTTGCTTACCACGCCGGGCTCCCTGAAGCCCTTGCTGGCGCATCAACCGCTCTACCGTACAACGTGCGATGGATACGCCCTCACGATTGAGCTGTCGCCACACTTTGTCGGCACCGTACACACGCATGTTGGCGTGCCACACCCGGCTGATTTCAACTCGCAGTACCGCATCACGCTTGCTACGAGCACAGCACAATTGAGGATTGCGCTGCCTCGCTGCATAAAGCCGATATGCTGACGGGGCAACCTGCAATACCTTGCAGATCGGCTCGACCCCGTGGATATCCCGATAGCGATCGATATAGGTATTTACGACTTCAGTTTGCGGTCGAGCTCCGCCTGCGCGAAAAAAGCGCTCGCGGTCTTGAGAATCTCGTTGGCACGGCGCAATTCCTTGACCTCGCGCTCCAGTGCCTTGATACGCTCACGCTCGGCCGTGCTGACGCCATCCCGCTCGCCGCTATCGACCTCGGCGCGTTTGACCCAGTCCAGCAGCGTCTGAGGCGTACAGCCGATCATCGGCGCAATCGATTGGACTGCAGACCACGTGGAGGAATGCTCATCCCGCTGCTCACGCACCAAGCGCACCGCACGCTCTCGTACCTCAGGGGAAAACTTGCTTGATTTCTTGTTCATGGCTCTATTCTCTCAAGAGTTAGAGCCTCCTCAAAACCCGGGGCGGTTCAAAGTGCTGGCCATCCCTCAGTAACCTTCTCATCAACATATAGTTTACTTTCCGAGGGGACCAGTCCCGGATATTCTGGTTCCTTACCCTTGCTAAGCCACGAAGGCGGAGGCTCAGTCTCCCGCATCAGCTTGACCGCCTCCGCCTCCGGAAGCGCGCCGCGATAGTGAATGTTATTAAGGTTGATGATTCCGCGCTGCCGCTCCAACGACTCTCGTTCCAGCCGCATGATGATGCTATCCAGGGCATTTTGGACCGGGCGCAGTGCTTCTCCGAGATGCTTGTCCGCCAGTTGGCGGATATGGTGCACTTCTTCAAGATAATGTTTTGCTTTGGCACCTATAGTGGGTGCCCAGGCGACCTTGGCCGCCAACTGTTCCAGCGCGCCGATGCCACGGTCAAAGGCTCTCAGCAGCGAGCTGACATTGACCTTGCCACGAACAACCTTGATTTCAGTTGCCAACCATTTGAAGACTTCGTCGACTTTGAGCTGGCGCAGATACTTCTGCACATCACGCCTGCGCAGAAATCCGACGACCATCGTCATCGCCGCATCAATCGCCTTGATGGTGGCGTCGCCACCCATGCGCCGGATAAAGTGGAAAAAGATCTTCAGTACGCCTTTGACCAGCGAACCCAATGTCGGGAACAGCCCGATCAATGTCAGTGCCAGGGCGACCCAGGCCCAGGTGTCCGAGGTGTCTTTGCGAAGCTTGTTGCAGTTCGCGATCAGGTCGCGGACATCACACACCTGGTCGACCAGGGGAATCATCGAGATAGCGGCATCAGTCATCAACTGGCCAGTGGAGCGATCTTCATTGAAGTCCCCTTGCATGGCTTCCCAGAACCAGACGAAAGGATTGGTGCTGGGTTCTTCGGCCTTTTTTTGATCGTTGGTAACCCACGCCAGTGCATCGCGCAGCTGGGTCGAATTCACATCAGCCATGCGTTTTCCTTCATATTAATTCCTTGGAGCATCGTGCAGTTGATCGTTGCATCCGACAGCGGCTTGCAGCTGAAGACCAAGGCCTCAGTCGAGCGCAGTCGGAGAAATGGAGCGGGGTTAAGCCACTCAGCCGTTGCTGAAGTCTTCCAACGGAGCGGCAGGCTTGTCGCTTTCTGGTTTGCGAGGCTTATAGACAACCTTCGTCACTTGTTTGCGCTCGATATTTTCATGCAACGCCTTTCCCTGATCGTCCAATGTGCCAGTGAGCTTGGTACCGTCTTTGAAGTGGATTTCATAGTCCGTTCCAGCGATGCCCGAGCCGGTTTCAGGCTCCATGTAATGCAATCCAATCCAATTGTTTTCGGCGGACGTTCCGTCGGGTAGGGGGGGGAGCATAACCCCTGCACTCGCCCCACCCGGAAACGCATGCGTCGCCCCCTTCACCGAAAACGTCCCCGGACAGGCAAATGTGATATTCCCACCCTCCAGCGTCACCGAAGCCTGCCCCGCCTGCAGCACGATCTTCTGGCGCGCCTTGATCTCGATGCCTTCATTGACGCTGATGACACTCACATCCTTGTCAGCCAGGATCTCCAGTGCATCGGTATGCGCCTGCAAGGAAACCGGGCCATTGCCGGCGAAGGCCTGGATGCCGCCGTCGTGCGCAAACAGCGTGGCTGCCTTGCCCGCCGCGAGGCTGGCGGTGTCGGCGGCAGTCCAGTGCGTATCCCCCTGTGTGGTCCAGTGAAGGTTTTCGCCAGCGTAGAGCACGGTGGAAGCCGCACTGGCCCAGTTGACGTTGCTTGGTGACTCCATCAGCACAGCGGCCTTGCTGAACTTTTCGACCGGTTGCGCGCTGTCGCTCTCGCGGGAACCCGCCGGGCTCTTGAATGCGTCCTGTCCATTGACGCTGGCCGGATGCTTGCCCTGATCCTGCGGGTCGATGACGGAGATGAAATCAGTCTTGGCCTGGTAGGCGTCCGCACTGTGCAGCGCCTGCTGCTGTGTGGCGGCCTCGGCCATGGTCTGCGCAAGTTGCTGCGCACCCTTCAATTGCGCCACGGCTTCGTGGGCATCCATCTGCGTGCTGGTGACGCTGGCACCCGCAACCGGGCGCGCGGTCGAGGAAATCAGCAAGCCCTCCGCGCCGCGCACCACGCCCCAGGCGTCCGTGCGCAGTTCAAAGCCCTGGCCGCGATAGTTGCCACGCTGGGCTCCGGTATCTGCCTGATCGATCAGATGGCCGAGATTGAGCTGGGATTTGCCCTGGCTCGAGGCCAGGCGCATGCGCAGTTGCGACTGCGTGTCGTCCACCACCCATTGATTGAAACCGCTGCCATCATGCGCCGTGCTGTGCCAGCCCGAAATTGTGCCGGCATGGTTGGCGTCAGACTCGGCTCCGGCCGGGAAGGGCGGCACATCATTGCCGTTGTAAAGTTGTGCGACCACGACGGGACGATCAATGTCACCCTCGATGAAATCGATCAGCACTTCGCTGCCGATGCGCGGCGTGAACTGGCTGCCCCAGTTGGGGCCGGACTGCGCTTCTGCCACGCGCACCCAGGTGCCGGAGGCGTCGTTGCCGGGAGCATTGCCGTCCTTGTCATCGAGGTTGCCTGTCTCGCGCAAGCCGCCCGGATTGGGCGACTTCCCGCGCTGCCAGTGGAACTGGACTTTGACGCGGTGATTGCGGTCCGTGGTAACGGCCGCATCCGGCAGGCCGGTCACCAGCGCAGTCTGGGTGCCACGCGCCGTGGGCTTGAGGCGCTCCGTGATTGCAGCAGGAACGATGGGGACTACCTCACGCACGGCCACGAAGCTGTTGCGGTAGGTCCCTGCCTTCAGGTCGTCCTCGGATACGCTGCCCGAAGAGGGCGTCTTGCCGAACAAATTTCCCAGCGAGGCGGGGGCGACCTGATCGAGGATCTGGGCAATGTTGCTGTCGAAGTTGTTGCGGGCCCTGTGCGTGACCGAGAGCAGCTTGAAGCGGTTCTCGCCTTCGGGATAGCGCTCATGCTGGCTCAGTGTGAATTGCGTTCCTGCACTGAGCTGGCGTGCCGCACCTGCGCCCTCAAAGCGCTTGTTCTGCATTTCCAAGGCCTGCAGCATCAACTGCGCATGGGTCGCGGCCGCCTCCTGGTCTGCAAAGTCCTGCTGGCCGGTGCCGTCGTAGACCGGCAGGGCAGGGACTTCACCGGCATCCAGGCTGGAGTTCTCTTCGGCTGAAGGTGAAGAAATCTTCTCGGGATGCCAACTGGCCAGCGCCACTGCGTTGGAACGCACGCTGCGCACGGCGCTGAAGTCGGTGATGGCATCGCTGGCCTCAGTGGCGGCGATACGGTGAAAGCGGATGCGCGTATCGCCGCCGGGCAGATCAGGTGCCTTGGCCTCGCGGTCGAAGATGACCAGCTTGTGTCGCGCCTGTTGCTGGCCGGAGGCCTGGCTTTGCTCACCCTCCTGTTGATGCTCGAAGCGGAAGTTCAGGCCCTCGCTGGCCAGGATGCGGCGCAGGAAAGCGAAATCACTCTCGCGGTATTGGGTGCAGATGTCGCGCTTGGTGAGCGTCTGGGTGACATCCAGAGCGAAATTGGCTTGCGGGTATTCCTTCAGGACGGCGCTGGCGATGTCGGTGACGCTCATATCCTGAAACAGGAAGCTGTCGCGGCGGCGGTCGAGGAAGGCGAGGAAGGATTCCAGCCGCAGCCGGTAGCGCGCCAGTCCGCCATCGGAACCCAGCCACGAAGCCTGGGTGCAGTAGCCGTGCCAGGCGCGCCGGCTGCCGTCGGCCTGAAGCAGGCGCAGGGTCAGTTCAGTACCGATGAACTGCTTGAGATCGAGATCGGTGGAAACCGAAAGGGCATCGATGTCGAACTGGAAGTTGTCATTGACGCTCTCCTGGCCGTGGAAGCGCTCCACGACCAGGGATTCGGGCAATCCAGCTTCCTGCGCGCTGTCCAGCGTGATCAGGCGCGCGTGTTGCGACAGGCCGGGGCCGAAGAGTTTGTTGATGACGCTGGAAAGTGAATCGGGAAAAGGCAGATTCATCTGTGTGGCCTTCCAAGACTATCAGGGGAGAGATCGCGTTCAGGGCAGGGTGATGGTCAGGTTAGCGGTACGCGGTGCCAGCTTGACGATATCGGAATAGCCGGCCAGTCCGTTTTCCGTGCCGCTGGTCAGCATCCAGTTCAAGCCGAGGTAGGCGAACAGGGCGATGAAGGCAAACAGCGAAGCCACCACCCACAGCGGCACGTCATTGCGCAGCTTGTTGACGATGGCGTCAGGCCGCGCCCAATGTGGCGCGAAGCCGGCGCTCTTGCCCTTGAGATGGGCGATTTCATCCCCCAGCCGTGCAGTCAGATAATTCAGTTTCTCCGGACCTTCCAGCGCGTACTTGCCCTGGAACCCCAGCAACAGGCACATGTGAAACACTTCCAGCGCCTGGATGTGCGCATTGCCGCGGACCCGCAGGTCTTCCAGCTGCTTGAAGAAATTTTCACCTGCCAGTTGATCGCCGAACATGGTCAGCTGCAGCGGACGGCGCTCCCAGGCGTCGCGGATGCCGAAGCTGGAGCGCAGGATGATTTCATCGACCGAGGCGCAGAACGCGTATTTGGCGGCGTAGACATCTTCCGGGGAGACGTCGAGTTTCTTCGCATTGCGTTCCACATCGCCCAGGAATTTCTGCATCTTCACCGAGAAGGAAGCTTCATCCACCGGTGCGCTGCCATTCTTGAGCATGAAGAGCGCGTAAAAACCGTCATACATCAGATCCAGCAGCGAGCGCGCATTGACCGGCGCGGCGGCCATCTGGGCCGGGGGGAGATGGTCCTGATCGAGCAGGGAAGGGGCCGAAGTCATGTTCATTGCGTCACCGCCAGGAGTTCGAGTTTGAGGTCACGGATACCGGAAGGTACATAAATGCAGATCGATTGTGCCTGCAGCATGCGCTCATACATGGCACCCTTGCTTTCCAATGTGAAGTAATAGGTATCGGGGCGCACGGGCAGGGCAGCCGGCACTTGCGGCGAGTGCACCAGCTTCACGCCGGGCAGTGCGGCCAGCACGAATTTCTCCACATCCTCGGGCGCGCCGATCTTGAAGCGCAGCGGTACCACATCCACCAGCTCGATGGCCGGCAGGTCGGCGTTGACGGCCAGGTAGAAACTGGTCTTCTCGTCGATCTTGCCCGAGTCCAGCATGCCCATGTGATACGACGGCTTGCTCTCGTGCAGGGCGATGGCGAAATAGCGTGACGAGATGACGGTATCGAGCAGCTCGCGGATGATGCCATCGAGCCGCGCAAACGGCGGACCAGGATCACGATGGTCATACGGCGGCAGGTCCGCCAGCGCCAGGCTGCGCGAGAAGGTCATCAGCGAGCCGGCCAGCCCGAGCAATTGTTCATACAGGCGCTCGGGATGCAGCAGGGGATTGTTCAGATAGTGCGAGAGGCTGGCGTAAGCGGTGCTGGCCGTATGCAGCAGCCAGAAGGAGGTGATGTCACCCGATCGGAATTCCACCACGCTCTTGCTGGGTTCGCGATGATGTCCGTAGAGCGCGCTGACCTTGGCCTGCAAGGCATCCAGCAGGCGGCGCAGGCGCAGGAACAGCAAGGGCGCCGCATGCACCGACAGGCTGGGGGCGACGAAATCGGGATCCAGTTCGAATCCTGATGAGCTTGCGCGGCGCAAGCGCACGATCGGAATGCATACCAGGGAGTCGCGCGGTTCGTTCTCGGAGACCAGCCGCACTGCCTTCTTCAAATAGCTCATCTCCGCCTTGGCAGCATCGGTGAAAAGATCCGGCGTCTCGATGTTGTCTTGAATGTAGCGACTGGACTGATGATTGCCAGTACCCGAGGCGAAATTGCTGCCGAAGCTCTTCAGTGCCGGCAGGGCGGCGTAGAAGGTGACGGATTGTTGGGAAAGCGGGATTTCCGTCAGTTCGATGGGATCGGGCAGATCGTCGCCATCCGGTGCCTTGTAGATTTCCCCGTCCTGGAAGATGGCCGACAGTTCGAGGATGCGCAGCGTATTGTTGTTCAGGGCATCGCGGTCCACCTGCAGGGAGGAGATGCCCCAGCAGTAGGGATTGAGCGCCAGCGCGGTCTGGTGCAGGCGTGTTTCGTGATAATGATCCTGGCGCTGGAAATGCTGTGGCCGGAGGAAAAGACCTTCGCCCCAGAGGACTTTGTTGGAGTGATTCACTTGGATTGCCCCGTCGTGATGATTGTCATGTCGCGATGTCCTGCGAATTGTTGTTTGAATTTCAATGACACTGAACCGGTGCCAGCATCAGATTCTTTTCCAGCGGCTTGCCCTGCATATCGATGGCCACCGCCCCCGCACCCACTGTCAGTGAGCAGGATTGCAGGCCGACGGTAATGCCATTCTTCTCCGCTTCATCGGCCTTGAAAACGACACGCCAGCGCTGCGGTGCCGGATTGACGAACAGCGCCACGACACCGATGTAGCCGGCCTCATAACTGACCTTTTCAGAAATTTCATAGCGCTGGCCCGGTACCAGCGTGACTTCCTTGACCTCCAGCAGGTCTGCTCCCAAGGCTTCCTTTTCTTTTTGCGCACTCAGGAACGTGTCATATGACGCCTGTTGGAAACTAATGTTCTGCTTGAGCTTATAAATTTTTACCACCAGGGCCAGCGGCCGCTGCTGCGAATCGACATTGAGCGCCTTGGACGCGTGCAGCTTGATCGGCACGGTACGCGGCTGCTTCTGGGCGTCGGGGAGTTCCGGCGTGTCCGGCTTCTTCAGGCCGAGCGCCTCCAGCGTGGACTTGGCGGCCTGCGCGACCCCGGAGGCCGCGCCGACGGCGGCGCAGCCGGATAGAGAAAAAATGACAACTCCAGTTGTCAGGTGATTAATCAATCGGTTTTTCAACGCTGCCCCGTGCGGTTTATTGGATTTCTGATGAGCGATTTCTCGCGAGCCGAAAAAATTTTAGGAAGTCTTTACAGATTGTGGAACTGCATTTTCCCTTGAAGGTCTATGCGATACATTTGGACGAGCTTAAGTTCAAATTACTTAAAACTATTAAGTCGGGCAACAACCTGATAGTCGTGATTAGAACGTGGCGTAGTGAAAAAGTGCGGTTTCCAGAAGCATCAATTTCGCCAGAAAACTGCCGTCGCATCTCATTTGCAGTCTAAAAATCAGGAATCTCCGGAATTTTTCGGTGCCGACTAATTTGCTTGCGCGATGTCGTGCAAGGCTTTCTTAATGTCAAAAATATAAGGAGTGGTTTCCAATGCGTGCGAGCAAATTCAAGACAGGTCTGATCATTCCGGCGTTGCTGGCGGTGATGTTGGCGGGTTGTGCCAATACCCAGGGCAAGCCCAGCCCGGAAGATGAGGCCAAGAACACGCTGGAAAGCGGAGTGGCCCAGGCCAATACCGCGCAGGCGGAAGGCAAGACCGACGAGGCCGTGTCGGTGCTGAAGGTAGTGGCAAGCCGCTTCCCTGCTGACAAGACGCCCTGGCTGCGTATCGCCCAGATCCGCTTCGATGCAGGTGATTACAGTGATGCGATCGTCAACGCCCAGGAAGCCCTCAAGCGTGATCCCGCCGACAAGGTCGCCAACAGCATCGTGACCGTCTCCGGTCTGCGTCTGGCCACCAAGTCCCTGGGGGATCTGCGCTCACAAAATGCATTGAATGGTTCGGTCAAGACCGAAGCACAGGACCTGACCAAGATCCTGCGTGAAAGCCTCGGCGAAAACACCTTGGTGCCCGCTCCGGCCAAGCCTGTTGCAGCGGTCCGTCCGCGCGGCAAGGCAGCCCGCAAGGCGGCTCCTGCACCGGCTGCAGATGCGGATGCCGGCAATGGCAGCAGTGGCGGCGGCAGCGGTCCCAATCCGTTTGGCAATCTGAAGTAAGGCGCGCCAGCGGGGGCAGCTTGTGCTGTCCCCGCTTTTCAAGCCGCCTCAGGCGAATGGGGCGTTCACTCAATACAGCAGCGGAGCAAACATGGCCAAAAGAGAAAGCATCCAGAAAAAACTGCAGAAAGTGCGTCCCCCGCGCGTGCAGATGACGTATGACGTCGAGATCGGTGACGCCATCGAGAAGAAGGAACTGGCCTTCGTCACCGGTGTGGTCGGTGATTTTGGCGGCAACTCGGAGGTGCCGCAGCCGCGCCTGAAGGATCGCAAGTTCATCAACATCGATCCCGACAATTTCGACGAAGTCATGAAGGGCATCGAGCCGCGCGCGGTCTATCGCGTGTCCAATGAGCTCTCCGACAAAGGCGGGGAATTCGCGGTGGAACTGAAGTTCCGCTCGATGGAAGACTTCCGTCCCGAGTCCGTGGTGCAGCAGGTCGAGCCGCTGCGCAAGCTGCTGGAAGCCCGCACCAAGCTGGCCGATCTGCGCAACAAGATCGCCGGCAACGACAAGCTGGAAGACATCCTCAGCGACGTGCTCAACAGCACCGAGAAGCTGGCCGAACTCAGCAAGCAAACCAACAAGTAAAAGAGATTCCCATGTCCGCTCAAGCCAATACCGAAGCTGCCGCAAGTGCTGCGCCTGCCGCTGCCGCCAGCACTCTTCTGGATGACATCGTCGAACAAAGCAAGGTCGCCAAGTCCTCTTCCGAGCATGACCGCGCCAAGGATCTGATCACCGAACTGGTCAGCCAAGTCATGGAAGGGACGGTGGTCGTCTCCGACAACCTGTCGGCGACCCTGGATGCCCGCATTGCCGAACTGGATCATCTGATCTCGAATCAGGTCAGCGCCATCATGCATGCCCCCGAATTCCAGAAGCTCGAAGGCAGCTGGACAGGCCTGAACTACCTGGTGCGCAACACCACCGTTGGCGAGAATCAGAAGATCAAGATCCTCAACGCCACCAAGAAGGAACTGGTCAAGGACTTCAACTCGGCCCTGGAATTCGACCAGAGCGCCATGTTCAAGAAGGTATATGAAGAAGAATTCGGTACCTTTGGTGGCGCGCCTTTCGGTGCCTTGCTGGGCGATTACGAGATCACGCGCCAGCCTGAAGATATGTACTTCATCGAGCAGATGTCGCGCATCGCCGCTGCGTCGCACGCCCCCTTCATCACCGCCGCATCGCCTGAGCTGTTCGGCCTGGAGAGCTATGCCGACCTGGGCAAGCCGCGTGACCTGTCCAAGGTCTTCGACACGGTCGAATACGCCAAGTGGAAGTCCTTCCGCGAATCCGAGGATTCGCGCTATGTCGGCCTGACCCTGCCGCGCTTCCTCGGCCGTCTGCCGTTCAATCCCAAGGATGGCACCACCGTTGAAGGCTTCAACTTCGTCGAGGATGTGGATGGTACCGACCATTCCAAATACCTGTGGTGCAACGCCGCCTATGCCTTCGGCAGCAAGTTGACCAAGGCCTTCGAGGACTTCGGCTGGTGCGCGGCCATTCGTGGCGTGGAGGGTGGTGGCCTGGTCGAGGACCTGCCCACCCACACCTTCAAGACGGATGAAGGCGAAGTCGCCCTCAAGTGCCCCACCGAGATCGCCATCACCGACCGTCGCGAGAAAGAACTGTCGGATCTGGGCTTCATCTCGCTGGTCCACTGCAAGAACACGGATTACGCCGCCTTCTTCGGTGCCCAGTCCGCTCAGAAGCCCAAGAAGTACAACACGGATGCGGCCAATGCCAACGCGGTCCTGTCCTCGCAGTTGCAATACATCTTTGCCGTCTCGCGCATCGCTCACTACATGAAGTCGATGATGCGGGACAAGATCGGCAGCTTTGCTGCCGCTTCAAACGTCGAAGACTTCCTCAATCGCTGGATCGCGCAATACGTGCTGCTGGATGACAACGCCACGCAGGAAGCAAAAGCGCAATTCCCGCTGCGCGAAGCTTCGGTACAGGTGTCGGAAGTGCCGGGACGGCCAGGCGTTTATCGCGCCGTGTCGTTCTTGCGTCCGCATTTTCAGTTGGATGAACTGTCCGTGTCGCTCCGGCTGGTTGCGGAGCTGCCGCAGGCAGGTAAATCTTAACTATTTTTCCTCCCTCATGTTTACAGGATAAGTTATGGCAATTGACGTCTATCTGCAAATCGACGGCATCAAGGGTGAATCCACTGATGACCTGCACAAGGATTGGATCGAGTGCAAGACCGTTGACTGGGAAGTCCTGCAGCCGAAATCGGCAACCGCATCGACCGGTGGTGGCCACACCGCCGAGCGCTGCGAGCACAAGGACATCGTGTTCACCAAGGTGGCTGACCTGGCTTCGCCGCTGCTGCTGCAAAACTCTTCCTCCGGCAAGACCATCCCGAAGGCCAAGTTCGAATTCATGCGCGCCGATGGCAAGGGCGAGCGCGTCCGTTATTTCGAAATCGAACTGACCAACGTCATGATCAGCAGCGTCGCTCCGTCCATCGAGTCGGGCGAGATCCTGAACGAAGTGGTCGGCCTGAAGTACTCCACCGTCAAGTGGAAGTACACCCAGCAGAAGAAGGATGGCGGGACCGCCGGCAATACCTCGGGCGGTTGGGATCTGTCGACCAACAAGGTCATCTGAGGCTACCTTGCACTGAACGGATGAGCTGTCGGCATAAGAACAGCCATTCATGAAGCGTATGACGTCCGCCGGTCCTCCGGCGGACTTCCGTTTTCAACACCGCGTGATTCACTATCAAGATCGTTGATTGGTCGGCCAGGCCAGTCGATTCACCCACCCGATAATTCGATCACCAGACGGGGGAAAGCATATGAAAGGCTTCGCGCCCAGCCTGTTTGACAAGCTGATGAATGATGGACCGCGTTCCTCCTTCAGCCCTGTCGTCAGCCGCCTGTCGTTAGAAGAACTCAAGGATGCCGTCGCGCGCGATCTGGAAGCGATGCTCAACACGCGCTCCGTCGTACCCGAGGAATTGCTGCAGCAATATCCCGAATGCAGCACCTCCATCATCGCCTATGGTCTCAATGATTTCGCCGGGATGAGCCTGGCCAGCCTGGATGACCGCACTGCCATCTGCCATTCCTTGGAAGAAGCCATCTCCCGGCACGAGCCGCGATTGCGCAACGTCAAGGCCACGCTGGAGATCCAGGAAGGTTCGATCAACCGCCTCAATTTCGCCATCAGTGCCTTGCTCGTGGTCAATGCGGCGCGCGAGACCGTCAATTTTGACGCCGTCCTGCAGCCGTCCACCCTGCAATATTCGATCAGCAAGTCGCGAACCACGCGCATAGGAGTCTAAGTGCAAGAGCTGCTTCCCTATTACGAGCGTGAGCTGAGCTTCCTGCGGCGCTATTCCCGCGAGTTCTCCGAGCGCTATCCCAAGATCGCAGGCAGCCTGTTGATGGCCGGCGAGATCTGCGAGGATCCACATATCGAGCGCATGATCCAGTCCTATGCGCTGCTCAACGCGCGGGTCTCCAAGCGGCTTGATGACGACTACCCCGAATTCACCGAGGCCTTGTTCGAGGTCCTCTATCCGCATTACCTGCGACCTTTCCCCTCCTGCTCGATCGCGCGCATGGACTCAGCAGCCTCGGCTGCGCAGCTGACCAACGCCACCGTCATCCCGCGCGGGACGGCGCTATCCACGCGGCCGGTGAAGGGCGTGATCTGCCGGTTCCAGAGCGCTTACGATGTGCCGGTCGCGCCCATCCGGTTAGCGCAAGCGGTCTTTTCTCCCATCATCGATGCCCCCGAGGCAGTGGTACTGCCGACTTCGGTGACATCCTCCCTGTCCATCACCATCGAGACCACCACCGAGCAGGTGACCTTGTCCAAGCTGGGCCTGGCCTCGCTGCGCGTCTTCATCGATGGCGAGGCCTCGTTCTGCGCCGCCCTGCGTGACAGCCTCTTCATGCGCAGCACGGCTGCCTGGGTCGAGCTGCCGCGCAGCGGCCGCTGGACCGGGCTGCGCAAGGTCCCGCTGGCCGAGGTGGGGTTCGCTGAAGAGGACGCGCTGATCGACTTCCCGTCGCAATCGCATCCGGCTTATCGCTTGCTGACCGAGTATTTTGCCTTCCCCGAGAAATTCAATTTCTTCGACATCGATCTGTCGGCCATTCTCGCCGTCCTGCCGGCCGGGACCAAAAGCTTCACCTTGCACCTGGGCCTGTCCGGCTTGCGCGCCGATTCGCACATCGCCCGCCAGCTTGGCGGCGTCAGCGCGGCCAATCTGCTGCTGGGCTGCACACCGGTCATCAACCTGTTCAGCCAGCGGGGCGATCCGATCCGCCTGACGCATGCGGGTGCCTCGTATCCGGTTCTACCCGACGGGCGTCGCGCCTTCGGTTACGAGGTCTACTCGATTGATTCGGTCCAGCTGGTGCGCCAGACGCCGCAAGGCGAATCGATCACGCGTTTCCGCCCCTTCTATTCCCTGCGCCACGGCCAGGCTCCCGAGAGTGATGGTCACTACTGGGCCATGCGCCGTGACGAATTGGTCGCCCTGAAGAGCCCCGGATATGAAACGGAGATCTCGATCGTCGATATCGATTTCGATCCGGCCAAGGTCGAGACCGATACCCTGAGCATCGAGCTGACCTGCACCAACCGCGACCTGCCTGCCTTGCTGACCTACGGCCTGCCGGGCGGAGACTTGAGTCTGGAAGGTGGCGGCGTGATCCGCACCGCCGCCTTGTTGCGCAAACCGACATTGCCTTCGCGCTTCGAGCGCGGACGCGGCGCGCAATGGCGTCTGATCTCGCATCTCTCGCTGAATCACCTCTCGCTCATGCGGGGTGGGCTGGAAGCCTTCCAGGAGATGCTCACGCTTTACGACCAATCCAATTCACCCATTTCGCAACGTCAGATCAGTGCCATCGCCGCCATCGATCACAAAGCCACCACCGCATGGTTGCCGGGCAATCCGTTCGCCAGCCTGGTGCGCGGCATCGAGGTCAAGCTGACTGTGGATGAGGAGGGTTTCGTCGGCAGCGGCTTGCACGCCTTCGCTGGCGTGATCGATCGCTTCATGGGTTTGTACGTCCACGCCAACAGCTTTTCGCAGTTGACCGTGATATCCAAAAGAACCGGGGAGGAACTGCTCAAATGCAGGCCACGCAGCGGAGATTTGAGCCTAGCGTGATCGAGCGGCTGTTCGCCGCTCCTCACCGCTTCCAGTTTTTCCAGGCCGTGCGCATGATTGAACTCTGGTTCAAGCGCAACGGAGTTCCGCATGAACGTGCGGTCAGTGATTTCCTGCGCTTTGCCAATCGCACCGTACTCGGCTTTCCTGCCAGCGAAATCGAGGGGATTGAGACCTATCCGCCGCGCGAAGATGAGACTGTCTCCGTCGCTGACATGGAACAGGCACTGCGCAGCGGGCAGATGAAGTATGTGCGGCTGACGCCGACCTTCATGGGCTTCCTGGGCGGCAGCGGTTCGCTTCCTGCGCATTACACCGAGCGCATTGCCCGTCACCAGATCGAGCAGCGCGATGAAGGTCCGCGTGCCTTTCTGGATGCCTTTTCCACGCGTTCGCTCGCCCTGTTCTATCAGGCGTGGAGCAAGTATCGCCTGGCCTTTCAATACGAAGCCGGCCGCCGCGATACGTTCCTGCCGTTGCTGTTGTCCCTGTCCGGGCTCGGTTTCCGTTCATTGCGCGAGCGCCTGCAGGACATCGAGGGCAACGGTGTCCGCGACGAATCCCTGGCGCACTTCGCGGGGGCCTTCCGTCACCGTCCCGCCTCGGCACCCTACATGCAGAAGGTATTGGGCGAGTATTTCTCGGTGCCGTTGCAGATCGAGCAGTTCGTCGGCTACTGGTACAAGGTGCCGCGCGAACACCAGACCATGCTGGGTTCGACCAATTCGGCCCTCGGCACGGCCATGGCCGGCGAGCGGGTCTGGCAGCGCGACCTGCGCATGCGTCTGCGTATCGGCCCGCTGGCGATGAAGGATTTCGAGCAGTTCCTGCCAGGGAAGAAGGCCTCCCTGGCCTTGGCGCGCATGTTGGGCATGTTCACCGGATCGACGCTCGAATATGAAGTGCAGCTGGTGCTGCGTGCGCAAGATGTCCGCGGGATGGCGCTTGCAGGCACAAATGAAGGAGGGCGCCTGGGTTGGGACACCTTCATCGCCACCGCGCCCGAAACAAGGGACCGCGCCGATATCCGCTACGAAATTGCCGTTCAGTGATGTGAAAGAAAACCACAAAAACCAAGATGGCCGCCAAGGCTGTCGCCACTCAAAGCAGGAAGGAAACGCAGCATGGGCATCAACCTGAAATCCCTGATCAGCAAACTCAACGAGTCCGCGCGCCTGGCTACGGAACGCGCAGCCACGCTGTGCATGTCGCGCGGCCAGTATGAAGTGGACCTGGAACACCTGTTCCTGGCCCTGCTGGAGCAGCCGCAATCTGACTTTTGCCTGATCGCGCGACGTAGCGGCATCAGTCTCGACAGTCTGCAGGCTGATCTCGAACGCGAAATCGGCACCTTCAAGAACGGCAATACCCGGACCCCGGTGCTGTCTCCTCACCTGCAGACCTTGTTCGAACATGGCTGGCTGATCGCTTCGCTGGACAGCGGCAATCCCGCCATCCGCAGCGGCCACCTGCTGCTGGCGCTGCTGACCCAGAGCGAGCTGTCGCAACTGGCCTATCGCGGTTCCAAGCTGTTTGCCAAATTCAAGGTCGACGAACTCAAGCATGACCTGCACAAACTCACCGAAGGTTCGGTGGAAGCCCCTGCGATGTCAGAGGCCGGCGGCAAGCCGGGTGAAGAGGACAGCGCAGGCGGCGATCCCGTGGGCGAACTGCAGCAGCGCGCTGCCAGCAAGACCCCGGCGCTGGACCAGTACACCACCCAGCTGACCCAGCGCGCCCGTGACGGCAAGATCGACCCGGTCATCGGACGCGATGCCGAGATCCGCCAGGCGGTCGACATCCTGCTGCGCCGCCGCCAGAACAATCCCATCCTGACCGGTGAGGCCGGCGTGGGCAAGACCGCCGTGGTGGAGGGCCTGGCCCTGCGCATCGCCCGGGGCGATGTACCGCAGCCCTTGCAGGGCGTGGAGATCCATACGCTGGACATGGGCCTGCTGCAGGCCGGTGCCAGCGTCAAGGGCGAGTTCGAGAATCGCCTCAAGAACGTGATCGACGAGGTCAAGAAGAGTCCGCATCCCATCATTCTCTTCATCGACGAGGCGCACACCATGATCGGTGCCGGTGGCCAGGCCGGACAGAACGACGCCGCCAACCTCCTCAAGCCGGCCCTGGCACGTGGCGAGTTGCGCACCATCGCCGCCACGACCTGGAGCGAATACAAGAAGTATTTTGAGAAGGATGCCGCGTTGGCCCGCCGCTTCCAGGTCATCAAGGTCGAGGAGCCGACCGAGGAAGTGGCATGCGCCATGCTGCGGGCAATGGCCCCGCTCATGGAAAAGCACTTTGGCGTGCGCGTGTATGACGAAGCGATCACCGAAGCCGTGCGCCTGTCGCATCGCTACATCAGCGGCCGCCAGCTGCCGGACAAGGCCATCAGCGTGCTCGATACTGCCTGCGCCAAGGTGGCGCTGGGACAGAATGCCACGCCGGCGCTGCTGGAGGGCGTCACGCGGCGCATCGAGCGTCTGGATGCCGAAATCGGCGCACTGCAGCGCGAGAGCGCCAGCGGCTCCGAGCATCAGGCACGATTGGCCGAATTGCAGGCGCAACACGCCGCGGCCCTGGCTGAACAGGCCGATCTGCGGACCCGCTGGGAGCAGGAGCGTGGCTTGAATGAGCGCATCCAGCAGACGCGTGCCGCGCTGGAAGGCGCCAACAAGGAAGGTAGCAACAGCGGTGATGCCGATGCTGCGCGCGCCGACCTGAAGCAGTTGCTGGACGAGTTGAAGCAGCATCAGGGCGAGACCCCGATGGTGCCGGTCCAGGTGGATGGCCATGTGGTGGCCGAGATCGTGGCCGGCTGGACCGGCATCCCGCTGGGCAAGATGGTCAAGGATGAGATCAAGACCGTGCTGGGCCTGGACGCCTTGCTGCGCGAGCGCGTGCTCGGGCAGCCGCAGGCGACCTCTGCTGTCGCGCAACGCGTACGTACCTCGCGCGCCAATCTGGATGATCCGGGCAAGCCCAAGGGCGTGTTCCTGTTCGTCGGGCCGTCCGGCGTCGGCAAGACCGAGACTGCGCTGGCACTGGCCGACGTGCTGTATGGCGGCGAGCGCAAGCTCATCACCATCAACATGAGCGAATACCAGGAAGCCCATACCGTCTCCGGCCTCAAGGGCTCGCCGCCGGGTTATGTCGGCTATGGCGAGGGCGGCGTACTGACGGAGGCGGTGCGGCGCAATCCGTATAGCGTGGTGCTGCTCGACGAGGTGGAGAAGGCGCACCCGGATGTGCTGGAATTGTTCTTCCAGGTTTTCGACAAGGGTGTGATGGACGATGGCGAAGGCCGCGAGATCGACTTCAAGAACACCATCATCATCCTCACCAGCAATGTCGCTTCCTCGCAGATGATGCAGGCGTGCCTGAACAAGACTGCGGAAGAGTTGCCCACCCCGGATGAGCTCGATGCGCTGATCCGGCCCCAGCTGGTCAAGGCCTTCAAGCCGGCTTTCCTGGGGCGTCTCAAGGTCATCCCGTATTACCCGATTGCCGACGAGGTGCTGGTCGAGATCATTCATCTCAAGCTGGCGCGCATCGCCAAGCGGATCGCCGGCAACCACAAGGCCGAGTTCAGCTACGACAAGGCGCTGGTCGAAGCCGTGCTCGCGCGCTGCACCGAGGTTGATTCCGGCGCGCGCAATGTGGACAACATCCTCAACGGCAGCCTCTTGCCGGAGATCGCCGAAAGCGTATTGGCGCGCATGGCCGAAGGGCAGGGCATCAGCCGCATCAAGGTCTCGGCCAGCAAGAAGGGCGATTTCAAGTACACCATCCAGTAATCTTCACGAAGCGTTCAAGATCATGACGTGTTCCTCTCCACTCCTTCACCCGGCAGCGCCCGCTGCTGAGTTTGTCCGATCAACGGCGGGGCAATCATGATTGCCTCGGCCATCGCCGCCCTGGCGGGGGCGTGGAATCAATCCACGCGGGTGATGCGGCTGTACATGGCCGCAGGAGCGGAGCTGGGCGCTGAGACGCTGATGGCCGAGAAATTGCAGGCCGTCGAGCAGATCAGTGCGTTCCACGAGGAGCGCGGTGCGATGGATGGCAAGGCGGACATCGCCGGTTATCGCCTGCAGCTCTCCTGCCTCAGCCTGAACGCCGGCATTTCCCTGCGCAAGCTGCTGGGGCAGCCGGTGCTGGTTGAGCTGGATACCGATGGTGCGCCGCGCGCCTTCCATGGCCACGTCACCGACTGCCGGATGGAAGGCGCGAATGGCGGCATGGCGCGTTACGTGCTGACCATTGAGCCGTGGCTGGCCTTCCTGCGGCATCGGCGCGACAGTGCAGTATTCCAGGACATGACGGTGCCGGACATCATCGAATCCGTCTTCCGTGACTACCAGGGACAAGGCAAGCTGCAGCCCGCCTGGCGACTGGACTTGCAGGATGTCTCGGTCTACCCCAGGCGCAGTCTGGCGACGCAGTACCAGGAGACCGATCTCGCTTTCGTCGAACGCCTGCTGGCCGAGGAAGGCCTGTTCTACTACATCGAGCACACCGGCGACCCGAGCAGCGCCAGCCTGGGAACGCACACTGTGGTCATCGCTGACCACAACGGCAGCTTCAAGCCCAATGCACGTGACCGGATCGCCTTCAGCCAGCCGGGAGCGGTGATGTCGCAGGACAGTATTGACCGCTGGCGCAGCGTGCGCCGCTGGCAGAGCAATGCGGTCGAGATCCTGACCTGGGACTACCGCCAGGCCGCAGTACGAGAGGCCAGCAGCATGAGCAGTACCGGTGGCGATGATGCCCACGGCAGCCAGGGCGAAACACCGGGCGGTCTGGTATTGACCCTGCGCGATGCGCCCGGCGTCTACGCCAACGAGAACCGTGCGCAGGCCGAACGCCAGGCGCGCAATCAGATGCAGGCCATCGAGGCGCGCAATGAAATCTTCACCGGCACGGGCACGGTGCGCAGTCTCAGGCCCGCGACCAGCTTTACCCTCACTGGTCACTACGACCATATCGGTGGCGCGGATGACGAGTTCGCGCTGCTGCGGGTGGTTCACCAGGCGCACAACAATCTGAACGCGGATCTCAAGGCGGAGGCGATGCGTCTGCTGGGCGAAGCCGTACTGGACGAGGGCGCTGGTGCTGGGAGTCTGCTCGATGCCGCCTTGGGGCCTGCGCGCGGCGATGCGCGGCCGGTTTACCGCAATCGTTTCGAGGCGATCCGCAACAAGATTCCGTATCGTCCCCTGCTGACGGATGCTGAGGGCAAGCGTCTGCACCCCAAGCCGGTGGCGAGCGGCCAGCAGACGGCGGTGGTGGTCGGCGCACAGGGACAAGCGGTCCACACTGACCGCGACAACCGTATCCGCGTGCAATTCCACTGGCAGCGCGGCGAGCGCAGCCACAGCGGCTTGAGTTCTCCGGCACCGGAAGGTCACGTTGGCGCGCCAGCCAATGAACAATCTGGCACCTGGGTTCGGGTGCTGGCGGGG
>LV_Brine_h2_0102DRAFT_1000247_pt1 | contig 20277 bp, 29 predicted proteins | sample LakVidmifraction_3_FD_10600 | JGI IMG/M metagenome (IMG submission 10600)
CTTAGTCGTTGTTTGATCCATGAAAACGCCGTCGATTACTGAATCTTGAATAAAGATCGCCGCGCCTGTAGCAGAAGAAATAAACGCTCCTTCAACATGAAGCCCGTAGATCTTTCCGCTGTATATTTCCGTCGCATTCTCGCACGCATTGCCTCCACCGATGAGCCTTACATTTTCAAAATAACTCTCGCCTGTACCATCTTTGATGCCGCAACTCGCATAGTTTGGTAGCTCAATCCGAACATTCTGGAAGTATTGCGGGAATACTATCCCATGGCCTATGATGTTGCAGTCACTTGCCGTTGAGTTATTGTCTATAACCATGTTTACAAGACGAAATATTCCGGATGCGCTGTTGCCGAAATCGAATAGCTCCTGTCCCGACACTGTATGGGCATAAACAAACTTGCCGTTTTCTGCTGAAAAACTAGTTACTGGAGCACTATCTGTGAATCGATAAATTCCCATGTCGACCTGCGTGCCAGCTACAAAATAAATATATATATTTGGCGTCGTAGCCACAACAATATTGATATTTGCAACCTCCGTGGTACTAGACATGACCAAGATTCTTGACTTGCCAGCATCAATGGCCGCCTTTAATGTCGTATAGTCAGCTCCAGAAGCTCCAACGGTCGCATCGAAATAGAATGGAGAAGCAACGGTTATTGCCCCGCCTGCACCGGCATCCGTGAGAGTGATCTGTGATCCCGCCGTTAAAACGCGTTCATCTGTGAGTGTAGCGTTAGTAGATAACGTGACATATGTAGCATTCGTTGGTGCCCCAGCTCCCCCTCCAGATGATGCAATCTCAATATCAACACGGTTATCAACCGCATTGTCTGTGACCGTCAAAGTNANATTTGCACCCTCGACTAAGTTAATCTCTTGACGATTTCCGACTGCTATACCGCCTTCTGAAACAATAATCTTCTGTGTTGATGTGTCATCAGCAATAACTCCGGTAACACGAAGCCTTCCGTCAGCATCGCGGGTAGCGGGAACTGTTGCCCCTGTAACATCGTCCTCAAGAAGAAGACCGGTCACTCTGTTTTGATCTCGTTTTGCCTCTGCCATATTTAGTTCTTAGGATCAGGTAATAGTCGCGTGAGGAAATACATGCTGAGCACTTTGAATCCGGCGCGGCCTGCTGTACCGAGTACAGCGACCGCTACACTCCATGTCCATGCTGCGTCATCGGTAACCTCGATAGAAGTGATTAGCGATAGGACGAATACTGGAACGAACGTGTGGAATGCGCTCATAGCTTCCGTTCTCCAGGTCTCCGGTATTCCGAGCCAAACTTCACGGACTCTATTTTTGCGCGCGAGTGAGGTTTTCATAGACTTACTTAGTCTTTGAAAAGTCGAGGCTATACGCTTTCGTAGCTGTTTTATTTCTGCTTCTCGCATAAAGAAAGTTTATTACATCTGTATTGGTGAATCCCCTATACGTCACGGCCTGTACAAGGAGCAACCACATACGCCCAGCAAGTGCGCGTGCCTCGTTATTTGCGGTCTTAGCTCCGTGAGCGACAGACAGTGGGAATTTTGCGTACAATATTCTTCTTAACTCATCCGCCGCAAACTTTTCTTTAAAGATATTTCGATCCTTTTCTGGAACAGGAATAAGGATGTCAAGCGCATCTCTTTCGATTGTATTTAAAACCGCGATAGCACTTCTTGGATCAAAGAAACCTTTTGGAAGCCAGACACGTCCTTTGTCACCCCAAGCCGAACCATACGAGTTACGAAAAGCAAGATACTCGTGGCCGTTAATCCTCTTCCAAGCAACGGCGAGCATGTCATGACCTACGTATTTACCAGTAGGGATAGTCGTTGGAACTACACCCCCCGTGTACCGCACCCTGTTATATGAAGAGAACCAATTGACAGCGACCTTCACTGGCGCACCTCGTCCCGCAAGATAAAGAACAATATCATCAAATTTATCGAGAGAGTTCTTCGCTCCAGACGTAACGAAAAGATACGCCCCGCCCTTGTTTGTCTCTGCGTTTCTTTTCATCTCGTCGGTTACTTTGAGATCAAGATATTTAGCCGGATCATTTGTAAACTCATTCGGAGCAAGGTCATAATCGCAAATACCTTCATTGATCTGAAGCTTGATGCTATCAATCATGAACGCTCCCCAACTGAGCTGGCTTGATGGGTACTTAGAGTCGGTTTTGATCCGATTCCATGCATAGCGAGGTGAAACAGCTATCCTCATCACCTGACGTACAGCATGAGCTGTTGAATGCGTGGTACAAGCAGCAACTGAACCCTGGTTATACGTAATCGGGTCAATCTCCACATCACCGAATTCAGGTATCTCGCCACCAAGAGGAGCCAGATCCTCATAACGAAGGTTGCGGGGGTCATTCTCTTGTTCGGGATTGAAAACAAGACCGAAGCGTTCTTCTTGCTGAAAGATCTTTGAGAGGAAGTTCTTGATCATATTTTGTCTGAAGATTTAACGATTCCTCGGTTACCAGCATGTGATAATCACAATGCCATCTCCACCCTCCCCTCCCTTTCCTCCCGTCGTACCTCCCCCACCACCACCTCCACCCGCCCCGCGAGCACCATTTCCACCATATCCTCCAATGCCTACGTTAGATGACGAACCGCCGACTCCACCAAATGAGAAGAATGGTTTCCAGAGTTGCACCCCACCGGAACCGTCAAAGGACCCCGTTGCAGGAGTTGCTGGTCGCTGTTCACTTAGATAAGAGTTTGGGATGGCCGTAAAAGCACCACCAGCAAAATCGACAGCAGTAGTTCCAGCTCCGCCAGAACCTCCCGTACATACCGCGCTCGTAATGGGGATCGCTTGTGCTACTCCGTTACCACCAGTTACTGCTCCGCCAGCCACGCCGGATTGCCCTACGATAAAATTAAAAAATCCGAGTCCAGCCAAAGGCATAAGACCGATAAGAGCGGACCCTGATGCTGCTCCTCCGCCACCAACGGCAGCAGCGGTACCCGTGCCGCCCCCACTAGCGGGCGTTAGTCCAGAGACAGCAATAACATTTACTGCCGCGTTGTTTGGGAAGATAGCCACGTATGACAAAACCCCATTTGAGGCAGCTCCTCCACCTGACCCGACACCCGTACCACCTGCCCCAACCTGAATATACAAAACATCGGGTAACAAGCTCGCTGGCACTAATACCCGTGTGACTCCTGATGAGCCGCCTCCTCCCCCACCACCACGAGCTGAACCGGCGATACCAGTAAAACCTCCCCCACCACCACCTCCACCGCCAATACAAAAAATATTCACCATCGACACGCCGCGTGGTTTTCTCCAGGTCATCCATTGCACATTGTTCACCGTCGAAGGCGTGGTGAATATCTGGCTATCACCATTAGTGGGGGCTGGTAAATGGGAAGTATCGAGCATACTTAGTATTTTCCGGCAACGACTGTTGCTACCCAACCAGCAGCAACTGCTGTCGCTAGGCCGAAGTAAATTCGGAAACCTGGGTTAATTGCAAAGCTCATCGGGTAGTCAATTTCTATAGTCGCCGATGTTGCTATGGCCGTAATAGCGGGTAGCGAAACTTCTCCATAAAATTGGTTGTTCGTGGCTGTAGCCGGTGTTGCGCCGTTGTTAATGTAAATACGGGCAACGCTTGCAACGTTCGTACCTCCAGCCTTAAAACGGATACGCTGGATATATCCGCCGTTTGTTGCGTCGGCTGTGAAGATGAGCGAAACGTCGGCGTCTATACCCGTGTAGTCGTTCGCGGCGGCTGTGACGAGCTGATTCATTCCTGTTGTGCCGTCGTTACTCACGTCCCCTATAAGTGTGTAAATTGGTGATGTATTTGCTGGCATATATATATATTTATGGCATAGCCCAGCCCTTAGCAAAGGCCACAACCTTGCCCTGTGTTACCCCTCCTCCTCCGGAAGGCGTGGCGAACGTTCCGTCACCCCGTAAGAAAGTAGTCGTATTATTTGGTGGTGTTGGCACTGCGCCTCCAACGGTCGCGCTCATCGCGGGGAGATCGGAATTTATAGCTATACTCGGGACACCCGTGCCCGTTGTGTTTTTTAACAACCCAGTTGCTAAACCTGATAACGCCACCCCGTTAATTCTCACCACTGTCAATGCTGTAGCGCCTGTAGCATCGCCTGTATGTGTGGCGTTGGATACAAGTCCTGAATAAAGAGTGTTTGTTGCATTATCGCCCGTGTTCGTACCCGATAGGTTAGAACCAGAAACGGCTCCAGGCCACGATCGACGTTGGAGTGATATTCCCGAAGCGTTAAAGTAATCGCTGGGGTAGTAGTAGCATTGGCTACCGAGCCTGAAACACCATTAGCAGTAGTGACGGCGACTGAAGTTACGGTGCCGCCTCCTCCGCCACCACCTGCCTCAAGAGAAACCGTTGCACCTCCAGATGTGCGTACCGATAGTTCTCCAGATCCTGGATCAACAAAAATCGTACGAGAATCCGCGGGGGGGTTGCTCGGCGTTGCAGACTCGCTAATATTGAGCCCGTCTGCACCCAGTTGATGAATATTAGTAGGCACAAATATTTATGAGCCTTTAATTTTTTTTACGTCTTCAACGAGTCGTTCAAGAGTTCCCTCGATTCTGATAAGCGTTTCACGCATCTCGATACGAAGTTTTCTGTCTTCCTTTTGGATTACCTCGATTTCATCGATCTTTCTTGTGAGTCCGACAACATCCATATGTAGCTTGGTCAGCCANATGACACCCCCAACGAGAGCAAAAGCGAGTCCTATGGTTATTCCCGTACTTTCAGAAATGATCTCCATAGCCCCTATCTGAACTTGTCTCTTAATGTGCGTACATCCTCAGTGCGATCTGCGTTCTCACGGGCAAAGAAACTAAGAAGCCTGATAATGAGGATCTTTTCATTCCGTTCAAGCTCTACCTCGCCCTCAACCCCAATCTTGCCCTTTAAGGCAGTCTCAACATCCTCATAGCGTCTAAAGAGTGGTGTTGGACTCGCAAAAGCGAGAAGACAGAGATCGATTTCTTCCTGAGAAAATGTCATATGGTGATTACGCTGGCTTAGAAATCTTGTAAAAACGCAAGAGAGCGCCATCAGTAGAAGCTTCGTTGATCACGGACATCCCAACGCCAAGCAGGTAATCCCCAATAGGCGCGATTCCTATCGCACAGTTATCAGTCAGAATAAGACCGGATGCGCCGATGTCATTACTCTTACTTGCGAACTGCCTTCTCGTGGTTGATGTAACAGATCCTCCACTACTTCCATACGTTCGGATATTTCCGGTCGCAAAGTCGTAGTTATAGAAGGTCGTACCATTAAAATCCGTTACTCCCGCAACACCAGAACCGAGCGCTCTATCCGTTTGGCGTACCGCCGTCAAACCTGTGACCGTATAGCGTAGGATTGCAGTCGCGGCTGTAGTTTTAAAGAGAAGTTCGGCGTCTGATCCCATCCCGCTGATAAAATCAACCGCAGGGTCTGACCCAGAAATGGTCAGTTCGGTCGGAGACGTCAAATCCTTTGCAAGACGTACAATCTTGATCTGCCCTGATACACGGGATGCGACGTAAACGTAACTTGACGTCGCGACAATACCTACAGATTCCGTCGTCCATGCATAGGTAGCTTCCGTAAGAGATACAGTCGTTCCATCGTAGAAAAACATCTGTGAGTTGGTATCAATCGCGTATCTAAGAACAATGATTTTTGAGTTTGGAGTCGTATCCGTCTCAAAAGCGAGATAGCCGTATGTTCCACTCGTATCAACAGCAAACTGAGCGCGTCCGGTCGTGGCATCGAGAAGGCCAAGGGTGCTATCAATAACGGCCTCTTGGTATCCTGGAAGAATTGGATCTGGAGAAGCGACGCTCGATGCAAGTTGATCAAGACCTTCCTGGACATTCGTCGGGTCTGTTCCTGGCCAATCAGCTGATGTTGTAGGGGTATATGTGACCTGTGTTGCGATGCCTTTGAGGTTTCTCGTTGGAACAACAGATAAACTAGGTTGATCCGTAGAAACACGAGCACCGGCAGAAATGTTGAAAACAACTGTGCCCGCTGCACCGATTATCGTCTCTGGATCAACCTCAGTTTGATCGTATGAGAAAATAACGATCGTTCCACCAGCACTCACACGGACAACAGGACTGCCACCGTAAAAGATTCCAGCTGCGTCGTTTAAGCTGAAGAATAGCGTTCCACCACTACAGTCAAAGACCGGTTCGCCTGAACTATTTGCGTTATAAAAAACTGAACTGAAACGCAGGGACGTGATATTGAAAATTGCCGTAGTCTGCGTATATACCGGTAGCTCACTCTCTGAACTTACGCCGAGTCGGTCAATTGCGATAGGAAGAGACGCCCAAACACAACCGTCAGCGAGCGTAAGCGTTGCACTCACAGTGTCACTCATGGCGCCGTCAAGATAGAAGTTCTCCATCTCCCAAGTTCCGGATGGCATGATACACGGCGCAATAGAGTCGTCGAACTGCGCAGATTTAATACCCTGGATCGCAAGCGCAGCTGCATAGAGATCTGGCCAGTTGTCGTAAACGTTTTCAGCCTGAACTCCACCTGGTCGAAAAACGACAGGCGTACCAACAGCGCTTGTTCCGGAGCTGCCGAGGCCTGCACCCGTAACAACAGGGCTTAATTGAAGACCCATATTAGACCTTTACGAAATAGAACTGTAAAATCCCCGCTCCTGAGACCGTAGAAAGATAAATCGTGTCAGTCGCTGAAAGGGGGAGCGCGAGCGCTACGCCTGCACTAAGCGTGAAGTACGTTGCCATACCTACAGCTTCTGAGATCTTTAAATCCGCGTTGCACTGCACCACCATCTCCGCGGCGTTAGTCGGAACGACAATGGTAGTCACCGTCGCATTTATAGTGAGTGGCGAAGTCTGTGGTGTCCCTGTAGCGTCGGAAGTTAATATTCCCGATCCAGTCATGATCGGCACGCGGTTATTGTCCCGCTGTAGTTTTTCAAAATTCTTTGCCATATATTTTAGATGAAAGTCACGTAAGCGTTCCGGTCTGTGTCCATAAGCCATTTTCCAAGCGTTCCCGTGATCGTCTCAGCAAGCTTACAGGTCACACGATTGTTATCGCGCTTCGCATCCCCCGAAGCACCAGATGGCGCAACTGTTTCAGGGGTAATAAGAACGAGCATTTCACCGGTTGATGTGTCAGCCTTGATCGTTCCTATATCACCGAGGATATATTCCTCAGCAAGTAGGGACGTCACTCTGTTTTGATCTCGTTTTGCCTCTGCCATACATTAAATGCTGCTTTGAGTTTGACTCGATCATCATCGATCTTTTTCTGTTCTTTTTTGAGTAGACTCCGTTCAACACCCAACCGGTCGAGCATCCCCTCAAGTTTCACCCGTTCAAGTCGTGTCGTAGCGACAAACTGTTCAAGTTCTTTCGTCTTTTTCTCGAGGATGTTGCGTGCTTCAGTAGTCTTCTGTTCGAAATCTCTCCTCTGTTCCTGCATGGAATACTTGGCGGAAACAAGCTGTTCAGTAATGGCTGTTGCTTCTTTTTGCATTTGTTCGACGATGTGGAAGTACTCATCCGTCTCTTTGACGGCTTCCTTCGCTTGTTCAAGAACCCGTGCAATCCTGTCTGTCGCCTCAACTTCACGGTTTTTTAGAAATGCCTCTTTCTCCGCTTTAAGAGCATCGAGCGCACGTCTACCCTCTTGCACAGCAAGAGCTAGGCGTGCCTGTTCCTGAGCGAAGCTATGATCCATATCTAGGATTTTTTAGCTTCCTGGAGCTGGCTTTCGAGCTTCTCCATGGAACTGCGTTTATCAACTGGCAGTCCAAGCTTCTCCATCTCAGTCATCACGTCGATCTTGGTGCGTCCTGACTGTAATACGCTGACGTTGATGCCCTCTGGTGGATTAGCATTGATCTCATCAACACGCTTACGGAGAATTTCCGCCTGCGATAGTTCGTGAGAAATCGGCATGTTTGAAGCATCAATCATGATCTTTGCAATGAGCTGGTTTTCATCGTCTCCAGTAAATGGAGCACGATCTTTACCTAGTACCTCCTTTGACATGCCTGCGAAGAGAATCTTGCGAGCTAAGTGACGAGAAAGGAGTCTTCCGAGGTCGTATGGGAAAAGCATGACTTCATTCGCTTTAACCGTGTACGGAACCCCGTGATACGAATGCGTAAAGTCTTCTGATGTGATGTTTGTGAAACGAACGATACGAGAAAGATCCATGTTCATACGCGGTTGGTAACGAGAGACTCTTCTTGCCCCCGACGACTAATGTGCCGCTTGCTCTCCCCATAAAGGGAGAGAATAGCGACTCACTAGACAGCCTGGATTGCCATGCAGGCAAGGAATCCCTTGTCGACAGTGGTATTAGCAGCCAATGAGTAACCGGCGGTAAATCCATCGAAGTTGCCCTTAGCGGTAATACCGATAGTTGCATAACCTTCAGTGTCGTCACCTGGAGTAAAGTTTACGTTTGCCGTAACTACGGTTCCTCCGATTACGATGCCAGGACCCTTTGCGAGTACCCAACCGTAATCGTTTTGAGCGAATGCAACCTGAGCTGCACCGTTCACGAATGTAGTTAAAGTAGTAATAGGAGACTTTTCAGACAATGAGTTCACTGTAGAAATAGTGATATCGGAGTCAGCAACAGCGAGTGCTGTACCTAAAGCCCACTGCGAGTAGAGTTCAAGAGTGTCAGCTGTGTTGGTCTTGATCTTCGCAACCTGACCTTCACCAACTCCGTCGTCTACAACAAGCCAAGCATCGTTGAATGCACCAACTGTCCAACCTGCAGAAGCTTCTGTGACGAAGACGATCTGACCAATGCCGTTTGTGCCAGAAGACACAGTGTCAACACCGGTATTTACTACTGGAGAAACGAGCATTCCCTTAGATGCAGTTTCGTTAAGCTTTACGTAGACCCATGTAGAGCCATCAGGCGTGTTTGCCTTAGCACCGAGGATCGCGTTAGGTGCAGAAGAAGCTTGCAATGCGTCCTGAAATGAAATTCGTACCATATGTTTTCAGCCATCCCCTTAAAAGGTTCAGGCGATTTTCGCTGAGCCAGCGATTGAATAATTAACTAACAACGACCTCACCACTCTGAGTATTCTCACCCTCTGCAGGAGCTTCGATAGGGGCTTCTGCTGGTGCGACTACTTCCTCAATCTTCTCTTCGTCCATATTTGTCATATTTATTAAGCTGTAACACCGGTCATGCGTCCCTGGAGACGTGGTGCTGCAGAACAGAACTCACCCTGGAACATGACGTAACCAACCTCAGCCAACTGATCGACAGGAGTCATCATGTCGCGGAAGTTGAAGCCTCTAGGAGCCTTGCGTGATCCGAAAGTCCCATCAGGTGCTCCATCAGTCTTAGAGAAGTTGATCGTTGAGAACTGTTTCTCAGAAGAAAGGTCGATAGCTGCAAAACCAAAGTTCTTAGCCGCACCAGCCTTCTTCGAATTCACGAAGAAGAAGTTGCCAGAAGGACAGTGTTCGTCCTTCATAACTGGAGTTCCACGGTAGGTAACAGCGCGGAAGCCCTGTGTTCCTGAAAGACCATCTTTGCACATCACGATTCCATCTGGAGTCATGGAGGCCATCTGGCTACCAGCCGCCGTATAGTTTGCGTGAACAATTGGGGTCAAAAGTGATTCGTAGACGCTCCAAACTAATTTCGTTGTGAATACACCTGTTGGGCTATCAGTTCCCTTCTCAACCGCGTCGTACCCCGTAGCCATCTTGGCCAAGGTCAAAGCGCCTGTAGAAGCGAGGTAGTAACCATCAAGGGCTGGGTAGGTTGTGCGCGAAAGTGATCCGTATGTTGAGTAGTTCGTACCGTCATCAGCTGCCATCTGAATAGATGACCAGTTGTTTCCGCTGCCTGTACCTGTGTAGACTTCATCAGCGAAATCTTCGAGGAGATCAGCCATCTGGCTGTTCATTTCGGTTGCAACGAGATCAAGAACGCGCTCGTCTCCACGGTTCAAGTGTTGTTCGATAGTCGCAATAACAACTGGCTTGTAGATTGCGCGTGGCTGGAACGACAAGCGTGTACGGTTGTTCTGACGATCAGAGTCAAGCTGATCAGCGACTCCTGTGACGCCACCGTTTGTAGAGACTGCGTACTTGATTGGAATCTCGTAGGCTGTACCGGTTGACCATTCCTGAGCCTCAGAAAGAGCGTTCAAGAGAAGTGGGGAACCAACGCTAACCTGTGAGAATAATTCAGGGACGATGTAGGTTCGTGTAATGGATGTGACTTGTTCACTAAATTGCATAAATGATTATTGATTTCTTACAATCCAACGAGCTTTTTCCATGGGAGATTTCACATGGGGAGGGAATGTTGGTAATCCACCTCCGCTGACTTTTGATGTGCCTACGGGTTCGGAAGCGCGGGATTGAATATTTTTCATGATTCTCTCCTCTTGCCGTGCGAGCGCGTCCTCTGTCGCCTTCATGTTCTGATAAGCAGGAATGAGGGATGGGAAGCCGTACTTCGCTGCGTGAGACATGACGCGGTTGACATCAGCTTTAGGATCAAGAGATTGCACCTGTTCGATCTCTTGCGCTATATAAGCGTCCTGCTGTTGCTTCGCTTGTTCTTCAGCTGCTGCAGAATCGGCGATCCGTTGCCAAATCTGTTGCTCAAGTCCTTGAGCGAGTTCACCGTAATTTCCTGGAGCCCACTCAGGATTTGTCCAAGGAGCCTCGATAGGCTGCCGTGTTTCGACTGGCTGAGCTTTTGCTTTAAGCGCGGCCAAATCTTGGCTCTTGCGTGTGTACTCAGGAAGGAAGTTTTCTTTCCACTCTTTAGCAAGCGTGGCAGCATCTACTTTCTTTCCATCTGGGAGTTCATATTCAGCAGGTGGCTGAACCTCCGCCTCTTGTGACGCAGCAGGCTGTTCTACCGGTTGTTCTACCGATGCAACTTCCTGTACGCCTTCAAGCCCTGTCTCTTCTTCCATACTTATTTTTCGATCTCCTTGTGAGGCCTGGTCGTATGACTGTCCTCTCAAGGTCTAATCGGGTTAGAAGTGAGTTTCTCCGTCCCTCGGAAGAGGCGGAGTGACCCACCACTAACCTTTAGGAAACTTCTTTCCAGCGGCGGCGGGAAGCGTCTTTTTAACGACAATTGCTGCTGGTGCTGTTTTACTTTTGAGTGCCCGTAGAGCTTCCTGTGCGTTTGCGTATGCCATAGGGTTAAATTAGTGGTTGTTGAGGTTGTTCTGGTGGTAATTGCTCTTCTGGTGAGATCTCCCCTGGTGGGATCTCCCCTGGTTGTCCCTGCTCCCCGCCCGAAATTCCCTGTAACTCACTCATTTCTTGTTCAACGCCGAGCACCTTTGCAGGATTGGTCTGATAGAGGAACGCATTGCGTGCCTTCTCTTTCGGATTCTGGTAGCCGGCTTCTTCGAGATAATCAAGTGGTGAGATAAATCCGGCCTGAACGTCTGTCTGCGCGCGTTCGAAAGCGAACTGTCTGTCGAGAGGCAGAGTTTTGCCTGGGATCACACGGACTTCGATACCGTTCTCAATGTCGTCCTGCATGATCGACATAGCTTCCAGCGCTTCATCAGCTCCAAGGTCTTTAATCAAGTGATGTTCGGTGTATTTAGTCTTCATTAGCTGCATCCACCAGCCGAAAAGCTCACCAGATACGTAATCGACAACCTGTACAAGCTCGTTTAGACGTAAAAATGATTGCTCAATGAGCGCTAAGCGTCCGGCTTTTGTCTCTTGGCCTTCTCGTTCACCTCTAAAGGCTGAAGAAGCAGCCATGATGTTGTCGATCTCGCTACGGGAGTCCTGCATGTCCTGGAACACGAAAGCTGGAAGTCCTTGTCCGAACTCCCTTTGCACGCCAGAAACGACACCCTTGCCCCACAACACGCCACCCGCGTCATAGCGGAGGGTCTGCGCGTCTGCCTTAGCCATAACCGAGGCATCGACCTTCGTGATGCCGTTTACCATCTCCGTATTGAGGAAGATTGAGTACTTAATACGATCAACGGATTCCTGGAGAGACGTAGCTTGTTCAATGAAAGAAGTACGACCGATAGGTTTATCCTCATTGTTTAAGATTGTCGCGAAAATGTACGGCTTTCGTGGCCGATCAAAATAATTAAAGAGGTAGGCTTCGTAATTTCCGTCTTTTTCTGCACGACGGAGTTCTTGTACTGAAGCTTCTTCTGACGGCTGACCGTCTTCACCGACCGGCTGAGGAAGGGTCGCTGTACGCATGTTTGAGAGCTTGTCTTTGAGTGGAGAACTATCATTAGCATCCAAAGTCTCCATCTCTTCACGTGTTGTAAGAAGTCCATCCCAATCCCAATATGGATTTCTGCCCTTATAAAGGAGAATCCCTTTATATTTTACGAAAAGATCCGTGCCGATCCAAGCTTCCCTATAGGTACAGGTCGGGTTGTCGATTAAGAGACGCTCCTCGATCGTGCCCGAACCATCCAAAATAGCCTGTTTCCTATCAGGAAACATATCTATGAGTTTCAAAAGTGTGGTCTCGATCTCCTCAATCGCGAAGTCACTCTCATCTTCGTTCTTTGCCGTAGCACTAAAACGAACCTTGTTTGGATCAACACGACGAGCGTCAATGTTGTTCTTATCAATGTTCCAGTACGGCTTGAGGATCATGATCCGCGAGAAATAGAGATCACGAAGAGTCATGCGTAAAGTCTCCTTTACATTCACTTTCTCATAGCGAAGCGTTAGAGCTTTCTCCAACGTGTGTGAAAGTTTTTTCGCTTCATCTCCGCTTCGAGCAGGAATGACGTTTGGTTTCGGTGGGTTTGCAATCAACGAGTTGATCACAGCCTCAACGTTTGTAAACACTCGATTAGAAGAGATACGTGGACGTGATGGTGGGATACGAGCGCGCTTATGCCACTCCATCTCCCCCTTGTACGTCTGTGTATTCTTCTCGGTGACACGTTTAATTTCACCCCAGACCGTGGAGGCGGAATTCCAGCGGCTGTCAATGAGCTCGCAGATCTGAGGGTCTTGGAGATCGAGATAGCGCATAATCGCTAAGAATAATAAAGAAACACCAGAAAACTGGTGCGGATAGGGGACGCTTTATTGAACTATTGTTAACGATTGCCCTACTTTCTAGTTTTTATAAGGTAAACCAAATACTTTAGTTGGTCGGGGCTAATCTCTACTCTGTAGTTGTCTTTGAGGTAACGAGAGACCTTGGCGTATCGAATACCGTTTGTGGTTCTTGATGAAGAGAACCGTAAATCATTCCTCATCAAGAAGTACACATCCCGTAGAAAATGTTGTTTCACGAACCAGCGTTCACTCAAGCGTCTAAGAATCTCCTCCATAGTTTGTTCGATGTTCGAGCACTTCTTCAAGGTTCTGTCTCCAGCCCTCCTTCGTCTGCACGACGGCTTGAGGAGTTCGAGAGTCAACCATACTAGCCGCTCCAGACACATGCATCTGTTTAGCCATATACCAATAAAGAGTTGCAAAGAAGTAGTGATCCTCTCCAGTCAGCGAATCCCAGACATATCGCTCAACACCCATGTTATTAGATTCTTTGATACGTCTAAGGTCGCCACAATGTTTCACGTAGGTACGAAAGTCCCTATCAGATGGAAGCGAATAGAGGATCTTCCCATCGAGAAGTTCAGTCACAACGCGGTCAATCAGGCGGTTTCGATCAGCGAAGACGATCCCCTTCTTATCGTTCTCCCCCCAGCGAATAACAGTATTATTCTCCTTATCAGCTGAGAAGTGACAAATAAAGAAGTTCTCTTTTGTATCCTTGTAGTGATGAGCCATGGTGTTCTCAGGCATTGCGTCCATGACTGAATACGGTTTAAACCTTGCAAGCAGTTTGTCGAGTTCGTGCCACTCGGTAAAGGTTCCAATCTGTAATATCCCCTTTTCACTACCAAGAACGTAATGTTTCACGTTGCCGACATCGACGCCGAGGTAATAATGGCCAGTATCAATGTTCTTTGGAGTCCAGTTGTCTAAAATGGCGTGCCGTTCGATCTTCGTGTCTCCAGGCGAATACGGCTCGCCCAGGATGAAGTTATTAAAATATTCAGGGTTCTTCCCCTCGTCCCACTGCTCAATAACGTATTCGGCAGAGATCTTTGGTGCAAACATGAGCGTCATGTGATAACCAGAGAATTTCGCTTTTGGGTCGCCGGTCTGTACCCACTTACCGCGGCGGCGGTCGTCATCTGAGAGAGGTTCATTGCATCCAGCACAGACATAAACTTTAAGCACAAGATCAATGCTCTCCGGCCATGTCATCGGATGTGCGTGTCCATTGCGACAAGTNACAAACCATTCCTTTTTATCGCTCTCCGCCCAGTCAGCGTCTACCCCAGCTCCATCAACCGAGGGGTTTGAGAGTGACCAGACACCTCGAAAGGATGAAGAGATCGTACGAGATTCAAAGTCACGTAATTTCTGCTGATCTGAGCGGTCTTTCTCGTCTTGAATGATAATATCCGCAGTTGTAGAGAGTGCACCAGACTTCGAAATTGTTCCCTTGTAGTGCAGGAATCTGTCCCCGATCTGCTTGCGTTCAACGTTGTCTGACTGAATACCCCTAAAGATAGGGTTAGCCTGAAGGATCTTGTTTGTCTTTGTCGTCACGAACTCAACCGCATCGCTGTCTGTCGGGAACGTATGGATAGGTGATAATCCCTTGTATTTCGCAGCATAGAGGGACTTTAAAAGCATGGTGACGCTCATCCCAATACCTTGAGCAGCTTTCTTGTAGCATTGGTATTGTGACCAGTCCCGCATGGGGTCGTAAAGAAACGGACGATCATAAAAACTAATCGCCTCTCCTCGTTCATTTACAATTCCGTTTTCGACGAGGAATCCGATGATGGAGATTTCGGACGGTTTAAATTCCATGGCATCTTGGCTAGTACGCTTTTTGTAAGCTCGCCGTGACCTGAATTCTCATCCATGTATGTATCGTATTCTTCGTCATTCATTGGGGGGAGAAACTCGGCCTTTTCCCGCACGGGAGACCAGGGCGAAAGTGGTCTTCCTTCTTCAATCCTCTTCTCAACTACGCGGTTAAGCCTCATAGAGATGAAAACTGCAATACCTGTAAGGAGCGCATTAAGTATTGGTTCCATAGACTTTCTTACCGTAAATGCGCATAAACTTGGTAGAACGCTTGCCCTTCTCGTCCCACGGTTGCACGACATCATTCGCGAAGTACTTCCGCTGACGCTTGTTCTCTCGTTCTTTAGAAGCACTAATCTTTAGTTTTGGCATACGCCCATGAGGTCACTCTCTTCAATGAGATACACAGGCTTCCCGTCTAGTTCAAACTCTTCTGGTGAGTACTTCCGATAGATAACCTTATCACCGACTTTCAACGTCTCACTCTCAACTTTGTCACCGATACCTAGGACAATTCCCTTCTCAGCCTGACCTTTCGACTGTTCCGGCATAACAATAGAGCTCGCTTCTTCAAGTGGCTCTACAAGAACGTGTAATCCAAGAGGGGTGATCATACTTGTTTATCGCTAATGATTACTTCAGTTGTAAGAGCGAGGATTGAGACACTGAGAGCGTTCTCGAATGCAGTGAGTGCAACCTTTAATGGGTCAACGACTCCGGTTTCAAAGAACTCTTCGAATTGCTCAGTGACGACGTTATATCCCTTATTCTCGAGCGCAGACTTACGCACGATCTCCGTATCGTTCTTCCCCGCATTCCTCACAATCTGTCTCATCGGGGCTTCAAGAGCTAGACGAATAATTCTGTCACCGTCTGTATTCGTGCTCTCCATTAAGTTTTTTACCTGTAAGTACGCATAACCACCGCCAGGGATGATTCCCATCTGGAGCGCAGCTTGCGAGGCAAAGATCGCGTCCTCAATACGATCCCTGATTTCCTGAGACTCCTCCTCAGTTGTCGCTGCAAGCTTCACTATCGCCATCTTGCCCTCCAAACGTGCGGCGCGCTTCTCGACGTTCCGACGCTCTGCCTCCTTGTATGTCTTTGCTTCTTCACGAATCTCATTTACGCGAGCAGCTACAGCCTCTTTCTTATCGTCATCAGCCCTCAGAATCGTGCGCTCTGTATTCGCGACAAGCGTTTTCACGTGCCCGAGCCATTCTGGTTTCAGGTTCTTTACGCCATCGGCCTCAGTCACGATCTTTGCTCCCGTGTAGATCGCAATATCTCGTAGGACTTCGTCGTGATAAATGATTGGAGACTTAATCGGTAAGATTCGGAATCCGTTCTGCGCTCGGTTCAGCTCGAGTAAGCGCAAGAGTGGTACTTCATAGTCATTGGCAATAATGAGCACAGACTTTACCGCCTTTGCAATAGGTTCGAGCACCTTTGCAAGTGATGTTACGTCGTGAAGCTTTCCGTCATAGATCAAAACGCTGACGTCTTCATACTCGGTTCTGCGACGCTGATAATCACTAAAGAACGTAGGTAGAAATACCCCACGATCAATCTGCATACCCTCTACAATCTCAACAGCTGTCTCTCCATACGTATTCTCAATGGTGACAAGTCCATCAGCTCCAACCGCACTAACCGCTTCAGCGACGATCTTGCCGATCTTCTTATCGTTTGCACTAATAGAAGCGATCTGTTCAATATCCGTAGTTTCTCTTGCCTGACCTCTAAGCGCTGCAAGTACCGGCTCCTTAAGCTCTTCGAGCTCACGCTTCAAATCCTGAGCATCCTTGCCCTCATCCAAGAGACGGAGACCGCTCCGGATGATTGATTGTGCAAGAACACACACCTGCGTTGTTCCATCGCCTACAACGTCACACGTCTTCACTGCGGCGGTCTTAATCAAATTAGCACCTTTTGCAGCGGCCGTATCGTGGAAAAGCTCAATGTTTCTCGCAACCGTTACACCGTCCTTTGTCGTATGACCGTGAGATGTCACAACATTTCTACCCTTTGCACCCATGGTTACCTTCACAGCATTCGCGACAGTGTCAACGCCTTCAAGCAGTTTAAGACGGGCATCGCGTCCGTAAAACACTTCACGAATAGTCTCTTTCTCTGCCATAGCATTAGGTTAGTTTATCTTTCATCTCTTCCTCGTAGAGCGCTGCAAGCTTCAAGGCTACTTCTGGTGGGATCAAACTTATCTTCTCTCCGCCTGTAGTGTGATCAACTTCACTCTTCTCTGTCCAGTCAAAATTATTTATCAGATGGAACTTCGTCATGCTTGAATTGAGAGTGCCTTTTAGGCCTCCTACAACGGCTCTAGTTTCTAATATCCCCTTTATTTTTTGTATAGTTTCCGAAATCTCATCGTCTGTTTTAAAGGCATTCCTCCATTCACTGAAACGCTGAAGGCTATATGGCTTGTTCGTAATAATCTCTCCGATATAGATGATATTGCTGTTACTAGCCAATTTTTGATATATATCCTGCATTTCTGCCAGAACGAATTCCGGAGTGTAGATAACGGGTTTAGTCTCCATAGAAAAATGTTTACTCACTAATTCCAAGTTCCTGTGCAATGCGAATCACGAGATCTTTTCTGATGATGTATTTGTTACCGAGCTTTTCAAATGCCGTCGTCAGCATCTCACTCTTCTCATCTGCGAGTACAAGACCGGTCATCTCGTCTCGTACCTCTTGGGCAAGATGTTCTGCCCTAAGTCTCGTGAACTCTCTCTGAATTTGTTGACCAAGTGCTATGTCCTCTTCATGAGGTATATCCTTCCCTTCATAGGGTTTCAGAATCTCTGCGCGATACTCCTGTGTCTTTGTCTCAATCGTCTTTAGCGCGCTGTAGTACTTTGAGGCTTCAAACATGGTGTTCACACTGTCCCTAATGTGCTCAAGACGCATCACGGCCTTCACGCCAAGGTCTGGGAAGATTCCGTGGAGATCAGTACTCATGTCTACTCTCAGAAATTCGTTTAAACCCCACAATGATTCAGCTGAGAGAGATAGCGTCTTCATATCTTTTTATTAGATAAATGTTGACTAATGTGCCGCTTGAGAGTGAATTTAAACAACTTCTCTAATCTTTTGGTCTCGATCTTGAGGTATGCGTTTGAAAAATCCTTCAGACGTAGATGGACGCGCCCATTCCAATCCAAGGGATCATCTAAAAGCTCCATGTGACAACGAGCAAAGTCTATGGCCATTTTCTCATTTCTCGTTGTTTCACCTATATATATTTGGTCTCCCATAGTCTTATTTACATACATGACCTTTCTTCTTTGCTCTCGCACAGATGGGACATTTCATGCAAATGTTTTTAATAGCTAGTTTGTTTCATTAGTATTTAAATAGCGTAATTCGTTCTTCTGCTAGTTATGTGCTAAATAAACGGCTTTATCAAAGCGAAGCCGTAAACGCTAGTTGTAGTTCAAGCACTACCGACACGGCGATAGTTCTTCATCTTGGCCTCGATTGAGATGCTGAGACAGGTGAACCCCGCATTGTCTTCGAGGATCTGCCTGATCTTCGCGAGTACTTCGTCACGCGTAGTACCCACAGCGACGACTACACGGCCTTGAGTGAAGCGGAGACGTGCCTCAATCACTTGGTGGTAACCCGCGTACAGCCACAACGGATACACCGGTAAGCAGTGACACGTTCCGTGATCTGGACGAGAAGCATCGTACCTTCGGGACACTGAGGACATTTCATTTGTGCTGCTCCAGTGAAGAGAGGATAAGCCAAGCGAATCCGTGGACACAGGCGATGATGACCAGCGTACCAATGAGGTACGGCAAGGGGTTCATGAGGAACCACAAGAACGCATTGAGGAGCGAGTCGATAAGGAACATGACCACCTCACAACGCTCGAGAACTCATTTAGAAATGATGAGTCGATTCTCAAGCCGTGTTAAGCGATGATGGCTCTTAGGGCTTCAAGAAGTTATGCAACACCGCCATAGTCTTTTATATGACAATGCTTTCCTCTCGAAGCCTTAAAAGCCAATGAGCTATTCGAGGAGTGCGCAACTCCTCGCTTGCTCATACGCCAGTTGCTAACGTGCAACGCGATAAAAAACGAGCCGAAGCCAACCTACCAAGTTCCCTTTTTTTAGAAAGCGGGCAAGCGTGATATGTGGATAGTAATCCTCAGATAACAAAAAGACAGCCCGTNAAGGCTGCCTGACGCATATCGTATCGAGAACCGTCAAGCTTTACTTGTTGGTTCATTTCACCGCTAACATCCTCTTTGCGCGATCTCTCGCTGCTTGTCGGCCTTCTTCATCGAAGGGGTAACAAAGACCGTTATCTAGGCGGAAGCGTTCGAATCGGGAGCCTATATTACGGCAACCTGATCTTATCTGCTCTTGTGATATTGGGTTGGGGTAATAGTACATTTCGCCCTCCTTCGGCTCCCACCTTTCAGGCTTATAATCCTTTCCGTCACGTTCAACGATGGTGTAGGTGGCAAGCTCGGCCTCGGTGAGTATGTAGCCGATTACTTGGTCTTTGCGAGCACCATCCATATCAGTCCAAAGATGTCCTTTTACAACCTTCTCATCTAATACCGCTTGCACCTTTGAGAAATTGCCTCCTGTACTCTTTATAATATCGTCGGTTCGGAATCGCATAAGTTTATGTCTTGTCTGTTGATGGTTCCTCTAAAGAGAAGAGGAGGTCTGTAAGCTTTGCGTTTAGAAAACCCCTGGAAAACTTGTGTTCACTTGTTTCCGCTATTACATTTTCATCCAGTATGATCATGCACCTTATCTCCTTCACTATCCTCTCCCTCTCTTCAGCTATGGCTTGTGCGATAGATGTGGTGAGGGGGGTTCTAGGCTCATTTCTCTCAGTTTCTTCTGTTGCGTAATGTGATGTTTTCTTCCTATTTATTTCGTAGCCGAAAGTTTCGAGTGCATCAACGAGATAGCAGACCATACTCGTCTTCGGAATCTTCTCAAGCCAGCTGTATATCGACTTGTCGGTTCCCTTGGCACAATGCTCGAAAGCAGACATAAGCACGTTGTACGCTTCAGCCTTCTCTCCACCGAAGGTATCGCAGGTTAGTTTGTTCATATATCTTTATTCTTTAGGGTTATCTTTCCAAACATTGAATGAATCAGTATTTTTATTCTTTTTTCGGTTCGTGCCGACTGCCACACCGTCTGCCCAAGTTGTTACCCAGCAGTAGTGTTTCGTTCCGTCACCCGTTTGGCTTAATCTACCACCACTAATTACATTTACTACTCTTTTGACGGCATCTTCTATATCTATATCATCTTGGATGTTTATTATTATTCGTTTTTTCATATTCTTTATTCTTTA
>LV_Brine_h2_0102DRAFT_1000250_pt1 | contig 20073 bp, 24 predicted proteins | sample LakVidmifraction_3_FD_10600 | JGI IMG/M metagenome (IMG submission 10600)
TACTTGTTCTCCAGTCTATAAAGCCTATACCGTAGCTCAGTCGGCGTATGGTGACTGCTACGAATCAGGAACTTCCTACTACCGATGGGGTGAGCCGAGCACTTCAAACGCTCGTGCTACGGTACAATACCGACTCTCTCAGGTCGGCCTCTACTCCGGTCCTGTTGATGGAGCTTGGGGAACCAACACTGTCAAGGGCATCATGCAGGCTCTTGCGAACAAGGGCTACTACAGTGGTCCTATCGACGGAATCCCGGGTCGCAACACCCTCACAGGAGTAGGTAACTTCGCCTGTAACTGGTACGGAGCAAATTCAGACGACTACTGGGAATGGGACCATCGTCACACGCTGTGTGATCTTGCTCAAATCCCGGCGGATGGTGCAGGCGACCGTTTCTGGGAACTCTTCGCACAACGAGTACACACAGGGGCCTAACCATGGATGAGCTGAGCACCCTACTCCAGACGCTTCCAGGCTACTCGCTGATCTCGGTCGGCATGAAGCAGGCAGCGCTGGACGGGGCACGCATCCCAGACTCCAGTGGAATGTGGCCGGGCGAAGTGGGTTACCTCGTAACTTACGACGTCTACTTTGCTGCATTGTCTCTGCTGGGATTCATGCAAGCTCAGCCCGTCGTTCGTCAGACGTCCAGCGAGGGTACCTCCGTCACTGTAGATCCCCCGTCGTGGGGTACCCTCGCTGCCTACTTCCGGACCCTGAGTGTCATACTCAGCCAGTCTGACAAGTCCATCATCAGCGTCGTCCCCATCCCGGGACGGCCACACGTTTATCGCACAGAAATGAGGGGGGGATCAAATGATGTCGACACAGACGTTAGCTGAGGCCTCCCGGCTCTTGGCCCTGTCGGTTCTCACCGATATGGTCCAGATCAGCACCGTGGGCGCTCCCGTAACTGTGGGGTTCTCTGTCGTGCGTCCTCTGGTTCCTGCTGGAGAGCCGGTAGCTGCCCTAGTGCAGACTACCACTCTCGCGAACGCTACGGAGTCCCGTGTGGAGAACCTCTACAGCGTCAAAGTCGCTCAGGGCACTGTCCTAGTAGCTGGGCAGGCCGTAACCGTTACCCGCTGCACACAGGAGCCGAGCCTTGTCGGAAAGACGCTCCTGTTGGACAAGGTCAGCCAGAACGGCATCGCACTTATCCGCAAGGCCGTCGCAACTGACTTTGACACTGTGAACCAAGAAGGCAAGGAGGGTATCTAATGGCTAAGAAAAAAGAAACTGACCATGGGACAACTAGCTGCCCTCGTGGCTGCTGCTGCCAAGCAAGTAGACCCCACGGCAGACGTCAAGCTTCGCACGCTGTCCCAGGTCGGTGTCGGCCTAATGAAGAGCGAGATACAGGCCGTGCACGCGGTTGACACTGGGACCATGCTGAACAGTACTTCCGCTGAGTCTGACGGTAAGCACACTATCTTCATCGGCCCGACCGTCACGTATGCGGTTCATGTGGCCTTGGGAACCAGCCGCTCCGCTGCTCGACCGTTTCACGTTACGTCTGCAGCCAAGCTGAACAATGAAGCTAAAGATGCCTTCTCTGCTGAAGATTTGGGGATCTGACATGCTTTTACAAATGAGCGATATCACAGCCGCTATCACAGAACTCGGTATCTCTTCATTTGAGGGGTATCCTCCTACCGGCGCACAGCTGCCCTATGCAGTACAGCGCCCCCTCCTAGTTGATTACGTGGAACTCGCTATCGCGGGTAACGCTATCAACTGGGACTTCCAGTTTACTGTCTATTGCTGTGGAGCAAGCGTGGCAGCGTCCTTCAACCTAGCCTTAGCCGTAGTCCAGCGCCTACATGGTGCACGGGTCGGCGGTAATGTCCTGAAAGCCACGATCGGTTATTCAGGTGCACAGGTTGAGGGTCATTACGAATCTCAAGTTACCATCCAACTCAATCAAGGAGGAATATAATGGCTGGCATCATTGTCGACCATAAGGAGACCGGTATTCGCTATGCCATCTCCGAGGTCAACTTCAATCCTGACGTACAGGTAAAGGTCCGGGACCTTCAGCCCGGTGAAACTGTGCTGGGCTACAAGCCCCGGCTCAAAGATTCTCACAGCACTCCCGCTGCGATTACCCCCCCGTCCGAGGTGACCTCTCTCGGGGTTGCCAAGGCTACCAAGTAAGAAAGGACTAAGCTAATGGCACTCACTCAGTGGAACCCCTCCACACAGTCAGCCGTGGCAACGTCGCAGTCGGCGTCGCCCCCGTGGTCATTGACCTGAACTCCCCTACGGTCGCAGAGCTGAATGCAGGTATCGGGCTTGACTGCTCGATCACTACATTCAACGGCACGTCGAGCACCGACAGCGAGTCCATCGACTGGCTCTGTGACCCTGCGAGCGAACAGCTCCCGGGCAGCACTACCCACTCCATGGACGACCTCGTGATCAAGTCCAGCGGCCAGATGGACGACGACCTCCTTGCTGGTCTCAGCATCGGCGACACTGTCTACATCTGGCGTCGGGATGGCGTCGTTCACAGCGATGCCCTCGTCGCTACTCAGAAAGTCTGGGTGTGGAAGGTAATCATCACGTCCATCGACCCGCTGGAAGCGAGCAACACCTTCGTCGGCATCACTGCCCACATCACCGTCCTAGGCCGTAGCAAGACAGCCGTCGCTGTCGCTGCTGCCGTATAACCAAGACCTAAAGGGAGAACACCTTATGTCATTCAATAGCTACGAAGAACTCATGCAAGCGGTAGAAGAACGCCGCGCTGACGTCCTCATCATCGAGGTTGACCTCGGTGCCAAGTACTCGCAGGAGTACGAAGATGCCAAGGCTGAGCTTCAGCAGGCCAAGGCCCTCAAGACGCTTACCGGGAACAAGGACTTCCTCGCGGATAACCTTGCCAGCCTGGAGGCTAATGTGGCCGAGACCAAGCCTGAAGCCCGACCGGTGTGGATCAAGTACAGCCGACTTCAGCTGGGCGAGTGGGCCATGCTTACCAAGCAAGCCAACCTGACCCCAGTTGATCAGTACGAGAAGGTCCTGCAGAAGACCTTCGTGGGTGTGTTCGGCACCGACGAAGACGACGCAGAACCGATCTCTACTGATGCCGCTCTCGTCAGTTCAAAGAGTGATAAAGGTATTCTCCCCGGTGGGACGCTGCATGGAGTTATCCAGGCGTTCATGTCTTGGCAGAATTCGGGGGGCGACGTATCCATCCGCCCTACGAAGTCGGGCCACGCCTAGCACTCCTGCTGGACATGGCTCTGGTATCCGGGCGACCTCCGCTTCACCTCCTTGACGGGGGAAGCCCGGATTCCTGGCAAGAGCTCGACTTAGAAGTCGTCTCACAATGGAAACACCTCAAGGAAGCCAAGTGCCCGGGATGTGGCAGGCAACTCAGTCAGCACTTGCATAACTCAAGACTGGGACGCGAAGAGACCTTAGAAGATTATACCGCGTGGTCCTTAGACTGCCCAGCTATGCAGGCTATAGCGGAAGGTCAGGATATGTGGAAGACATCTAATAAGGCTGCTATTGATTCGCACTCTAAGGGCACCAGCCCTGACCCCACGATGGGTCTGTATTGGCTTTCACAGGGCCAAGGCGAATCCCTTCCACAACCTGATAAATCCTAGCTTAGAACGGAGACAGCATGGCTGACAACGATGTGAGGATCAAACTCTCACTCGATGGCGCTGACACAGTCCAGAAGGGCCTCGCCGGTGTGGGCGACAGCGCTTCTAAGTCTGACTCCAAGCTAGGCGGGATGGCTAAGGGGGGGCTGGTCGGTGCTGGTAAAGCACTGGTCGGCTTCTCCCTGGCCGCTGTCGCCGCTGGTGGAGCACTAGGCGCAAGCGTCATTGGCGCTGCTGCTGCCTACGAGCAGAACATCGGCGGCATCGAGACCATGTTCGGCGACGCAGCCGGAACCATGAAGACTTACGCTGACGAAGCCTACAAGACGGCCGGAGTCAGCGCGAACGACTATATGTCGCAGGTTACCAGCTTCTCAGCTGCACTGATCCAAGGCCTCGGCGGTGATACGGCTGCCGCTGGCGAGCTGGCCAACACTGCTATGATCGACATGTCGGATAACGCAAATAAGTTCGGCAGTAACGTCGCAGACGTGCAGAACGCCTACCAAGGCTTCGCGAAGCAGAACTTCACTATGCTTGATAACCTCAAGCTAGGTTATGGTGGTACCAAAGAGGAGATGGCCCGCCTCATCAATGACTCTGGTGTCATGGGGGACACGTTCACGGCTACTGCTGCCAACCTGGACGAAGTGTCGTTTGACAAGGTCATTGAGGGTATCCACGTTGTCCAGGAAGAAATGGGGATTGCTGGCACTACGTCAAAAGAAGCCACTGAGACCATCTCCGGATCCATCGGGATGCTCCAGACCAGCTTCACTAACCTACTGACGGGGCTTGGCAGCGCCGACGCTGATGTGGCCACACTAGCGGGCAACGTCATTGAGTCGCTTGAGACGGTCATCACTAACGTCGGCCCGGTCATTGAGAACATCGGTTCTAACATCGCTACGCTCGGGCCTAAGCTCGGCGAGATGATGACCAGCTTGGTGAGCGCCATTGTTACGGCCATCCCCGCTATCCTGGATGCTGGTGTGGCCCTTATTGGCGGTCTGCTAGAAGGCGTCTCCTCGTCTTTACCGGGGCTTATAACGGCTATCGTGCCCGCTCTCGTGGGCCTCGTTGATATGGTCGTAGAGAACCTGCCGATGCTAGTAGATGCTGGCATGAAGGCCGTCATTGCTCTGGGAGAGGGCCTCGTGCAGGCTATCCCCGGTCTGCTGCCTTCCATTGCTTTCATGATCACGGGTATCGCAGAGGGAATCCTGTCTAACCTGCCTATGTTGTTTGAAGTGGCACTATCGCTTATTGAAGCGCTGGCCACTGGTCTAATGGAAGCTATTCCCATCCTGCTGGAATACCTGCCCGAGCTTATCAACCAGATCGTTGGATTCATTACCGGGGCACTCCCTCAGCTTATCGAAACTGGCATCACTCTATTCACATCGCTCATCGGGGCCTTGCCACAAATCATTACGACGATTGTTACTGCACTCCCTCAGATCATCACTTCAGTCATTGGTGCGGTAATCGGTGCTATCCCGTTGCTCATTGATGCCGGTATTCAGCTCATAACTGCCCTCGTTACTGCACTCCCCGAAATTATCACGGCTATCGTCGCTGCTATCCCCACAATCATCACAGCTGTTCTAGGGGCTGTTATCGGCGCTATCCCCCTACTTATCGGGGCTGGCATCAAACTCATCACAGCGCTAATCGGTGCCCTCCCACAGATCATCGGTACTATCGTAGGAGCTTTCCCACAAATCATCGGTGGGATCATTGGTGCTCTCCTAGGTGCTATCCCAATGCTGATCAGTGCAGGCTTCCAGCTTATCACCGGGCTAATGGGTAACCTAGGCGGGATCATTGGATTCATCGTAAGCAAGATCCCCGGCATCATCAGTAGCATCCTGGGAGCATTCGGTGGCCTTGGTGGCCAAATGATTTCCAAGGGTAAGGACATCGTCCGTGGGCTATGGGACGGCATCTCAGGGGCTGCTGGATGGCTGTTCGGTAAGATCGGCGGGTTCGTAGATGACGTCATGGGTAAGATCGGCGGGTTCTTCGGTATTGCCTCCCCCTCACGCCGTATGCGTGATGAGATCGGTGCTTACCTGCCTTCCGGTATTGGCCTCGGTGTCAAGGAGAACGCCTCTAAAGCTATTGACCCCATTCAGGACATGAATAAGCGGATCATGAAGGAGGCCACCCTCCCGTCGCTAGACCTCAGCCAGAACGTCACCCAGTCCCTGACTAGTCAGGTAGCTGCACAGACTATGATCCCCATGGCTGCCACGGCCACACCGAACACCGGGAACGGTGGAGGGCAGTCAGTGGTCATTAGTGGGCCTCTGGTAAGTGTGGCCTCCATGCAGGTTCGCAGCGAGTCCGATATCCGCACACTGTCTACCCAGCTCAAGACCGACATGACACGAGAGCTTCGAGCGCAAGGAGTACTAGTATGAGCTTCAAACTTGGGACGTTTGACACCACGTCTATCCCAGACTTCAAGGTGATCCTGACCGAGTGGCCCATGTTGCCTACCGAGATCACCCTGGACGAACTGCCCGCTGGCGACGGTGCCCTGTACTACAAGTCCCGGATGGGATCTACCGAGTGGGTATTCAACCTAGAGTTGACAGGCACAGACATCGCCGATGTACTAGCCAAGGCTGATCAAGTTAGCATGGCTCTCAACCCCCTGCTCCATGGCCAGCGAGACTTCACTCCTAACGCGATGGACCCGTGGGTATGGCAGGGCATACTCTCAGGGCCTATCACCTGGAAGCGCGATAAGGTGCTGTGGTTCAGCGACCAAGGCATCTCCCGCCTGTCTGGTGTGGCCACCATTACCACCCCTAACCCCTACGGGTACCAGCTGGGGGCAGCAGAGACGCTCCAGGCTCCTGGAGGGATGACTCTGGTGGGACAGGGGAACACTAACTATTACCCCACGGTAGAATTCCGCGGTGTGTTGTCCAGTGCACAGCGTTTCATCGTCGGGGGCACGGAAGTAGCTGGGCCGCTGGTGGCCGGACAGACTATGGTGCTAGACTTTGAATCACTGGACTTTTACATCATGACAACGGCGACCGGTGCCAAGGTGCGAAATATCGCCGACCGCTTCACCACGTTCACCCGGCTCATGGGTATTGACACAGTGACAATTCCAGTCAGCGTTTCCGCTGGCACTTTCACTCAGGCCGTAGGCCGTGTCCCCTCTAGGAGAATCTGATGGTCGAGTACTCTCGCGCTACCAGCAGGGGCGACTGGACAGGCGAATGGGACCCGGACGCAGTTACTCAGGTACTGCTCCGCATGGACTCATTCGTCGGTACAGGCGATCCCCGTCCAACACCCGATTCAAGCGGTAATGACCGCACAGCATACGTCAACAACTTCGCTAGCAGCAGTGCAGCAGCAGTTCCCAGCAAGTGGGGCACGGGCCTCCGGCTGAACAACCTAGGCCGGACCGAGCAATCATACATCCGTATTGAGAACGATGGCAACCTATTCCCTAGCTCCGGGAGCCTCATGGTCGGAGCTTGGTATAATGGCAAGAACGACACTCAGTGGAACCCAGTGCTTAGCACACGGGGCACTCCCGGGTCTGCTCCGCTGTTCCACCTCAACGTCAACGTCACGGCATCGGTTCCAACGGTAAATTACCGATTCTACGACAGTGCCGGGAACACGCTGGTAAACTCCTACCTTACCATGACCATCAATCCTGATGAGTGGTACTGGATCGGTGCTGTAATGGACCTGACCCTGGGAACGTGGTCGGTCTACTCTGTGCGTCTGCTGGACGGTGCCATCAATAGCGCTAGTGGTACCGCGCTCGGGATGAACACAGCGTGCACAGCACATCTTGATGTGGCCTATGGGCCGGACGGCTTCTGGACCCGCTGCACTGTGGACGAGGTCGTCATGGCTGCCCCGTTCGCTGGCAATGCTGGCCAGCGTGCACTCCGCTCACGCCTTGCTAACGGGGCACTGGAATCCATTCAGGCCGATACCACTACGGTCTCAGGCCGTGTGTCCCCACGGTCTACAGCGGTCCTACCTGTGGTCGTAGAGACGCGTGCCATGCCCGCTCAGTGGGGCGAAGACGTGCCCTTGCTTACCCTGAATGGCAACGGGGCATCTGTACGGTACCGAACCAGCGCTAACCTGACAACCTGGAGCGCGTGGAAGCCCGCTGCCAGCATCTCCGCTGAGCCGAGCACAGCATGGATCCAGTACGAAGTGAGCCTATCAGCGCTCACGTCCTACGTGGATGACATTCTGCTCAGCACAGCCCCCCCAGCTACTCCTCCTCTGCCCAGCACTCAGCAGGTCCGGCCGTTCTCCCTGGATCCCATTCTGGTCGTGCCGAGTGGAGGAGGAGTATTACTTCAAGACACGCTGATGGCGTGCACCACGTTAGACACTAGCAGCAACGAATCCACCCTCACTTTCGAGCTAAGTATGGCTGACCCCAAGGCCACACAAATAGAGGCTGAGATGCCGGTGCTATTCAAGGGACGGCACTATGTGGCCCGAGCTATCACCACGACGATAGATCGTTCCAGTAACCGTGCTAACATGGAAGTCTACTGTGAGCGTAACTGGTATGACCTGCTCTATGCTGGCCAGATAGACTCTCAGACCTGGAGCGGTACAGCGCTCGATGCTATTGTCTCGGTCCTGGCCGGGACTGACTGGTATGTAGGCCAGATTGATCCCGCTGCATTGCTCGGCTGGGAAAACGATGCTGGCACAGTGCTCGGCGTTCTGAAGCAGATTGCCAAAGTGTACGGAGGCGACCTCGTCTTTGACGACGAGAACAAGTTCGTGCACTTGCTGTCACAGGGTGGCCGTGACCGTGGCACTTACTTCGTGTATGAGCGGGGCATCAAGACGGCAGTCAAGCGTGAGGACACTACAAGCCTCGTGACGCGTATCTACGGTCGTAACGCTGACGGACTTACCATTGCCCCGGCGAACAACGGCGTGGACTACGTAGAGGACTTCACCTGGACCGACAAGGTGCGCTCCAGCGTGTACGACTTCAAGTCCGGTATGACGCCTCAGGCCATGATGCGCTTCCTGACGTCTTTCCTGGCCGACCGGGCCAAGCCCAGTATCTCCTACGAGTACAAAGTGTCGGGGCTGGTGGAACGCCTGGACGAGATAGACCGCTTTGACGTACTGGACACTATCTTCGTTATGGATGAGGATTACTCTCAGTCCGTAAAGAACCGGGTAGTGTCATTGGAAATTGACTGGATTGACTTACGTCAGTCTAAGATCACGTTAGCTAATAAGCTCCGGAGCCTTGCCAGCAGCGATGACAGCACAGACCCCGGTGCACTTACCACGGGGCAGTCTATTGACACCCGAGACATCAGCCCTTTCAACTTGCTGCTCAATAGCCGTGGCGATAACGGAATGGCCCACTGGGCCGGAAGCAACGTGCAAGTCGTTGAAGGTGGAGCCACTGGTCGCTATAGCTTCGCATTCGGTGCAGACGGGGGCAGCCTGGAGCAGACGGTAGCAAGTGACAACCGTGAAAGCTTCGTATTCTCGGCACAGGTGGAAGCAGACAACGAGGCAGCCGTGCAAATTGAGATAACGTTCCAATACACTGACGGCACTACCGAGACTAAGACCCTGGAGTTGTAATGGCTATCCGGCTCACTGTACTTCGTAACCCTGCCACCAGCAAGCAGACACTCACTATCAAGGTCAAGGTCATTACCGCGTCACCTATGGTGGAAGTTACCGACCTTATCCTACAGGCTGGCACGACCGGGACAGGCTGGGTGCCTAACGTCACCGAGATGCCTTGGACGACCGGTGTGGTGGCCTGATGGCATTCGTCCGAACGTTCGGCCAGCTAAAGCCCTCCAAGCCCTTATCTGGTGTGGCCATCAAGGTAACTGCTAAGGCCGACGCTAACGTCACAGACATCCAGTTGAACCCCGGTAGCAGCCTGTTCAGCTGGTATCCGCAAGTCGGCGACCTAGCACTGAAGCCCACTCCTGCCTGGAGGTATATCAACGGTATCATCCAGTCGGACTATGACACATGGATCATGGCTGATGAAGATCAAGCAAGCCCCTATCTTGGGGTCATATCCCCGCTGGGCACTCAAACTGTCCAATGGGGATTGCTTCATTTAGGCGAGATCAGCACTCGTCAAGAATTTAGCGGATATGAGTATACGCTTACCTCAGGAGCTGGTGTAACTCCTCACCACACGGCACGGGCCGACCAGCGCTTAGACCTCACTACTGACGGTCTCATGGCTGCTGTGGTGGCTATCCGCGGGATCCACGTGGCACCCGGTAGCAACATCCGCACAGACCTAGGCGACGTCACAGCTTCCCACTCTAAGGGCTGGGCTGCCGTCTGGGCTTGGCACAAGACCTGGACCGACGTACTAACAGAACATGGAGGATGGTAATGACCACTCTAGAGACACCCCCGACTCCGTCATACGGACCTGACACTTTTAGGGACTTAGCCGAAATGGCCCGGATCCTGAAGGCCAATGATGAAGCCCTAGACCAGACCATCGGTAATAAGGCCAGCCTCACGCTATCTTCCGCTGCCATCGTGCTGTCGGCTGGGTATAGTGCTTCTGGGTATAGCACATACAAGTCGCCTACCGCAGTCAAGGTCGGTGCTCTGGCCACACTGGAGAGCGGGCCTATTGCTGGTCCTGGCGCTTTCTCTGCTGGAGTTTATTACACCTTCGGCACGCTGCCTAGCGGGTTCGCTCCTGCTGGAAATCTTCACCGTCTCGGTAACGGGGCAGTCTACACTTCCACCGGAATCGTACCTGTGCAGTACCGCGTGAACGGCTCAGGTGCACTTCAGTTCGTGTGTCCTGTCGCCATCAGTGGCGCATACTACCTCATCCCGCCTGCTGGCATGAACTGGACAGTCTAATGGGTAACAGGGTCGCAGTCTGGCACGCTAACAGCAGCGTGAGAACTGACGCTGTGTTGACCAACTACGGAGACGTCATTGACGATGTGTTCTTGGTCGCCTATAACCTCACCTCAGGTGGTATGCAGAATATGTCCATCCAGAACACGGTGGAGACATTCCGGGCCAAGTGGCCAAGTATCAGCTGGTGGCTTACTGTGCAGTGCTTCAGCAGTGACACCTTCCGCAAGATGGCTAACCCAGCCGACCCACTGACTGTGCAGGTAATGGCTCAGCTGGACGACATCTACGCTGCCTATCCGTGGCTCACTGGGCTGGACATAGACGCCGAGGGGTTCAGTTCTAACATCACTTCTGCTGAGGTAATGGCCAGCTATCGGGCACTCGGTGATCATGCCCGGTCCAAGGGGCTGAAGGTGTCCGCGGCCTTACCCGCTGCCACGGCTGGTAACTATTCTGTCGGCGGAGAGACGTGGCTAGACTACGCTCAGTTCGGGGCTTACTTTGACCAAGTAGCTATCATGACGTACGACTTCGGCTGGTCTGGCAGTGCTCCCGGGCCTATTGCTCCATACTTCTGGCTCAAGGAAGTTTACGACTGGGCCGTATCCGTTATCCCACGTGAGAAGATCTTACGGGGGGTGTCGGCTTATGGGCAGAACTGGATGATTCATGACGCGGTTGAGAACCTGCCTTGGTATCCTAATTGGGAATACCGGGGCAATGCTGGAGCCTATTATTGGTTCTGGTATATGGCGACTGGTGTGTGGAACACATGGGTAACTGAAGATGGCACTAATAAAGAAGGCCAGACCTTAGCAAGCTGGCTCGTGTACCGTGACAAGGAAACGAACAGTCCCTTCGTTCTCATTGGCTGCTACTGGTGGGCCACTGCTGCCCACGTGTCCGGCCGGAGCGGAATGGTAGCCACTACCTACAACGGCAAGCCTTACCTGACCCGGTATGGATCCGCCGCTGGAACTAACGTCGGCGACATGGCTGATCAGCGTGCGACCACTGAGTACATGGAACATGCTGTGCAGCCTATCCAGGTCGTGAACAGCGCTGGCGAGTGGTACAATCAGGACGCGCATAACCTGACCCTAGAGGTACTCCAGAGGGAGCCTCAGAGTGCAACTATCATGGATGATGACTGTGCCAACACAGGGGCACTCGGCCTGTATTACAGTCAGACCGGGGCTTGGTCTCACTGGAGGCAGGGCGATCCTATAGCCGTACCCCGTACTTACGGTCAGTATCGTGTGGCCGGTGCTGGCAAGCTAAGCCTCACTAACCTGAACGCTGGTGGGGAATTCCACGTCCAGGGCAGGCTCCAGCTGCCCGCTGCTGGCCGTGCTGGTGTGTATTGTGGCAGCTTCCAGGCCACGGTAGACCAGACGGGGCTAGTGGTCCTGTCGCGCAACGGGGCCACGCTGGCCACATACCAAGGCAGCGCACCGGGGTCCAGCTCGGTCCCAGGGTCTTCTCAGGCGGTCCTAGGGCTACGGGTTAGGGGTAACCGTGCCCGCGTGTACTACAGCCGCGCTGAGAGCGGCGTGCCCCTTAGAATGGATTACGCCGATACCGGGTATGTCGCGGGTCCATCTGGTATGCTAAGCACTAGCGGAGACGCTTGGTTTGACCACGTCCGATGGGGCGATGGCTGGTGGTATAACCCCCGGGAAGCGGTGGACGTACAAGTGGGCACATTCACTTTCACGGACGTAGGCCGTATCCCCCGTACTAACGTCACTTGGGATGGATTCAACAGATTCCGTCCCAACACTGATGTAGAAGAACGGTCCACCCGTACTGAAGCTATTATTCCTGACTGGGACTTCATTCACTTGAAGGGCATCGGCATCAGGGCTGGCACTACAGCAGCCGTGAGAATCATCCCAAAGGACATCGACTGCTGGATAGCTACCGTGTATCTGTGCGACCCTAAGGGCACGTCATTGTGTCATTATGCAGACGCTGAGTATATGGCTCACTGCATAGATGAAGGCGACAGAGAATGGGGGCTAGACGGAATAGCAGTCTGGCGTCTTGGCCAAGAGGACACCCGCTTCTGGGAACGAATAAAGGGGGGTCGCCTGGACCCAGCCACTAGGATTCCTATCCTAGGTAACCCCACACAATAAGGAGAACACATTGTCTACATGGGCACCTAACACAAGCAAGATCATGGACTACGGCTTCGGCCGGTCACGTAATGGCGCGGAGGTCGTGGGAGCCATGACCCACCACGTAGCAGGAACAGACGGGCTGGACTATGTGGCCAACTATAATGACCGTAACTCGCACCCGACCTATCACATCGCAGACAACGGAATCGTCACGGGCATCGTGCACCCGGACCGTCGCCCGTCGTCAACGAACGACAGCGTGGACAGCATTGCTGTCTCTGTGGAAATTGACAACACACGGGTCGGCGGCGAGTGGGTAGTGTCGCAAGCTGCGATGGATTCTTGGTCGGCCGTTATCCGTCATCACGCGGATGAGTCCTCCAGGGCTGGTCGTGCCATTGTCAAGAACATCCCCGGACAAGTTCAAGACGCCTTCTTTGCTGGGTGGCACCAGCAGTATGTCCAGACGGCCTGCCCCGGTCCCTTCGTCATCAGCCATATGGGCACCATAGTCGCTAAGGCTAACGGGGCAACGGTACCCGATGGCAACGGGTCCAGCTGGGCGTCCTCTGGCATTGCTCCTGTGGGCACGGCAGGCCTCCCGCTTACAAGCACAGAGGAGGACGGCATCCCAGGGCCTATCATGTGGTCACGGATGCAGCTGTGGGCCAAGCTCTACGGAGGCTACACAGGCCCGATTGACGGAGTGATGGGAGTCAACTCCTGGAAGGGTGTCATGACTAACCTCGCCCGGGAGTCGGGCTACACAGGCCCTATCGATGGCATCCCAGCTAAGTTCACTTACATGGCGATGCAGCGCTGGGCTGCCCGATACGGGTACACAGGCCCGATCGACGGTGTGCCCGGTAAAAACACCTGGAGGTCGGTTGCTAAAGCACTCAACACACTCTAGCTAAGAATCACCCCAAGCACCAGAAAGGACCCTCTCGCGTGGAGTCCATAATGAGCCTCATAGAGTCTCTCACCCCCCTACTCGTCGCAATGACCGCAGCTTATGGCGCTGTACTTGTCGCCAAGGTTACTAAGGTCCAGAAAGACGTCAAAGATACTACGGACAAGGTGGATGAGGTGAAGCGCGATATCGTGACTAACCACGGCAGCAAGAACCTAGGAGATGCCATAGACCGACTGACTACGTGTGTCACAGAAATCAAAGAAGACCAAAAGACTATGGGTGAGCGGATAGACTTTTATCATAGCTCAGAGTCAAGAACAGCCAAGCACGTTCAACCGATTCAAAAATAGGAGCACCTGATGGAACTCATTACTACACTCGCAACTATCCCCGCTGTCATCGCGCTTGTCACGCTGGCCAAGGACCTCGGGCTGCCCCCCCGTTTCAGCCCCCTCTTCGCCGTTGTGCTGGGTGTGGTGCTGGTGCTCTTCGACGGGGTAGCTACGGCCACACTGTACGACGTGCAGACGGTGTTCCAGCTGATCGCAACGGGCATCCTCTTGGGACTGGGAGCAGCTGGTCTCTATGACGGGGCACGTGCCATCGGGAACAAGAACCCGACTACGGTCGTAGTGCAGGAAAAGACCAGCGGAGACCACAGCTACTAACTATCCAGCGCATACAGCAACCTCCCCTAGCACGTGGCCGGGGGAGGTTGCTTTATGCCTACAGCCAAGCACCCTTAGTCGGTCGGCTGCCGAACGCGAATGCGACGTCATCATGGCTCGGCTCTAGCTTAGCCATGAAAGTAATGCGACGACCCTTGACGCCTGTGAACAGCTCAGGCTCGTTGACGCTACCAAGGAACCAGACGCCGTAACCTACAGTGCTCGGTTCGTTGACCGACTCGAATGCTTCCCTAGCCTCTTCGGCTTGCGCCCCCGGCAGGCTGACCCACACCTTGAAGCCTGCGTCGTCCTTGACGAGGATCTTGTATGCAGTGCCGTAGTCGCCTTCAACCATCTTAGCTGAGATGATCTCTCCGGTGACGGCCACACGACCTGTGGGTGCTGGGTGCTGTGCTGCTTCAGTGGCTTTCTCCTGGCCGCGCTCCATGGTGCGTCGCACAGCGGCGATCATGTTAGGCGTGAAAGGCTTGGACGGTGCAGGCCAGCGGAGCGTCTCAGCCATGGTGCGGATGAAGCTGTCCCGCTCCAGCTTGGTGTGGCCGTCCTGGCCCTGTGTGTCTTCATCTATGGTCACTGACATGATGAACTCATACACTTCGTGGTCTGCCTGCTTCAGTGCTGCCTGATTGGCTTCCATGGCCTGGAACGCCTCGTTGCACTTGGCCTCTTCCTTGCGGATGCGGAGTGCCCGTGCCATTGCCTTACCGTGGCACCACTTTTCGGCGTCTGCCTTGGAGTTGAACTGCGCCCCGAGCTTGGCTGAGGTATTGTCGCAGATGTAGCAGCGGTCATGTTCGCCGTTGAACGCATAGTGCCCAGCGCCGAAGCAGCGCTTGCACCCCTTGAAGTACTCGCCGTTGAACTCAAGGTACGTGAAGCCCTCGTGCTCGATGAAGTTCGGGTTGATGTTGTTCCCTGTGATGTCCATGTAGCTAACCTAGCTCAACATCTAAAAGATCGCAAGTGCTATCTTCCGTACTGGAGCCACTCCACGAACAGTGACAGAGCGCCGATGCCCCCCGGAGAGCATAGTACCCGTAGATGTCCCACCAGACAAGGAAGCATCCCAGGACAATAATCCCGAAGACTGCAGTCAGCAGGGGGAACAGGAATGTGGTGATGATCACTTTGAATGCCGTGTGCTGGTTCTCGGGCTTGACGTAGGACTTGACCTCAGCGTCTTTGACAAGGTCTTCCAGTGTAGTGAGCATGTACTTAGTCATCTTGGGTCTCCGTAGGCTGCTTGATTATCTTGAGTTCTTCACTGATGTAGTGAAGCCCTGTGCCCATCTTAGTTTGAACTGCCAACTTTAGCAATGTGCTCTCCTCAGTCGGTGCTGCGAGGCTCATAATAAAATCGGACCAAGCATGTAGAGCGGTACTGCCGAGCACCATCTCCTGGATGGTCTCACCCTTCTCGAAGACGCGCTTGCGAGTGTGGTGAATAAACATGATAGCACACCCGGTGTCTTTAGCTATTTTCTTGATGTCCTTGAGGATGGAGTACATATCCTTCGAGTTGGACACGTCTGACTTACCGATGGCCATGCTAAGGGTGTCAATGATGACCAGCTTCAGCTCATACTTGATGATGGTCTCTAGGAGACGTTGCTTGTCTTGGTCTTCGCTTAGGTCAACACTTGTAAAGTTCGTGAAGAGGCTCATTGGCTCTGGTTCCTGCCATGTGTACCCCGCGTCGTCCCTTATGATGTGGCCGTCCCAGTGGTATTTGAACCGGCCATGGTCCCGGTTGAGGCTCTCGTCTAAGCGGCTGGAGAACAGGTACTCGCCGTCTTCCAGGGAAAAGAAGCCGACAGCGAGTGACCTCTTCAGCGACAAGCCTAATGGCCTGCGTCCAGTAGCCAAGCCCAGCGCAAGCTCGATGGCGATACGTGTCTTACCCACCTTGGGCGCTGATACCAGCAGACCACACCCGGCTTCTGGGATGATGTGTGGTATAACCCAGTTGATCGGCTTGCGAAGCACAGTGCCGAATTCGTCAACCGTGGACATTCCCCATGCCGTAACATCTTCAGCGTCATTGCTGGTGTCGGGCTGGTCCAGGGCTGGTGCTGCCGTGTCGGGCTTGCTTGGCTTATGTGCATAGGCGTTAGCTATGTCCTCTTTGAGTCGGTCAGGGTCGTCTCCCCACTTGTTCCACTTAGTAGCCTTGATTAGCTTGAAGGCCAGCTCCTGGGACAACCCTAGCTCGGCAGCGTTACGACTGAACCTCCATAGCACCTTGCTCCGGTCGCCGTAGGGGTCATCTGCGCCGAGGTCAGAGGCTAGTGCAGCAGAGAAGCCTAGCCCTCTGGCCACACGTGATAGCAGGTTGCCCCGTGTGTACGTGTTGCCCGCTTTACGGAGGATCTTGCCGACGAAGGGGGTGCGCTTATGGTGTGTAGAGCCTGGGACGCGGAGCAGCTGGCCAATGTCTACTCCGGACTTGTCCCCGCCGAGTGCTTGGGTAATCATGCCGATGAAGCCGTCACGGTGGAATTCACTTGCTGCCACGTGCTCGCTCATGAGCCAGATTGCCTGTCTATGGCCGGGGCTTGTCTCCCACATGAAACTCGGCTTCAGGCTGTCCAACAGCTTGTCGTCGTAAGACTCGTCACAGTCTACCCAGATGGCCCGCTGTGCAGGGTACTCGCCAGCCCTACGGCTGTCACTACTGCTAACGGCAGGGGTCCAGTACCAGTCCACTGAATCGCGCATCTCGGGGAACTCCGGTGTGCGGGAATTGATCACCGCTCCTTCACGGAACTTCTGCTCGGTCTTATGGCCGATCTTATAAATGTGTGGCATCCACGTGTGTCCTACAACACCCGAATGACGCCACACCTTGCTAATCAGCTGGAGAGCCTCGTTATCCACTCTGTTACTTCCTGAGCCTTGGGGTCGTAGCTGGTAAAGGTTTTCCCACCAGCTTGACGGAACTTCTTTAGATTATATTGCTGAGCGGCTGAAGGCTTTTCCTTAGCGCTCCTCTTAGCTTCAATAGCGAAGAACTTACCATGTGCACAGCCAAGAACGTCGGGGGTCCCCTTCTGCTGAAAGGAACCCCCGTGGGTACGAATTGCATATACCCCGTCAATGGCGTTGAGGATAGTAAGCATTCGCCTAACTACCTCAGCCTCTAACATGAGGCGTTAGCGACGCTTGACTACGCGCTTAGCGGGTGCCGTTGCCTTGGCCGGTGCTGCCTTGGGGGCAGCCTTGCGGACAGGTGCACGACGCTTAGGAGCAGGCTCTTCCTCTTCCTCTTCGTCGTCTTCGAATTCCTCGTCGGCGAGTTCCTCATCTTCAAGGTCTTCGTCTTCGAGTTCTTCCTCCTCCTCACCGGCTTCGGCTTCCTCCTCCTCGATGGCTTCGATGAGTTCAGCCTTCTTCAGGCCGACCGTGTCAACTCCGAGGCCCTTGGCACGCTTGCGGAGTTCTGCGAGTGGAAGGACGCTGAGGTCTTCAGCTTCTTCCTCTTCGTCTTCCTCGTCGGCTTCCTCCTCTTCGTACTCTTCCTCATCGGCTTCCTCGGCTTCCTCGGCCTCGTCAGCTTCGTCTTCGTACTCCTCCTCATCCTCGTCGGGTTCGGTGTCGGCAGCCCCGTCCTCGTCCAGGATGTCCAGGCCGTAGGTACCCTGGACCTGGGACCGGAGGTTACCCTGATAGGTGTCGTCCTCCACTTCGGCTGCGATGAACTTGCCAACTGCCACGTCCGGATTGATCATGGCCGCTTTCTTGGGCACGGTCTGGCCGGTGGCCACGAGCAGGTCGCGGAGCTTCCAGAGCTGGTTCTGCTGGAGTTTGCAGTAGAACGGGAAGCGACGCGTCTTGAGCGCCGGGTCGGCCGGGACCAGAGCGTACACGAGCATCGCCGTGCCGTCCCCGGCTTCGGTCTCCTGAACCGACTCGACCTTCATCTTGTGGAGGCCCTCGGAAATGTGCTTGGTGTTCCAGCCGGAACGCTCTTCGGTCTTGCTGAAGTCAATGCGAATCTTTTTTGCCATGGTGATAGTTCCTTCGTGTTTTTCTGGTGATCTCGGCTAGCGGGTCCAGCCGAGAAGCTGGTTCAAGCGAGTGATGCTCGGTTGCTTGAGGTATGGGGGATTCCCGTTGTAAATCTTACTACGTGCCCCGGCCACAATAGACGCGGACGGGCCAAGCCATAAGCGACGAACGGGCTTGCCGTTGATGTGTGCAATGTAGAGACGTCCAATAACATCGGACATCTGAAGTATAGCGCTCGCAGCACCGGGGGACAAATCAACCGTCGTCTGCACAGCGGCGTCCTCGTCCTCGTCCTCGGGTGCCCAGTCCTCGTTCGGGAGGATGAGCTTTTCTTGAGCGAGGATGATGGTGGTTTTCTTTTCGTCCCGGAGCGTCCGGACTAGTGTGGCCAGCGCGTTATTCGCTACGCCATAGTGAGCCTGAGTGCTCTGGCCACCCTTGGAAAGTTCAAACAACATGGACGCATGTAGAGCCGTCGCAGTGTCTACGATGATACGGTCGTGGGACTTGATGAAGGTGCTGTTCATGAGCTTGCTCAGGTTCTTTGAGCTCATGTCCTCCTCTACGGTAAGGCCAGCGGTATCAATACCGATGAGGCCTTGGTCCGCGCTGAGAATTGCAGTCTTGCCACCACGGGGGGCATCCTTCAGGGCGAGTGTTGTCTTGCCGACCTTGGGCCTGCTGTAGATAGTGTATATCACTTCTTATTCCTCACTTTCTTAGCCTGAGCTATGTTGGAAGCCATTGACTTATTCTGCTTCTCTTGGTTCGGGTAATAGCTTAGCGGGTCTCGCGTGGTCACGTAGCGTGTCCGCTGCTCGATCTCACTGGTGCCGTGCATAAGGTCCGCTACAGTGAGGTCCTTGTAGTTGCACATGAACCCTGAGCACGCATGAAGGTTACGCTCCACGCAGTCCGGGTCATCCCACTTATACGTTAGCAGTCGACGGGCTGAAGTCACAAACGACTTCCGCTGACGCTCTGCCTGTTCTGGGCTGAAGACCAGCCTATCACGACGGAACTCAGTTGTATAGTCCCGGTGCTTCAGGGTTACCAGAAACTCTTCCACGTATGCGCGCTCAGCTGGGTCCTCAATTGCAAGGAGGTCTCTGCCACGTACGACGCTCATCATGTGGTTCTCAATAAGCCACTCACGGAACACGGGTAAGGTCGTGCCACTGGGCTTCAGCACTCGGCTGATCTTGCCCTTGGTGGTTAGAGTGGGAGTGTGAATTGCACTGGTGCGACAGTAGTCGTAGATGAAGCCCTTCGGCTGAGGCAGTCCCAGGGCCTTATATCCAGGAGCCTGTGCTACTGCCCAGAGGTAGGAATAGTGTTGGAAGGCTAGTTCCCGGTAGCGCCAGTCGGGGAGAGATGCGTGAGTCTTGTGATCTCCCAGCCACACATCGCCGTTCGCGTCCTGCCAGATAATGTCAATCCGACCACGGTACAGCACTTTCCCGCGGAACATGGGACGCTCTACAGTCAGCTCCACAGCTATCGGTGTGAGAGTCTCGTTACGGTGTACCCAGTCATAACTGAGGACGATGTTATAGCACTCACGGGCGAGGCCAGCTGTTTCCTCTTCAAAGGTCTCGTTCTCAGCCTTCTCGGTGAGTTGCTGGTGCAGTGCCCGCCAGTCGCCACCCTTGCCACGCTCCTCCAGGAGGGAGTGGATCCAAGTGCCCCGTGTGAGGGGCTTGCTTTCCAGGCGTGGACGTAGCCCTAGGATTATGCTGTAATACGTCTCACGAGGGCACTCAACGAATGAGCTGACCATGCTCTGAGTGATTATGAGCTGGCCGCCAGC
>LV_Brine_h2_0102DRAFT_1000252_pt1 | contig 20058 bp, 20 predicted proteins | sample LakVidmifraction_3_FD_10600 | JGI IMG/M metagenome (IMG submission 10600)
AAGGCTACTGAAAGAGTGCTTAACGTAGTTCCAGAATCATTCTTAACATATATTTCTTGCGCTACTTGGTTAGCGAATAATCCTAAGCCTTCAACATCACCCATACGGATGTCTTGTAATGTTATTTCATTTTCATTCGCATCAATATCATCTCGCAAAGTTTGCCCTGTGTCGGTTGTGTTGCCTTCTTGCTGTACAAAGCCAACAGAATATTTATCACCTAATAGCCCGGCAAAATGTTCAAAAGTAAGTGTTACTGTTTGATCTATAGAATCTAAATAGAACATTATTAGATCACTATTAGATAAAGTGTTATTATATAACGGTAACTCTTTCAAGTTTTTGGCTTGATCTAAAAGCTGTTGTATGGCTAAAGCATTTTGCTTAACTTGTATATCTAAATTCATTTCACTTATTTATCAAATTTAAGAAAAAAAAACGGAATAAAAAAAATATTTCACAATTTAATCAATCCTGTATTACCTACTAATACTCTAGGTATATTAATTAATGGCCCATTTATACTTGGGTTTTCTACATTTTCATTTATTCCTACTCCAGTCTTAATTAGATTAACACTTAAATTATATAAATTTGTTCCTTCTATATTATCGTACTCCATAGAGCTTTTCTTTATATAACCTATGTTATTAACATAAAGGCTAGGACTAGAGAAAGCTATCGAAGCTTGCAAAAATCTATCTCTAGTAACAGCATCTAATGATACAGTATTACCATCGTATAAATCAGATTCAACCAATACTGATATATTATCACCATTAACTATTTGAACACTATCATCTATAAGTGCTACAATTTGTTCGTATCTTAATCTTATAAAATGCTTTATTCCGTATGCATAAAATATATCTGAATTACCTTCACCCCAATAAGCTATTGACAATGTATCTTCATGTGTACTTTTCAAATATATAGTTTCTGAATAATATTCAATATTAGGAAAACCTTCTCTTAAACCAGTAGTTTTTAGTCTATAGAAATCCTCCATAAATAAAGAGAAATCTACATCAAATTCATATACTTCATATTCAAGTAAATTATAAGTCGATCTGGATATAGCTTCTACCATTTCCCCATCATGAGGTCTTTTTATTATTATAACCCTTTTTTCTACGCTAGAGTCGTATATTACATCTTCTATTTCAAAGGAACCACTCGGTGAGCCTTCTATTATAAGTTCTATATTTTGACCAACTATAGCAAAATCAGGTAAATTACCGCTTAGTATATATTGGTTTATTATTTGATTATTTTCATCATAAACATTACCGTTCATAAAGTAAACTCCTGTAAATCCAACTTTATAGTTGTATATATTACAATCCATACTCATGAATCTGCCTATATTATTTGACTTCTTAACAACATTAATCTCTGTAGCTTCATCATCGCAATTTAGCATGAAAGCTTTATTTTCAGTATAATTAGATTTTAATTGAATAGTTACAAAATCATTTTTTTGATACAATAATTCTTCTCTGTAATTTATGCCTGATAAGCTGGAGCCTGATAACGTATTATCATCGTTTTTCATTACTTCCTGATTATCCCATACTTCTTTTTTAGAGAAAGAAACTGAATTGTTCTTTGATATATAAAATAAAGGCTCTACATTGTCTACATATTCATCCACAACAAATTCAGTGCTTACATTACACCCTAATTGATCTCTAACATATAAAGTATGTTGACCAGCTAATTGATTTGTAAATACATTATTAGATTGAAAGTCTATACCATTCAAACTGTATTCTAATATAAGATCGGGCTTAGGAGTATTCTGGTTAGGAAGATCTACATTAGCTATAACTGTAGCCCCTGAATTTGTTTTAGTAATATTAAGATTAATATTTTGCTCTATTATTTTGCCCGCATATATATAACCCTCATCTAAAGAGAAATTTATACTTTCTACATTATCATTTATATTATTATCATTATAAAGTATTAAAGCGTCTTCAGTCAATACTCTATTCAATACTATATATATAGTAGTACTAGGCGTGTCGATTACATAATCAACAAAGCCTCGTACATAATAGCCTATATCTTCTGTTGTAGTTATTCTTAATATAACTTTAGAGCAAGGGTCGCTATCGTGCGACACCAATTCCCAACTCACTAAATCGAATGTAGAAGTGCCCCCGTTCGTTATAACGGCGTTAGCGCCGACGGACTGAAAATCGGAAAAATCCCATCCACCACCAACTTCAATTGTGACAACTTCTTGTAATCTACTTACAGTAAATATACCAGAGCTATTCCAATCTGCATTAAAAGCATCTACAAAATCATCAGCGGCCTTGTCCCCTTCATAAGAAAGACCACCCCCATCTAATAGACTATAAGGCAAAGCTATTTCACCAGACCTAGTTCTTTGGGATAAATACGTTTCACTAATATTATTTGTTGTACCTCCTTTAGAGTAACTAAATATAACATAGTTTCCATATTCTACTAAGTTATTAAAAGTTATTACTATTTTTGATTTTATAGCCATCTTTTAGAATATTAAATTTTCGTTTGCTTTTTGAATCTTAAAAGAACCTGATTCTTTGGGATCTATTTCCATTATGTAACCAGTTTCTTTTTCACCTTTATCGTTTATAAATCTTATTTTAAAATAAACATTAGGTACTCTTTCAACTTCTCCATTTCTATCAATAGTAGTGCTGCCTAATATAGTGTCCATTAGTTTTCGATCTACAGGGTGTTTAAAAGTTATTTTCTCAGGTAAAAATTTTGATCTCTTTAATTTACCAGCTTTTATATCGCCACCTTCTGATAATGCTTCATCTTCGCCTTTAAAAAATGTTTTAAGTGTTTTGTTAGCATTTTTGCTTACATATTTTATTTTCTTTTCTAAATTTATAGATTGTTCCATACCTGCTCTTATTATCCAGCCGTGTCTTAACAACATTCTTAATGGAGTAAACAAAAAGCTTCTAAAAGAATCAGGGTCCAATATGCCTGTAGGCTCCTCCTGCAATCTATCACTCCAATGTTTCTCTACATAGTTTTGACCTATAGTTCTTTTTAAATCTAAAAACCAATTGTGCTCATCACCAGAAGTATCTTCTTCAGGGTATAGTATCTGTGGCTTTCTTCTAATAAGCTCTCTACCGTAGTCATCGGCTCTTATTCTAGATTTCTGCGTATATTTATTAGAGGTTGCGCGAAGGGGCGTTACGGTTGAAGTTGTGGTGTTGGGTTCGTCAAGTCCCAGTTCGTTCTCGTATTCACCGCCTTCTTCATATCCCATTTCGGTTCCGCTAAAGAATAGGTCTTTATCAGTACTTCTTTTAAGGTCAGCAACTTGTAACGGCAAATCTATAACAACCTCATCTCTGTAAAAATGTTCTAAACTTTCAATCCTTAATCTTTGTTTCATATTTACATTCTCAACAGACATGCCCACATTAAAGACGGCTACGAGCGAATCTATAGTATCTTTTAAAGACATTTGCATTGATTTGTATTTATCGCTTTCAGGGTCGAATTGACGCAACCAGAAGCCAGATGTTAAGCCAATGAAGCCAAATTCTCCATCATTATGATAATTCCAGTTTACAAGTTTAAAATAGCCTTTATTACTTCTAGTATATCTGCCGTAATTTATTCTGTGTCCAATTGTGCTATTTAATTCTTTTCTACCAAAAAGTCTGGAATAGAACTTATCTTTTTCTCCGGTTATGATTTCCATTATCCTACTCATAGCCTCGTCTACGAACATGAAATTATGCTTGCTAGCACTTGAAAAAGATTTTGCATCTATTTGTATATTATAGTTATGTATTTCTACGTTACCAAATTCAAATAAATCAGTTCCACCATAAGTGTCCATAAAGAATATAAAACCAGTCTTATTATTAACACTGCCGGTGTAAGTGTGTTCAAAATTGTATCTTCTAGATTTTCTACCTTGTGAATCATCCCATCTGCCTATTTCTATATCTTCTATTACATTATAACCAGTTCCGTTATATTCAACTATTCTGAATATTCCTCTCATCTCGTCATCTGGTTTGAACATAATTACAGTAGCATCTATTTCTATTTTTATTTTTATATCTACGTTCTCCTCTTCATTAATATTATCTACGAAAAACATGTGACTAGGCCAAGATAAACTTTCGTTAGGGTCCATAATTTCTGCATTTACAGTGGAATGCCTAGCTGGACCTTGTGAGATTATTTCTGTTCTCGGTGTGAAAAACTTATCATTAGGAATATATTGTGAAAGATAATTACCATTTTTACTTAATAGGTTGTTTTTATAATCTTTAGTTTCTCCAGCAGTTATGAAAGTTCTACCTTCCATATGCACTTGCCTGTTAGTACCTAAATATAATTTTCTTATTAATTTTCCGTCTATAGAATCATCTCTCTCTAATTCAAAAACATCAGTCTCATGCGACTTCATTATAGTTTCTAAATTATTGGAATTAAACCTTATGCTTAAAAAATTATCTTCTTCTGATTTCTCTTCAAAGTCGGCTAAACCTGTATATTCTATTTCCCATTTAATATCTGTGCCGGAAGAAACTAATCTTCTTTTTATCAAATACAACTTAGTGTTAATACCTTCTAAGTCATAAGCTTGGTTTATAAAGTCTTTATGTATACCATAGAATTTCAAAGCATCTGTAAACTGAATAAATGTACCGTGATACTTTTTATCTCTAACTATTTTCTGCCCATCTTCCTTCCAACCATCAGGTTCTTTGTTTAACTTCATTGAACTTATATTACCGTTCTGCAATATAAACTCAACTTTATCCGAATATGCTAAATTTATATTATCCATTCCACCTTGACATTTTTTCAGCGTAGCTGTCGTTATTAGTCTTGTTAACAACAGTGACATTGTTATTAATTTTAGCTTTCTTAAAGCCTTTAATTATAGAACTATCTATACCATTGAAAAACTTATTAAAGTCATTTTCTGATATAGATTCACCGCCTGTTAAACCTTTGTATGTTCTAGATTGTTTAGCTAATTCTCCATAGTTTTTATAAATAACATCATCCTTGCGAAGATCAACTTTTGCATTCTTTTTATCAGTACTCATTATGTTGCCATCTCTTTCTAAGTACTCTTTGAAGGCTCCATCGTTTATTATACCTAATTCATCTTTTTTAATTGTACCACCATCTTTATACTTAGGTATAGGTTGAGCTAATACTGCAGCTGTTTGTAGTGCTCCTAAACCAGCCACGAAGGCTGTCATAGCTGCTGCAGACACACCAAAATCGAACTTAGGTACTTGATACCATATACTCATTATAGCTGCCGCTGTATTAATTTGTATATCTGCTAAAGCAAATGCTTTTCTAGCTTTAGCTTGTTTCTGTTCTTCTTGTAATCTTTTCTTTTCTAATTGTTTTGTTCTTATTTCTTTATTACGCTCTAAAACTTCTTTCTCTTTATCATCATTTTTAGCTAAGTCTATAAGCCTATCGTACTTATCTTCTTCAGCTTCTATTTCAGCGTTTATGTTTTCTAATCTTCTACTATAAAGATTATCGACTAGACCTCCTAATGCTTGATTAAATTCACCAGCATATTCCAGGATGCTTTCAAAATAATCTGCCCATTTTTCGCTACTATCAGGTGGCGTCAATACAGGTCTATTTGCTTCTAAGGCTGCTATTTGAGCTCTTAATTGATCAGCTATCTCCTCGTTTATATCTTTAACAGCCAATTTAGCTTTAAGTACTCTTATTTGAGCATCAATACTAGCGTTAGCTGCTTTTACAGCCACGTAAGCAAGTTCCTCTTCCATTATAATAAGATCAGAATTTGTCTTTTTACTCTCACTATATTTTTTCTTAATAGCTATTATTTGCTTATCATAAGAACTTTGCAATACTTTTAAAGCAGCTTCAGTAGCATCCTCTGTTGCAGAATTTATTTTACCAGCTGATTCAGAGCCTATAGATATTAAATCACTTTGATGCTTTTGGTAAGCCATCTTTATTTTATCATTAGCTTCTTTTTCAATAGCTACTCTTTGTTCGGCTATTCTTGCTTGAGAATGTATTTTTTCATTCTTACCAGCAGGTTCGTTTAAAATTTTTAGTTTACTTTTCTCTGTAGCCTTTATTTTATCTATTTCAATTTCAAAACTTAGTTCAGATATTCTGTTCTTTGTGCCATGATACTTTCTTAATAATGCTAATCTTTCTTGAAAACCTAAATCTTCATTAGCTAAAGCGCTTTCTTGGCCTTCCAGTATAGTCTTAGCTATTTCTCTTTGAACATCTTTTTCTAAGTCTCTTATTTTTTCAAGTTTTCTTAATCTACCTGTAGGTTTTTCTTCTTCTATTATTATATCGGGCTGGACTTCTAATAGTTTTCTACGAATGTCATACTCAGCTTGCATAGCCACTATATTATCGTATCTACTATCTTTTATTCTATTAAGATTATTAAGTTCATCAGTAGTATCTAAATTTACAGGGCCACCAAAGAACTTTTGTTTTACATTATCCCAAAAAAGTTCCATGGTCCCGCCGGCTTCTTCATACAATGCAGCTATTTCCTCTTTATTTTTTTCATATAAAGCTTTTTCTTTGCTAAGTTCTTTTTTTAAATCTTGATAACCATCTCCAGCTATTTTTTTCTCTTCTTTACCTACTCTTTTACTATATAAAACTATTTCTCTTATTACTTCATCATTTCTTTTTTTTAAAGCAATACGTTTTTCTTTATCAAGTGTATTTTGATAAGCTGCTTCATTGTCAATTATTTCTTCACGCAACTTTTTAATAACGTCTTTTTCGTTGTCTACAGCTTCTATGTTAGCTATAGCTTGTTTTTCTATAACACCTGATGCATCGTCAGTGGATAATTCAACATCTATATTCATTTTTTGAATATCACTAGACAAAAAATACCTAAGTTCATTTATTCGCTCTTCTAGTCCGTCTGCTAAGTATGCGAATACATCACTTACAATACTTTCACCTTCCGATATTTCTTTAACAAGCAATTGCCAAGAACCTGTAATCCTACCCAATCTTGATCTTAGGGTATCAACCTTTCTAACTGATTCAATTCCAAAAGCTACCTCAACAGCATCAGCAAAACCGGGTAGAACTTCAGCTGACAATAACTCTCCTTTTTGCAACATCTTATCAAGCTCAGGTATAGTTTTGCCTATAGAAGCTGCCATAATACCAACAGCCCCAGGTAATCTTTCACCTAACTGTCTACGCAGTTCTTCAGTAGTAACTTTACCTTTAGATAACATTTGTTCTAAAGCAAGATATATACTTCTTAACTCATCTGTACTTTTACCAAGAACAGCAGCAGTTTTAGTCATAGACCTAAATATCTTTTCAGTCTCTAGTAATGTTAAATTAGATTGTATAGCGGCTGCTCTGAAGTTAACCCATCTTTCAGTAGTATTAACTAAGTCAGAACCAAACTTTCTGTTTAGCTCCATCATAAACTGCTGAGATTGAGCATATTCCCAGGTGTCAGCTGTTATAGTTTGAAGAGCAAATTTTAAAGAATCTAACTGTAATATAAGTTTACCAGTGTTTCTTATTATATTTACGAACATCTGTATGCCCACAATTAACCCGACTGCAGATAATAATTTTTTAAAATTTATTATTAAACCTTTTACTCCAGTGCCAGTTTTTTTTATATTTCTATTAAATTTACTTACTTTTCTATTTGTTTTATTAAATTCTTTACCCTGCTGTTTTATCTGCTTATTAGTTTTACTTGTATTTGATGCAGCTTTTTTTTCTTTTTTAGAAAGATCACCTAATTTTTTATTGTAAGAAGATAGTTTTTTGTCGGCTACAGCTATGCTATATTTTATTTTATTATACTTTTCTGACATTTGGCTACTTGTCAAACTTGTATTTTTACGCATACCAGTTAGCTCTTTGTTGAGTTTAGTTATCTCTAAACTTAAAGCTCTTACATGTTTTTGAGCTTCTTCTGTAGTTAATTTTGTTGAAGCCATTATCGTTTTATTTTTTTAGCATTACTATCAGCTTCTTTATCTTTTTGCTCTTTAAGTTTAATTAAATTAAGCCATCTTAATACTGAAGTCTCTTTAGTGTTTATTTTGTACGGAACACCCAAATCTATTTCAAAAACTTGGGCTGTTGATTCAATATCGTCAATTATGTTTTTTAATTTACTTTCATTTTCATCAATATTGCTTAAATATTTATCTTCAAACTTTATTTGAGCTATACTTAATTTATTCTTTAAATGCTTTACTCTTTTTATTATAATATTAAGCTGATCTTGTACAGGTTTATAATGCTTAAAAGTAAATCCTTTTATGCTGTTCAATTCCCATAATATTTTTGGATCTTCGCTGCTAGTGTATATATCCAGTATATTAGAAATTAAAGATAGTGTAGCTTCCATCTCATCTATACCTAGTAAAGCTATATACTTTTTTCTTTCTGATTTGTCCCCTACAAATTTATCGTAATCATCTCTTATGCTATTCCATACTTCCTCAAGTTTAGAATCATGCATAAATTCCGAATAAGCATCTGTGTCTTCGTCTTCATTATAATTTTTTATTAGAAATCTAAAATCTGATGTTTTGACTATCATGCAGAAATTGTATATAGAAATAGTTCTTATTCCTTTATGCACGAGTATTTTTTTATTACCTAAATTCATTATATATACCCTAAGTTTAAATTATCTAGATTAACTAATTTCTCTAATTCAGGTTCTAAACTTGAATCCACAAATAAAGCAGTTTCACTATCGCTCAGACTAAGTATTTCTTGACCGTATACGTCTTCAAGCAATCCTGTTTTCCAATCTGTAGCATCTACAAATATTGATCCTTCTTTGAAATCAATAAACATGCTCCCATACCAATCACCTGAATCTCTTAAAGTCACATGAGTAGTTCTCTGATTCTTCTTTTTCTTTAATATTTTAGTTCTTGCTGAATATACACCTAAACTATTCCCTTTAGCATCTACGCCTCTGTTGTAAAGTCTTAATTTTATAGAGCCTAATAATTCACCTTTATTCTTAAGGACTATATCTCTTATGTATACGTCCATATTATTAGATAAATCATTTAGTTTAGCTATGTAGTTGTTTATATCCATACAAAAAAATATGCCCTCTCCGTAAAGAAGGCATTTATTATTAAGTTATAGCCTCTACTGAAGCTTCACTATTAGTTCTGTAAAGAGTTCCTGTAAGATTTACTATACCTTCAGCTCTAACAACTATTTTATCTCCTGTAGCAACAGCTGGTATCTCTACGTCATAAATATTGTTAGCTTCAGTAACATCAGCAATCACTACACTGGAACCATTAACTAACACCTCAATATCAAGCAACTCTAATCCTTCAACATAGGTTGTATTATCTGCAGCTAGTTTAACAGCTACTTTTAATGACGTTTCCGCAGCTACAGGTATTGCATCAAATGATAAATTAATACCATTAATAGAAGGTATTTCAGATGGTATAAAATCTATATCTTCAGCATCTGAGTGCAGAATAGCATAGTTTTTATCCCATTGAAGCCTATCAATAAATTGTGATAAAATAGATTTCATTTCAGAATCACCACCTTTAACTTTACGACTTGTAAGCTCAGGTGTTAAGTGGCCTGTTGAGAAGCCGCCAAATGAATCATCTGAAGAAGTCGTAACCATCCAGTTACCATTTTCATCGCCTAAAATAATATCATAGGTTTTGAAGCTTTCTAGTTTAGATAACTCTCTATAAAACTCGTGACCTTCTTCAAATGTTAACCTATACTCAGGAAGCCCAGGTATATTTAGTCTCTTAACTGTAGAAGAATTTGAAGAGTAAGAATCCTCACCTGAAACATCTTCGAATGTACTAGCCCCTATTAAAGGAATCATTCTATTCTCTTCGATCTCAGTTGTTATGAAATCTATATTGAATACAGTTGTACCTGAATATTTGTGTCCTCTGGGTATACACAGAAAGTGCTCTACACTACCGAATAAAGAGAGACATCCAAGTTTACCTGTATTGGCGCTATTAGCACCTCTACAAGCTACTTGATTTGCTATACTTTTTAACATAATTCTATTTTTTATATATTAATTATTATTTATTTTTTACTCTTCCTGTCTCTACAAGATAGTCAAAACTTCTTTTGTCATGAGTCTTATACTCATCTTTTAAAGTGTACTTCTTTTTTTTAGTCTTAAAAGGAGATGCTACCACACCAGAGAAAACTTCCTTAGACTTTGTTTTATTATCGCTCATAATTTAAAATTTTATTGTTCTTAAACAATTAATATCAGATATAATTTCTATATCGAATGTTATTTTAAAAGCATCCCATATAGCTACTGTTTTATGTTCTTCATCCGATTGGGAACTACTATAATTAGGGAATTTCTTACCCTGATAAACCCCAGAGACGTTGGCTATATTAGACATTTTCAAAGAGTGCCTAACATTATCAAATAAAGGATTAATAACGTTTCCATAAGTTTCCTTTAATCTCTGCCTGTTAGTCATAGATGAATTTGTTTTAACAGCCAGTATCAAACTTATACCTTTAGCCTCCATCTTGTTCTCATAATGAGTTTCCATAAAAGGATATTCTAACCATATAAGCGGATAAGGGTCTTCTTTTTCTTTGCCTTTAAGCTTTAAAAAAGATAATAGATCTTTATTATCCCCATAATCAAATTTAGGTTTATACTCATTAATACTGCTATCAGTGTACTTCATAACGGGAAGCTGATCAAATATAGCTTCTAAAGTATTTTCAACTGATATTACTTTTTTTATAGTTGCCATTATATACCGTATCTATTGATTCTTTCTATGCCTTTAGGCTTAAAGTTAGAATATGTATTACTAGATATTAAATTAGAATCCTTTATAAATTCATTTAAAGAAGCGTCTAAATTTTTATTGGTATTATAATAGTCTACAATTAAAGCTCCAGATTTAACAGCGTAATTAGGACTAACTTGCTCGCCTTGAACCATGTCTACAAATTTATTCCAAGATGTAACAACTTTCATTGTTGGACTAACTTTAGTAGCGTTATCAGATTCCTCTATTTGATGACCTGTATCAGCTCTAGTTATATAATCGTATCTTTCGTAAAAGAAATAAACATAGTATGCCAGAAAGCTCCTATCGTAGTCTGAACTTTTATTTGACTTATATCTAACACCTCGCCAGATTACGGCCTCTCCAGTCTTAGGGCACTGGTAAGTTTTGCCGTTGAGTAAATCGTCCCATTTAACATCAGCGGTTACAGAGAGGCCATCTGGTAATGTGTCATCTAAATTGTCACTAAACTCATTAAATAATTCAACACCCAAACAACGTAATAAACATTCCCGAGAATACTCGTCTATGAAAGACAATACAGTATCTTCTACTCCAGATATATCATCCGTTATGGATGGTTTAGCGTGGGGTATATAAATATCGCCTTTAAAATATGTATTGTTTATTATCATTGCTTAGATATTTTACTTTTTAACGTGTCTAGGCACATATTTATCTAGCTCTTTTTCTTTCTTGAGCCATCCTTTCTTTTCTAGAGTATCTGCTGTACTCTTGTGATATACTTCTGTCTCACCTTTTGAGGGACCCTTTTTCAGAGTGCACTCCCAGTAACCAGAACCTTTTTTATTCTCTGCCATGATTTTACGTATTTATTATTAAACAATATTTTTATTATGCTGGAGCAGTTTGTTCTAAAGCTGTTTTTACTGTAGCAATATCATCATAAACAAAAGCTGCTAAGTCTAGGTTTTTGATGTACTGAAAGTATCTAGATTCGCCTACTAAGGTAAACTTGTTCGTTATGAACTGCTCGTTTATCCAACCTACTCTCAATGAATAAGGCACGTAATTAACTACGTGAGACTTTTTAACGTCGCCTACGAATATTTTACCTTGAGGTATGCTAACCCAAGGTCTAACAGTCATACCTCCAAGATTAACTACATTAAATAATGAAGCTTGTGGATATAAAGGCATTCCTCTATCATCTTTAGCCGAAACTATTTTCAAGAAAAAGTCTATAGGACTAACCATTGCTAAGTTTGGCATTGGATTTGGCTCATCATCATAATTTGTGGTAGTATAAATATCAGTAGAAATAGCGTTAACTATATCCATGAAATTTATATTTCCATATTCAAAAGCGTCTGCCATTTGTCCTGCTACAAAAGTTCTAGCAGCCGCAGTAACACCTAGAGGTTTTTCAGATGTGCCATCAGCAAAAAATAAACCTTTAACTTTAAACAAATCGTGCTTATCTCTCAAGAATGTTTCAGCTACAGACTGAAGTCTTTTAACATCAGTAACAGACTCCTCTGTCAGTATTTCAATACCTGCTGCTTTTTTAGGTTCCGGAAATCTATTAACCCATTTAAAATCCATTTGTGGTTTTGTTCCTCCTTCATCAACAAAAGTAAAATCACCATCCTTAGGTGTTGCTTCTGTATAAGAGAATCGCGCATCACCTGTCTCACTTACACTAAAAAGATTCAACAAGCCACTATCATTTCTTAATGATATGTTGTTTAAATCAGCGTGCATCAACTGAGATGGAGTTGTTGCGTTAGAGCCACTGTCAGTGGTCATACTGCCTACTACTTTCGGTATAAATTCAATTTCACCTGAACCTTTTTTGTATATAGACTTAATCTCTTCGTGGTTTTCTTCTGTAAAAGATTTAAACTGTTTAGATATACTATCTATAACTTTTTTTTCTTGAGACTTAACAAGCTCTTCAAGAGAGTTACCTTGTTTCTCAATACTATCATGTAATTTCTGAACTTCTTCTTTAGAAGCTCCATTTTTCTGAGCGTCTGCAAGTTGATCTTGCACCCCCTTGAATTTCTTTTCCAGAGCCGCTTCCATTTCTTTTGGTTCCATCTTTTAATAGATTTAAAATTAATAATTATAATTAAAACAGTAAGTGCTTTCGCGGCTTACTAATAATACTTAAAGTGCTCTCGCGGCTTTAACTATATAAAAAGTTTTTATAAGCATCTAACTTGGATTTTAGTTCCTTGTCAGCTTCTTTTTTTTCTTTATTCTTTGTTTCGCGTGTGGGCGTTAAATGATTTGAACCAATAGGCACTGCACTTCCTTCAACATATTTGGCTTCTTGCACCACCCAGAAATAGCCCCAGCCTTCAGCTACTTCTTTATTTATACCTTGATTAAAGTATTTATCCCATGTCTTGTATTGTTCAGGATAATCATTTTCGTCATTAACAGCCAACGCTATTTTATCGTAATACATTCCTACAGAATGATTATTAACATAACCCTTAGCATACTGTCCGTGCATATATTCATGCCTAGATTTCCTTATACTAATATCGTGAGTAAGAACTTCAGTAGTACCTTTGAAATTATATCCCAAAGATTTCCAACTTGCATTTTCTGTATAAACATCAACATCTTCGCCTGATGCTATTATGTTCTTAAAACTTCTGCCGTGTTCTTCTAAGTGCATTGCGCTCTTATTTTCACTTAAAGATTTATCCCACATTTTTTTAATATGTAGGTCTTGATGACTATCAAACATATTGGTTGTATTTATTGCTGCCTTAACATCAATAATATCCTTATTCAATAATCTCAAACTAATATCTTCGTCAGATTTATAAACCTCTGCACCACCAACTTCATCTAGTAACAATGCCGGAGGACTATAAAAACCCGAAGCTTCTTTCTTAGCGGATTTGCGCGAAGTAATAAGCAGGCCCTCATTCTCTACCAAGAAACCTTGTAAAGCCTTTTTATCTTTAAATTTTGGTATTTCGAAATTATCCTTCATTGTCTTTAGTTATTAATTTACCACTTCTAATTTTCGCTTCTCTCGATAAGATTTCGGATTTTAGTCTCTTCTTCTGTTTCGGTTGAAGTTGTGGGGTCTTCTTCGCTTTGGTCTCCTTGGCTTGTTCCATTGTTTTCTGTATTTTCAACAAGAGGTCCGAGCTCCATATCTTCATCAAAGCCAGAATGCTTTAAAGCTACTTTGTCCGGTATACCTGCTTTTCTCATTAATATAAGAGCTTCAGTTTGTTTCTTTACACCATTATATCTTTCTAGCAAAATATATTGCATTATAGGAAGATGTTCGAAAGTTCCTCTGAGCTCGCCTTCGCCTTCAATAACCTTATTTAAAACAGCGCAAAAACTGTTAAGAGTTGGTTGCATTTCGTTCTGTACGTATGAAACCATTGATTCCTTAAAGTTATTATATGTTGTCTTTTTAGCTTCTAAAGAAAGAATATCTTTTGGTATGTGAAGAGCTGTGTAAATTAAATTACCGTCAATCTTTATACTTTCGTCTAAGCCTAAGTCTCTTAAAGCTATATGCAGTGATTGCCATTTTATATTAGCTTTAGTAATTAAACCTCTTTTTCTATTAGACGACAATCCGTATTTATTGTTGAATAAACCTTCGGCGTCTTTCTTTTCATCGTTATCTAAAGGGAAACCGTCTTTATTACCTGATATTAATTCTTTTCCGTTTGATTTTAAAATTATATTCTTAGCAGTTAAACTGTCCTGCGTATTTATTAAAGTTTGTCTTAAACCAGCTATTCTACTTTCAGCCTTGAAAGGATTAGAAGATATAGCGTTAGGCAAATCGTAAAAGAATAATAAGTCCTTAAGTTTTATTTTTAGATTTTCACCTGAAGGATCATAAACAACCTCTTGCTCTAAAGCTTTTTCCGATGCTGCTCCATTCCTAAATACGTTTTTCTTTACACTATCAGGGAACTTTATTTTATTATAGTCAAGCACGTACATTGCATTAATATCGCCTACGCCTAAAGTTCTTTTTAAAAATATAACGCCAACCCCTGTTGCTATTTGTGTGAAAAGTAATGATTCAAATAAATCAGGCAACGTTTGAAACCAGTTTGGATTTGAAAGAATATTTTTTAATGGATGATTAGGCAACTTAACATTGGAGTTTTTGTCGTAAACATCTATTTGGGCTTGCGAAAATAACTTAGATACAAATAATAATGCAGGCGTCAATATAGGATGATCTTGAGCCATTTTTATATTGCTCTTACCGCTAGCCCAATCGTCTGCTGATCTTAGGTCATAAAAAAAATCTCCTGAAGAGTTTTTAGACAGCATAGGCCAATTAATATCAATCCCAAATACATTCATAAAATCAAATATATAAAATAAATTTGACATTTAAAAAATATTTTTGAGTTATTTTCATTTTTTTACTCTCTTATGCCCAAATATTTAATCAAATATGTTATTACATACCTAGTAGCATCCATATAGTGATCATCAGCTTTAATTGTCTCGTCTGTAGGCTTATCATATTTGTCAGTTTTCCAAGAATAGCTAACATATTCCTTCCTAAATTCAGGTTCAGAAACGAAAAATATACTTTTGCCTTGTATTGAAGTAATACCGCTGTGAACAGAGCCAGATCCTTTTATAGCGCCTATAGCCATGTGACCATCGTCTCTCAATACATTTATGTATTCCTGTTTAGCTGAATCGCATATTAACAAGCTTTTACCTTCTATTATACTTGGAACCCTAGTTTTAAGTACAGTAGGTAGAGACTCGTTTATATCTGTTAATGGTTTATAAAATCTAGGGTAAATATAGAAGCCACCATCTCCATCGTATTTGACCTCAACTACAGCAGTAGGTCGTGATGTACCAAAATCTAGACCGAAATAAGATGGACCGGGTTTTTCATCAAATGATTCTTTAGTTATTTGCACCCACCCGCTATATATACGATTAGGTTTTTCAGCTCCAATACCCAAACCATAAACTAACCACATATACTCATTAGCTGTATTTCTTTTAACGTTAAGAGCATTAGCAGGTGGCTGGTTTTGTTTAGTTATATGTGCTCCTTTATACATAGGAACACTATTGACTATTTGATAGCTATTCGGTTCCCAGGGTTCATACGATAATAATTGCTTTCTAATTGGCTTAGGGCAAAAAGCATTGTTTCTAAAATCTGAATGTATAAAAATAGTATCAGGGTCATTTCTATAATCTTCTAACCAAAATTCTTTACTTGGGTTATAATCACAAAATATTCTATCAGCTGTTCTTTGTGTTATTTGTAAATAAACACTTTTACTAAATTCTGTGACCTCATTAAAGAATGATATATCTTGAGCTCCACCTAATACTTTACCAATATTATCTGCCCCTTCGAATATTATCCTTGAGCCAGTCGGCAAATATGTATAAGTACCAGTCTGTTTGTTTTTCTTAAATTTCTTATGAATTTTAATATCGAACATTACTATCTTCTCAAAATCTTCCATAACTGTAGCTCTACATGTTACTTTAGTATCTCTCCATACGGTTATTTTTATATTGTCTCTAACCATCATTTCTAGCATCAATATCTGTAATATAGAAAATGACTTGCTCGATCTAGACCCGCCCATGCTTACTATCTGGCGTTTCTTTTTGCTGTAGTAAGGTATAGACGTTATATTAAAAGTGTCTGTTACCTTTAAATCCATTTAAAAATTATGTTTAATAATGTTGATAATAGTATTGTAGCTATTGAAACTATAACTAAAATTATAAATGTTTTAATATGTTTTTTAATTTCTTTATTCTCTTCATCGTCTTCTCTTTTTATAGACATTGACTTATCATGATCACAGCCCCAGCATACAGCTTTATCAAATTTATCTATTATTGTTATAGTTTGTTTCTTACAGTTATTACAAAATGTTTTTCTTACTCTCATTTAATTATTTTTTTAATTACAAATTGAAATTCTTTTAAACTCGTTATTATTCTGTAATTTATATTTTGTTTATTAACTTTTTTTTCCCATTCTCTCTGATTTATAGACTGTCTACCATAATCGTTTTTTAACTCAAAACAATAAGGTTTAGAATTATATAATAATATCAAATCCGATACGCCTGGTACTACTCCTACCAATTTAAGCTTCTTACCTTCTTTTCCTGCTCTAGCTCCACCATTTGGAACGTGAAATAATAAACCTCTTAATTCAGGATAATCATTATTAAACCACATATAACATTCTTGCTGTATTCTTTCTTCACTTTTATGGTCTCTACTCATTTTTTTCAATTTTAGTATTGTTTAAAGATATAGTCCTTATTTCACCGTCCGGTAGTTGTTGAGTTAGGTTTATATTAATATCTGTATCAATATCATCTTCCGGTGATGAGTCCGATCTAACTAACTTAGGTTTAAAGTGCTCTAGAAGCTTTATATAGTTTCTTGAGAAATCTCTTGAGCTCATAACGTGTAATTCAGCTATCATTCTCTGCGCGCCTGCTCCATTTATATATTTCGACAAATCATTCCACGGGTCACCTTCTATAGTTTTACTTAAAGCTATAGCATCTTGGGATAAACTTACTATTGATTTATCATTGCTTACTTCTACATCGCCATCAGGTTTTTCAGGCTTCTTATTTATGTTTTCTTCTATACTATTTTTTAATGCTTCACCAAACACGTCTTTACTGTCCTTGCTCATACTCTAGGTTTTTAATATTCTTATCCATGTGCAACTTATTTGAAGCAGATATGTAATTCTTCATAAAATTCTCAATAACTATAGACATCTCGTTAGAGTTCCTAACGCATTCCATTTTAAACTCCATGTGTATTCTATGGTTTATTGATATTGTAACGTTTTTTCTGTTAGCACTCATATTATTTAGTTATTTGATTTTCATAATTACTTAGTTAAAAACATTCAGTCTTTCGCAATATAACCATCACATTTTTACAAATATACACATTAATTTTGAATATTGGTTATAATATTTGATTTATTTTAGCCGATTTCATAAGATTGATCAAGGTTGATCAGCGTTCAGCTAGCGGGTTATTAGCAGTCAGCCAGCAGTGGATTTCAGCACATTCAGCTAGGTCTAAACTAAGCCCTCGCGCGCGCGCATATAAATATTAAAGACAGTTTTCTCGGTTCTAAACGAGACTGGCCGACTGCAGACGTTTCGGGAATTTGAAGTTGGGGTTTGGGTAACGAACTAGGCATTTCAGCGTTTTTCCGACTTCCAGCGTCCTGGCACCAGACTTTCCGTCGTCAGAACGTCCCAGAAGTAGTTTCGGCCTATCCAGATTAGCCCAAATTGTTTCAGAGTCTACTAACCCTCAGCATTTTTTTGGACGTCTAAAAAGCTCTCTAAACTACTCAGGACTAAACGAAGCAAATCAACAGCAACGGATATATAGTACAACGCAAATCCCAGCCAGACACCTAGCCATAAACCCAATTCTCGAACCCCTAAACCAACGAGCAATCCGAAACTGAATACCGACACCCCACAACTTCAACTTTTTACCTCGTTCCCATTATCCGATAGGTAAGAGCTGTACGTTTTTTGAAGTTGTGGGGTGAGTGAATTCAAAGCGTTTCGAAAGGTTTGTAACAGAGAGCGTAACAGAGTAAAATGTCGTCCGTTACGCCCGCAGGCCTTGGTATCGCTGGGTTCTGGCCAAAACGTAACAATGTAACAAACATTTTGGAAGCTATAATAAAAAGATATAAATGCTAAAATATATTCAAATTATCCTATTATAATGATGATTATTTTGTTACTTTGTTACAAAAATATAAAGTAGTAGTATAAGTAGTTGAATATCAATAAGTTAGAGATAAATTTTAGCGTAACATTAGCGTAACAAAGTTGTAACAAAATGCGTCCCAATACTAAGAATGAGCGCTAGTTGTTACACTTTCTAAACACTATTGCCAATATTTAGCGCAAAAGGCCATTTATCAAAAGTTCATGAAGGGCGTCCTATTTAGCACACCATTAGCGCTGTTTTAGCAATATTTAACTATTGCGGACCAACTTTTTGTTACAGTTTTGTTACAACTCTGTTACAACGACACGCTTCCACACACACCCAACTTCAATCTTCTCGAGGCGTTTTGCGATGGAGCGCTTATGTTTGTATACTTGTGGAAAAAATTGATATGCGGTCGTGTGCGGGGGTTGAGGCCAGGGGGGGCCCCCANGATTATTTATTAAGCTTTTAGCATAAATTTAGCGCATTAAATTTTTTTATATTAATTAAAAGGTGTATCTTTATATTATAATGAATAAGAGATATTTATTATAAAAATTTTAACATTTTAAATTAAAAATTATGATTTATTTAACAGAGTTTAACGAGGTTTTTTATAAAAATTTTATTATAAATTATTCAAAGGCTTATAAAAATAAAATTTCTATTTTCGACGTAAAAAATAATTTTTATGGCGACTTTAATTATATAATTGAGGCTAAAAATTATGTTAATAAATTAGCATAAATTTAGCGCTAATATTATGTTAATAAATTAAAATTAAATTAGCATAATATTANCATATTAAATTAGCATNAATTTAACGTAGTAAATTATTATATATTGTAATAAAGGCTTATCTTCATATAAATAAATAAATAATTTTAACACTTTTAAATATAAATATTATGGCAAATTTCGCAGAGACTATTAAAAAAGTTAGCACTAAAAATGCTAAAAGCAAATCTAAATACCTAAATGCTAACGATTCGCTAATAGAAATATTATACGTAAATAAGCAAGAATTGGCTAGACCCGAGATCGTCGACGAGATGCTAGAGCTTAGGCTATTAGCCGACTTTCAAGACGAAGATAATTTTATAAACGAGGTTCCGGACGAAGACGAACGGTTTAAAATAGTCGAAAAAATGCTTAGAACCTGTAAAAACGGCATAGATACGGCAATATCCGATAGCCAAAATAATTCGGCTTTTAGCTATAACGAAAAATATAGCGCTTATAAATTAGAATTTAGAGCAGGCAAATACGCGATTTCGGAACGTCCGGAGTGGACCGAACGCAAATAGAAATAATAAAAATAGGGCCATTAGGTTGGCCCTTTAAAATAAAGTAAAAAATACAAGGGCTGGTACTACCCGCATGCCAGAAGAGTAGACTCCGACCTACCTCATTGTCAATAGCATGTTTGTATACGATTACGTAAATAACCGCA
>LV_Brine_h2_0102DRAFT_1000259_pt1 | contig 19882 bp, 20 predicted proteins | sample LakVidmifraction_3_FD_10600 | JGI IMG/M metagenome (IMG submission 10600)
GAGCCGATCGGCGGGCCGACGCTGGCCTTGGCGTTCCAGTACTTGTAATCCAGCGTCCACTGGCCGGGGTCGGAATAGACGCTGACCAGGTAGTAGCCGGTGCCGGCCTGCGCCGGCCGCACCCCGGCGGCCAGCAGCAGCACGGCCAGCACCAGGCCGGCACGCCCGTTGCGCTTGTGCATCACTGGCTCCGGAGTCAGCGGGCGGGCAGGCCCTGGATGAACTGCGTCAGCTCGCGCACGTAGAAGCGCGCCATGCCGGTGGTGCCATGGCCACGCGTCTCGGCGCTGGCCGGGATCAGCAGCAGCTGTGCGCCCGGCACTTCCTTCAGCGCGGCCTGCATGATGCCGGTCTCGGGCGGGTTGCGTTCATCGTCGGCGGAATTGATGGCCAGCACCGGCACCTTGATCTTCGACAGACCCGGCGCGGCGTTGTAGTCGGCCGAGGAACCCCACTGGTAGATGAAGTCATTGGCATCCGCCGTCACCGGTGCGGCCAGGCGCTCGTCGACCAGCTTGTCGGCCTGGGCATGCGTACCGGCGATGGCCTGGTAGGCCAGCGTGCCGCCATTGGTGGCGAAGACGAACATGTTGTTGGCCAGGCGCAGCGACGGCGGCTGGGTGGTGTAGTTGCCGTTGTTCCAGGCCGGGTCCTGCTTGATCGACTCCACCAGCATGCGCCGCATCATCCAGTTGCGGCTGGCCATTTCGGTCGGCTGCGAGGCCATCGGCACCAGGCCATCGGCAAAGCCGGGATAGGTGCCGCCCCAGATCCAGGTCTGCATGCCGCCCATGGAATTGCCGATGATCAGGCGCAGGTGCGAAATGCCCATGCCTTCGGTCAGCATGCGGTATTGCGCCAGCACCATGTCGTCATAGTTGTATTGCGGGAAGGCCGCGCGCAGGCCGTCAGAAGGCTTGGTGGATTTGCCCACGCCGATGCCGTCCGGAATGATGATGAAGTACTTGCTGGCATCCAGCGGCTGGCCAGGGCCAAAGAGCTGGCCGCCGAAGTCCTTGGACAGCATCGCACCGGCGCTCTGGTAGGTGCCGTGCAGCACCAGCACCGCCGGGTTGCTGCGCTCGCCCAGGGTGACGTAGTGCAGGCGCAGGTTGTCCAGGGTCTGGCCGGTATGGAACTGGAAGCGCGGTGCCACCCAGCTGCCTTCGACCGGCTTGGGCGGTTCGGCGGCGTGCAGCGGAACGGCCGCCAGCAGCAGCGCGGCGGAGGTGAGCAACAGGCGGGCGGCCCGGCGCAGGCTTGAAGTCAAAGTCATGAGGTTCTCTGGTCCGATTATTGTAAAAATTACACGCCCTCTCACCCTCTTCCCAAGGGCTGGTACGGCGCAGGCCAGAGTATGTAACAACTGTAAGAGAACGTGTTGCAACTCGAATCTTTTCGAGATCGAGCTGGTCTATTGCCATACCCGCTCCCGCAAGCACGCCGCCCTCAGGCAGCATGCGCGAGCCGGACCCTCATTCAAAAAACTTCGGGAACAAGTCTTTATTTACGATCAGGAAAAAATCATGAAAACACTTCACAAGATCGCTGCCATTTCCGTCACTGCCATCGCGCTGACCGCCATGACCGGCTGCAGCAACATGAGCACCCGCGACAAGAACACTGCCATTGGTGCCACCGTGGGTGCCGTCGGCGGTGCCATCCTCACCGGTGGCAGCGGCATCGGTACGGCTGGTGGTGCCGCCGTGGGCGGTGTGATCGGGCACCAGATCGGTCGCTGATCCCGTCAAGTTTCTTCAAGTTTGCGCGGCGACGGCCGCAGCAGCTTCGACAGGGCGGCCTTCGGGTCGCCCTTGTCGCGTCTGAAGCACGCAATGGCAGGCACCGCTAGACCGCCAGGAAGCCGCCATCCACCGGCACCACTGCCCCGGTCAGCATGGCTGCATCCGCCGACAGCAGCATGGCGATGCTGCGCGCCACGTCCTCGGCGGAGGCGAAGCGCTGCAAGGGATGGCGCACCATCATCGGGGCCGACTTGGCCGGATCGCTCCAGGCTGCCTCGGCCAGTTCGGTCAGGGTGATGGTGGGAGCGACCGCATTGACGCGAATGCCATGCGCCCCCAGCTCCTTGGCCAGCACCCGCGTCGCACCTTCCAGACCGGCCTTGGAGGCGGCATAGCACAGATGCTCGGCAAAGCCGCGATGGCCCGCAATGGAAGTGATGTTGACGATGGCCCCGCCGCCACCGGCCGCGATACGCGCACGGGCGAAGGACTGGCAGGTGATGAGGGCCGCGCGCAGGTTCACCCCCAGCACGGCTTCATAGCCTGCATCGGTCATCTCGGTACTGGATTGCAAAACGTTGATGCCGGCGCTGTTGATGAGGAAGTCCGCAGTACCTGCCTGCTCCATGGCCCGCCGGGCGGCGGCCGGATCGGCCAGGTCGACCTGCACCGAGCGTGAGCCGATTTCTTCGCGCAGGCTGGCCAGGTCGCTGGCGGTGCGCGACAAGGCGATCACCTCGGCACCGCGCTGCGCCATCAAGCGTGCGCAGGCGCGGCCTATGCCTTTGCCGGCCCCGGTGATGATGACCGATGTTCCTGAAAATTCCATCTGCTTGTCTCCATTCAGTGAGCCGCTGTGGCCGGCGCGGACTGCGCCGCCAGCAGCGGGGCCAGGCTGTCGCGTACCTCGCGCGCCAGTTGCTGGCTCTTGAGAAAGGCCTGGTACCGCGCCTCGTGCAGGCGGCCGATGGCCTCCCCTGTCGGCGCATTGCGCCCGGCCACGCTGGACATGGCCGCCATGGCGCTCTGCAGGTCGGCATGCGTGCCCGCAGCAACCGCCGCCAGCATGGCCGATCCCAGCAGCACCGGCTCAGGACAGGCGGTGATTTCCACCGGCAGGCCGGTGGCATCGGCCAGCAGCTGGCGCGTCAGCGGATGCGTACCCGCGCCGCCCGAGACCGAAATGCTGGCGATGCGCACACCGCATGCCGCCTGCGCTTCGATGATCTGGCGCAGGCCATACCCCAGGCTGCACAAGCCGGCGACATAGAGCGCCACCAGGCTGTCGATGTCGTGCTCCATGCCCAGCCCCAGCAGCACCGCACGGGCCTGCGGATCGGCCAGCGGTGAACGGTTGCCGAGGAATTCCGGCACCACGTTGATCTGTCCGGCCAGCCAGACTGCCTGCGCCGGCTGCGCCACCGAGGCCAGCGCGCGTGCGGCCAGCCACTGCGGCAATTCCATCCCGTCAGCGGCGGCCAGCTCGCGCGCTTGCGGCGTAGCCGGATGCAGCGTCAGCAGATGATCGATGGCCGCACCCGCTGCCGACTGTCCGCCTTCGTTGAGCCACATGCCGGGGGCCATGGCGTTGTAATACGGGCCCCACACACCGGGCACGAAGACTGCCTCGGCATTGCTGGTCATGGTGCAGGACGAGGTACCGAACACATAGGCCATGCAAGCCGCTGCATCCTCCGCACCACCGCGCGCGGCGACCGTGCCGACGCCACCCGCATGCGCATCGATCAGACCGGCCGCCACCGCGATGCCGGGCCGCAACTGCAATTGCTGCGCAGCCTCGGGCGACAAGCCGCCATTCAATGCGGTGCCGGGCCACACCACTTCCTGGCCAATGCGCGCAAACCCTTCCTCGGCCAGATCGCCCAGGCCGATGCGGCGGAAGTAATCCGCATCCCAGCGCCCTTCATGGGCAAGATACGTCCACTTGCAGGTCACGGTGCAGGACGAGCGCTGCAGCGAACCCGTCGCCTTCCATGTGAGGAAATCGGTGAGATCGAAGAAATGCGCCGCCCCGTGATACACCTCCGGCAGCTGCTCCTTCAACCACAGCAGCTTGGGCGTTTCCATCTCCGGCGAAATCACGCCGCCCACATAAGACAGCACCGCATGCCCGCCCGCATTGATGCGCTGCGCCTGCTCCAGCGCACGGTGATCCATCCACACGATCACGTCGCGCTCGGGATGGCCGGCATCGCCCACGCCGGCCGGCGCGCCTTGCACCACCAGCGAACAGGTGGCATCCACGCCGATGCCGGTCACGCTGGCCGGATCAATGCCGGCCTTGGCGATGGCGCCGCGCACCGCATGGCATACCGCATCCCAGATCTGGGCACTGGATTGTTCAACGCGCCCGCGGCGCTCGTCGCGGAAGAGATCGATGTCATGTTTCGCGCTGCCACACAGCTTGCCGCTGCGATCAAATACGCCGGCCCGGGCCGAGCCGGTGCCGACATCGATGCCGATCAGATAGGTCTCCATCTTTCCTCGCTGGTTTGGAAAAGGGCCACCTGCCGCGTTGTCTCACTCACACGCGATCGAAATTGGTGGGGAGCACGAGCATATCGCGGATGGTCACATTGCGGTTGCGGGTCAGCATGTACTCGATCGCATCGGCCACCTCCGAGGGCTCAATCAGGCTGCCCGATTCCTTGGCCTTGCGCAGGTTCTCTTCCGGCCAGTCGGCCAGCAGCGCCGAGATCACCGGGCCGGGCGAGACCTGTCCGACGCGCACGCCATGGGGAATCATCTGGCGTCGCATGGTCTGCACGAAGCAGGTGATGGCCCATTTGGAACCGGCATAGACCGGCTCCCAGTAAGTCGGGAAATGCCCGGCCACTGAGCAGGTGACGATGATGTCGCCGGTCTTGCGCGCGATCATGTGCGGTGCCACGGCATGCACGTTCTTCATCACCGCATTGACGTTGAGATTGAGCATCTTGTCGATGGCCTCGGGCGTGGTATCGACCAGCTCGCCGCCGATGTAGGTGCCGGCATTGCAGTAGAGGATGTCGATGTGGTCGACCTTGGCCAGGATCTCCGGCACCATCGCCGCGCAGCTGTCGGCGTCCAGCAGATTGGTGACCTGCGGGATGGCCTGCGGACCGAGGCGGGCTGCCAGTTCATCCAGCGCTTTGGCATTCCAGTCCACCATGACCACGGTCACGCCATTGGCCAGCAGTTTTTCGGTGGTGGCCAGGCCGATGCCGGAGGCGGCACCGGTGATGACGGCGATCTTGCCTGCGAGAGATTGGGGCATGTTCTGTCTCCTTGTGAATGAAATCAAGTATGAAAAAAAGGAATGGAAATGCTCAGCGCCATTCCCGGGCGATATAGATCGCCAGCAGGATGATCACGCCGCGAATGATGTCCTGCAGGTAGGGATTGATGCCCATCAGGTTCAGGCCATTGTTGAGGATGCCCAGCAGCACCGCGCCGATGAGCGTGCCCACCACCAGCCCGCGTCCACCGGCAATGGCCGTGCCGCCCAGCACCACGGCGGCAATCGCATCCAGTTCGAAGCCCACGCCCGCATTGGGCTGGCCCGACATCAGGCGGCCCGTCAAAATGATCGCGGCCAGGCCCGAGGTGAAACCGGAAATCGCATACACCGCCAGCTTGATACGCGTGGTCTTCACGCCCGACAAACGCGCCGCCATCTCATTGCCGCCGATGGCATAGACATGACGGCCGAAGGGCGTACGCTGCAGCAGCACCCAGGCCAGTGCATAGACCACCAGCATCAGGATCACCGGCACCGGGATCAGGCCGATGCGGCCCACGCCGAACCACGAGATCCAGCCGGGCAGACCGGAGATCGGATAGCCGCCCGAGTAGATCAGCCCGACCCCGCGCGCCACGCCCATGGTGGCCAGCGTGACGATGATGGCCGGCATGCGGCCCCAGGCCACCAGTGCGCCGTTGAGCAGACCGATGCCTACGGCCAGAGCGATGCCGGCCAGCAGCGCCACCGGTGCGGGCAGGCCGCTGTTGACGATCAGCCCGGCAGACAAGGTACCGGCCAATGCCATGGCCGCACCGACCGACAGATCGATGCCGCCGGTAAGGATGACGAAGGTCATGCCCACGGCGAGGATGCCGACGATGGAGACCTGGCGCAGCACGTTGAGCCAGTTGGAGACGGTGAAGAAATTGTCCGAGGCCAGCCCCATCAGAAGCGAGACCACGACCAGCCCGGCCAACGGCAGTGCCAGCGGTGAATGGATCAGGGCGCGCCAGCGCGCCTGCGATGAGGCGCGCACGGGGGCGCTGCCCAGGGTATTGGCTTCATGCTGCATGGTGGAGTCTCCCGGTGGTGGCATGGGTCATGATTTCTTCGGCGGTCACGGCATCGCCTTCGACGGTGGCCACGATGCCGCCGCCCTTGAAGACGCAGACCCGGTCGGACATGCCGACCACCTCCGGCAACTCGGAAGAAATCATGATGATGGAATAGCCCTGCGCGGTGAATTCGCGCATGAGCTGATAAATCTCGGCCTTGGCACCTACATCGATGCCGCGTGTGGGTTCATCGAAAATCAGCACCTGCATGTTGTGATTGATCCAGCGTGCGATCACCACCTTCTGCTGATTGCCGCCGGACAGCGTATCGACCCGCGCATGCGCATCCGGCGCCTTCACGCGCACGCGCTGCATGGCGATGCGGGTCGCTTCGGCTTCGCGGCGGCGATCCAGGAACAGGCCGCCCGCGCGATACTTGCCGTAATTGTTCAGCGAGATGTTGTGCAGGATCGGGAAGCTGGTGATGAGTCCCTGCTCCTTGCGGCTTTCCGGCAGCAGGCCGATGCCCGCTTGCAGGGCTTGTGCCGGATCGGCAAAGCGCAACGGCACACCGTGCATGGACAGCTTGCATTGCGCCGCCGGATGCGCGCCCAGCATGGCCAGTACGGTCTCGGTGCGGCCCGAGCCTACCAGGCCGGCAAATCCCAGGATCTCGCCGCGCCGCAACTGGAAACGCGACACCGGGCCATTGCGCTTGAGCTGCAAGGCCTGCACTTCCAGCACCACGTCGCCCTCGGCCGCGGCGGCCGGCTTGGGCGGGAAGCAGTTCTCGATGCGCCGCCCCACCATCATTTCCACCAGACGCGCCTGGTCCACTTCACTCACCGCACAAGTGCCGATGTACGCACCATCGCGCAGCACGGTGATGCGGTCGCAGATCTCGAAGATTTCTTCCAGATGGTGCGAGATGAAGATGATCGCCACGCCCTGCTCACGCAGGCCGCGCATCACCTTGAACAGGTGCTCGACCTCGCCGGGCGTGAGGGTCGCGGTCGGTTCGTCCAGCACCAGGATGCGGGCATCGAGCGCCAGCGCCTTGGCAATTTCGACGAACTGCTGCTGCGCCACCGAGAGCTTGCACACCGGCACCTCCAGCGGAATTTCCACGCCCAGCTGCGCGATGATCTGCGCCGCGCGGCGCTTCATGGCGGCACGCTGCAGCAGGCCGAAGGAGCTGCGCAGCTCGCGTGCGAGGAACATGTTGTCCACCGCATCCAGATAAGGGATCAGCGAGAATTCCTGAAACACCACGCCGACACCGGCGGCGATGGCCTCGTGATAGCTGGCAAAACGGCAGGCCTGTCCATCGATGCGGATCTCGCCCGCGTCGGGTGTGACGATGCCGCACAGGATCTTCATCAGCGTGGACTTGCCCGCGCCGTTCTCGCCCAGCAGGGCGTGCACTTCACCGGCGCGCACCTGCAGGTCGACGCCGCGCAGCACCGTCACCGGGCCGAAGTTCTTCTTGATACCAGTCAGTTGGAGCATGGCTGCCTCCATCAAGGGAAAGGAAGGCGCGACGGACGAAGGCCGCCGCGCCAGCGGCTTACCAGCTGAAGCCGGCCGCGTTCTTCTTGGTCACCGACATGACGTCGATGGGCACTTCCTTGGGCACCACGCGTGCGCCCCACTTCTTGGCCAGCGCCATGGCCAGGCCCACGCGCACCTGGTCACGCGGGAATTGCGCGGTGGTCTCGATGAAGGGCCCGCCATCGGCAATCGCCTTGACGGCTTCGGGCGCGCCGTCCACCGAGGTCAGCTTGATGTCCTTGCCGCTGCCCTGGATGGCGGCCAGTGCGCCCATCGCACCGCCGTCATTGACGGAGAAGATGCCCTTCAGGTTGGGGCGCGACTGGATCATGTTCTCCACCACGCCCAGCGCCACCGAGCGGTCCTGGCGGCCGTTCTGGGTGGCCACCAGCTTGATGTCCTTGTATTCGCCGAGGGCCTGCTTGCAGCCTTCCACGCGCTGCAGGATGGGCACCACGGGGATGCCGTCGAGGATCGCCACTTCGCCCTTGCCACCGATGGCATCGGCCAGTGCGCGGCAGGACTGGTAGCCGGCATCCTTGTTCTTGGAACCGACGAACATGTCCACCGGACCGGAGGCATTGGCATCGACCGCCACCACGATCACGTTGCGCGCCTTGGCGGCTTTGACTGCCGCTTCCACGCCGGCGGAGTCGGTCGGGTTGATGAGCAGGATGTCGATGTTCTGCTGCAGCATGTCTTCGATGTCGGCGATCTGCTTGGCCACGTTGTGGGCAGCATCGGTGACGATGACCTTGGCACCGAAGGACTTGGCCGCATCATCGAGAGCCTTTTTCATCGAGACGAAATACGGATTGTTCATTTCCTGGAAGCTCATGCCGATCTTGAGCTTGGACAGTTCCTGGGCTCTCGCCGGTGCGGTGAACGCCACCAGCGTGGCGGTGGACAAGGCCAGTGCGGTCAGTGCTTTCTTCATTGCAGTCTCCATTGTTGTTGGTGTGTGCTTGATGACGGGATTGCCCGGCATGCTCGTTGCGAAGTGACAGGCAACACCTGTCCTGTTCCGGAAAGCGGGGGCTTTCCTGAATGCGGTTTTCCTTGACGAGGAAATGATCTAAATGATTTTCGAATTGCGTCCGACGCTATCCGGTCGCGGCAAAAAGGCCGTTGCTGGCAAAGGTATTGCGAAACTCCGAAGGCGACATGCCCTTGATCTTCTGGAAGTGGCGGTTGAAATTGGAGAGGTTGGAAAACCCGGTCTCGTAGCAGATGTCGGTGATGCGTGCTTCCGGATTGTTGAGCAACGCGAGACAGGCCAGATCCACGCGCAGCTGGTTCTTGTAGCGCACCAGCGTGGTTCCCGTGTGGCGCTTGAAGGCGCGCGAGAAGGTGCTCAGATTCTGCCCCACCATGTCGGCCAGGTCCTGTTCGCCGATGTCATCGGTGAGGTGTTCGCGCAGATAGGCGATGGCACGGTTGAGCCCGCTGCTGTTCACGCCTGACAGGTCCAGCTTGTAGGAGAGACTGGCCAGCACTTCCGGCTCGGGCGAATTGGCGAGCACGTCGAGGATTTCCCAGAACAGGGCGAGGCGCTTCAAGCCGCGCTGGTCGATCAGGCGCTGCATCAGCGGGCGCACCGTGTCGCTGGTGGCGGCATCGAACAGCAGGCCGCGATGGCTGCGTTCGAGCAGCGGCATGATGGCTTCCATCTCGGGGATGCTGGCGGCGCATTGATCCACCAGTTGCTCGGGAAACTGGATCACCAGCGAGCGCACGGGGACCACCTCATCGCGGCCGATGTCGGAAATCCAGTTCTGCGGAAGATTGGGACCGGTCATCACCAGCTGGCCCGGCGCGAAGTCGCCGATGTGGTCACCGACGTAGAAACGTCCCGAGGTCGCCACCACGAGGTGGATCTCGTACTCCGGATGGTAGTGCCAGCGCACGGTACGGAAGGGGTAGCCGTGCATCCATGCCGCAAAGGATTCGCCCTTGCGGATATGGACCAGTTCCAGGTCGGGCTGCATCGTGTCTCCTCTCAATCGAGAGCATTTTCCTTATTGAAACTGACAAATCGCTGTTGTCAGTTTTCATCATGTGCTGCATCTTAGTGCCCCTCTGGCTGCGGCTTCTACATCACCAGCGAGGAAGGACTGATACTTTTTTGCGCAAGAAGGGGTGGAGAATGAAATACGATGCCGCGCAGCAAAACGGCCCTGCAAAGCAGGGCCGTCGTGTCGGTCGGGATGGCTGTATTACACGGAACGCATCAGTCCGCCATCGACCTTGATGTTCTGGCCGGTGATGTAGCCGGCACCGGAGGAAGCCAGGAAAGCGATGGTCGCGGCCACTTCCTCGCTGGTGCCATAGCGCTGCATGGGCACGCCGGCGCGGCGTTCCTCACGTTGTGGCAGGCTGTCGATCCAGCCCGGCAGCACGTTGTTGATGCGGATGTTTTCGAGGGCGTACTTGTCGGCGAAGAGCTTGGTGAACGCGGCCAGGCCAGCGCGAAATACGGCTGAGGTCGGGAACATGTCGGAGGGTTCGAAGGCCCAGGCCGACGAGATGTTGATGATGGCCCCGCCGCCCTGTGCCTGCATCAGCGGCGTCACCAGGCGCGTGGGACGGATGACGTTGAGCAGGTAGGTATCCATGCCGCGATGCCAGTCTTCATCGGTGATGTCGAGGATGGGAGCGCGCGGACCATGGCCGGCGCTGTTGACCAGCACATCCACGCGGCCCCAGCGGGCCACGGCCTGGTCGACCAGTTTTTGCAGGTCGTCCACTGACTGGTTCGAGCCGGTCACGCCGATGCCGCCCAGCTCGGCGGCCAGCGCCTCGCCACGGCCGGAGGAAGACAGGATGCCGACCTGGAAGCCATCGGCCGCCAGGCGGCGCGCGGCGGCGGCACCCATGCCGCTGCCGGCGGCGGTGATCAGGGCTACTTTGCTGCTCATGGAAACTCCTTGTGGATAAGTGGTCTTACCGGGCGGGAATTCATGACCGCCCGCACGGGATTGGCGATTGTAGTTCGTGTGGACACCGCGTGCAGGGGACGGAACCAGCGTTAGCTCATCCGGGATTTGTCATGTCCCTGTTGCATTTCTGGGGCATCATCGCGCACCATTGCGCAGCCCGGCCCTCGTGCGGCCCCATGAACGTACCGGAAGTCCCATGCAAATCATCGCCAACATCAATCTCGAATCCCTGCTCGATACCTCCATCAGCCTGACGGCCGCCTTCATCCTGGGTGGCCTGATCGGGCTGGAACGCCAGTACCGGCAACGCACCGCCGGCCTGCGCACCAATGTGCTGGTGGCCCTGGGCGCGGCGGTCTTCGTCGACATGGCCAATCGCATGGGCGGTCACGAAGGGGCGGTGCATGTGGTGGCTTATGTGGTCTCGGGGGTGGGCTTCCTGGGCGCGGGCGCAATCATGCGCGAGGAAGGCAATGTGCGCGGCATCAATACCGCTGCTACCTTGTGGGGCTCGGCGGCAGTAGGCGCGGCGGCCGGGGCGGACCTGATCCTGGAAGCGATCCTGGCAACCCTCTTCGTGCTGGCCGCAAACACCCTGCTACGCCCGGTGGTCAACACCATCAACCGCAAGCCGCTGGATGTGCCTTCGGTGGAAGTGACCAACACCCTCCACCTGATCGTGGAAAGTGCGCACCAGAAGCGCGTGCTGAGCGCGGTCACGGACATGCTGGAACAGAGCCGCCATCCCATGCAGGATCTGGATGTGCGGCCCTTTACGGACGATGAAGTGGAAATCGAAGCCACGCTCGCGGCGACCTCCGTCGATGGCGATGAACTTGATGCGCTGGTGGAACGTATGCTGGCCTTGCCGGCGGTGAAGCAGGCGTTCTGGACGCCGAGCACGACGGATTGACCGCAAGTGCGCGGCGGTCAACCTATAATTCCCTCCTGCAAGAACAAGGAGTTCGCCATGCCTCAAACCACTTTCCTGCTAGGTCCGCTGCGCTACCTGGCCGCGATCCTGACCCTGATTCCTGCACTGGCGCTGGCCGCCGGTGCTGAGGCGTTGACGTTCGACAACGTCAACTACCTGCATCGCTGGTCAAAGAATGGACAGAACGAATTTACGCCACCTGCGGAAACGGACCTGAACCACTGGACCGACATGGTCACCATCAATGTCGTCGAGCAGGCCACCGATGGCGACAAACTGGCGCAGCTGGCCAACCTCGTGCTCAAGCGCTACCAGGCGGCGGGCAAGGTGGTCCGCATCAATTCGCTGCCCCGCTCCGACACCCGGCCCGCCGAACACTACATCGCAGCAGTGCTGGGCAATCCGGGTTTTCTGGAGGCAGTCTTCGCGCGCTTCGTGCTGGTGGAGGGGACGGGTTTCATCCTCATTCACTCGCATCGGATCTATGGACCGCAGGCTGGTAACGACATGGCGCAATGGCTGCAAGCCAATGGACCGCAGCAGGAAGCGGCCTTGATGGCGTGGAATGCGATGCCCTCATTGCAGGCCTTGCGGCAGTTGCCGCAGAGCGCACAGTAGGTGCATCCGGCATGGCCCTGAGAGGCGGACCTGCAGTCAGTCGCGTGATTCCGTTCCGGACTGGCACCCGGTACGCGAATCGACAGGGCGCATTGTGGAATTAATTTCCACACATGGGTCGTGGAGAAATAGCTTGCTCCGCGCAGAACAGACGCGCCATCAATAAGTGGTCGCCCTGAACTTCCCCCGCAACCACTTCACCGGCCCGCCAATGACCGGCAATTTCTGCCACAGCTCTTCAGCCGCATCCCAGTAATCGCGATGCTCGGTCACCAGGCCCGCCGCATCGAAGCGAAAATGCGTCGCCCCCAGCACCGTGTAGAAGCGGCCCTTCAGCCGAAACTCGAAACGCCAGGTGGCAAAGGCCTGCTCACCCTGCCCCATGCGTTCCAGGATCACGAAGCGCGGATCCTCCGTGGTCTCGAACATGTGCGCAAAGATGGCGCGGATGGATCGCAGCCCCTTGATGTCGTTGAAGGGATCCTTGAACAGAGCCTCCGGCGAATAAAATTCCCCAATCCGTTCCAGGCTGCTGCGATCCAGCGCACCATACCAGTCCAGCAAGCGGTCAAGATGCTGCATGGTCAGCTCAGCATGAAGCGCTGGAACAGTATGAAGCGCAGCCGGAACGGCAGCAGGCGCAGTATCTTCAGCCAGGCCGTGAACCGCCGTGGGAAGTGGATCTCGAAGCGGCCTTCGGAGATCCCGCGCCAGATGGCGGTGGCCGCCTGCTGCGGCGTCTGGATGGCCGGCATGGGGAAGTCGTTCTTGTCGGTCAGGTCGGTCTTCACGAAGCCCGGATTGACCAGATACACGTTCAATCCCTTGGGCCGCAAATCGCTATAAAGAATTTCCGCAAGATTGATCAGCGCCGCCTTGCCGGGACCATATACGGTCGCTCCCGGCAGCCCCACATAGCCGGCCACGCTGGCCACCAGCGCAATGCCGCCGCTGCCACGTGCCAGCATGTCGGGCAGCGCCGCACCCAGCGCCGAATACACACTGGCGACGTTGGTGCGCAAGGTGTGCTCGGCTTCCTCTTCCTGAACCTCCCATGTGCGCTCCGGGCGATACTTGGCCGCACAGAACACCAGCAGGTCGACACCGCCGAAGGCCTCAACGATGCGCGCATGCTGGTCGCGCCAGGCATCGTGGCAAAGCACATCCAGCGGCGCGATGAAGGCATTCTTGTGGGCTGCCGCGACCTCCTGCAATACGTCCGCACGGCGCGCCGACAAGGCCACGCGGGCACCTGCCTGCAGCGCCTGGCGCGCCAGTTCGGCACCAATGCCGCTGGAGGCACCGACCAGCCAGATGCGCAGGCCGCGCAGGTCACTGACCGGCTGGTTCATGGGCCCGAACAACACGGCGGGACGCGAGATCGGTGCGCGCTCGGCAGCAACCCCGGCAGCCTCTTTGGACAGCGGCTTGGACTGGGTATTCATACACCCTCCTTGCGGAAGAACAACGTGACCTGGCCCACTTCCACACCAAACTTGCTCATGCTGGTGCGGTTGATGAGGGTGCGTTCGTCCATCTGGTACATCCAGTCATCCATCTGGACTTCGTATTGCTTGTCATTGACCGGCAGCAGCAGCGTGTAATTCCAGTGCAAGGCATTGCCGGCGGTGTGGCCGATGGCCTCGCCGATGACGTCACCGGCACGACCGCGCCAGCTGTTGTCGGGCTGGCGCACCAGGGTCCAGACGCGGGTCTGGGTCTCGCCGTCGTCATAGCGGAAACGCTCGTCCAGCGTCAGCGTGTTGCCGTCCACGGTACCGGTCACGACCACATGGAAACGCCGCGCCACTTCGCCACCGCGCTTCTGGAACATGCCCCAGGCCTCAGTGCGGCCCTTGAAGAACACCGCCGGATCGAACACCGGGGTCTTGCCGGCGTAGTCCGATATCTGCTGCGAGGCGCAGCCACCGAGCACCAGCGCCAGCAGCGCCAGCGCGATCCCCTTCCACAGGCGCGCGGGCAGACCCGTGCGCATCAGCTTGGCATTCATGATTCACTCCTTTTGCAAGAGGAACTGCACCACATCGGTCTGGCCTTCATCGAAGCCCACTTCGCAGAACACGTAATACAGCTGCCACAGCCGGCGGAAGCGCTCATCGAAACCTTGCGCGGCAATGGTCTCGCGCTGGGCCTGGAAGGCGTCGTTCCAGCGGCGCAGGGTCTCGGCGTAATCACGGCCGAAATGGAAGCGGTCACGGGTGGTCAGGCCGGCGCGCAGCGCGCAGCGCGAGAAGCGCTCATGGCTGGGCAGCATGCCGCCAGGGAAGATGAATTCGCGGATGAAGTCGGCGCTGTCGCGATAGCGTTCGAACACCGCTTCATCGATGGTGATCGACTGGATCAGCGCTCGGCCACCGGCTTTCAGGCGGGCCGAGACGGTATCGAAATACGTCTGCCAGAAACGCTCGCCAACGGCTTCGAACATCTCGATGGACACGATGGCATCGTATTTCCCATCCAGATCGCGGTAGTCGCACAGTTCCAGATGCGCCAGATGATCGAGCTGCTGGTGGCGCATGCGCTCCTGGCCAAAAGCCAGCTGCGACGGCGAGATCGTCACGCCATGCACACGGATGCCCAGGCGCGCCGCATGTTCGGCAAAGCCGCCCCATCCGCAGCCGATTTCCAGCACGCGATCGCCCGCCTGCAAGCCAAGCTGGTCAACGATGCGCTGATACTTGGCGGCCTGCGCCGAGGCCAGGCTCTGGCAGGGCTCGGTGAAGATGGCCGACGAATAGGTCATGGTCGGGTCCAGCCACAGGCGATAGAAATCATTGCCCAGGTCGTAATGCGCATGGATGTTGCGGCGGCTGCCGCTGCGCGTGTTGGAGCGCAGCAGGTGGCGCAGGCGGTACCACAGCGAGGCCAGGCGTCCGCCTTCGACCGCGCTGGCAAGCATCGCCCGGTTGCGCATGGCCAGGCGCAGCAGCGCGGCCAGGTCGGGCGTTTCCACCCAGCCATTGCCGTAGGCTTCGCCGAAGCCGATGTCACCGGCGCGCAGGATGGCACCGCAGGCACGCCAGTCGAGGATGCGCAGTTGCGCGCTGGGCGGCTGGCGCAGATCGCCGAAGGTCAGCGTGGTGCCATGGGGTGTGATCAGTTCCAGGTGGCCGTGGCTGAGACGTTCCAGCACCGCCAGGAACAGGCGGGCCGAAATCGGGCCGGCGCGGCGGCCGGTAGTCTGCAATGCGGGGATACGGTTCACGATAGGGTTTCCTTTCCAGAAGAAGTACCTGCGGCTGCGACGCGCTCGGGCTTGCTGAACCAGGGCACGCGCTTGCGCCACAACAGCAAGGCCTGCCAGTGGATACGGGCGACCACGCCCAGCGTCAGGAACGGCTGCGCACACAGCGCGCCGAAGGCCGTGGCCGCGGTCAGGGGATGCAGATGGCCGCCGACCGAGGTGCGCATCAGGGGCTGCAAACCCTGCGCCACTTCCGACGGATGGCCGTGGTCGTAATAGTCGATGCCGACGAAGGCGGTATTTCCGCCCGCGTCCTCATGCCGTGCCTGGTCGCGAAAGCGGAAACGATAGAAACCGCTCACCTCGCAGAAGGGCGAGACATGCATGAGCTTGTTGCAGACCAGCCGCGTGTGCTCGTCGATGACGCCCTGTCCGGGTGCCGACAGCAGGTAGTGCTGGGTCTCGCCAAAGGTGTTGTTGACCTCGGCCAGCACCGACCGCAGCTGACCTTCACGGTCATGGCACAGGAAAAAGCTGACCGGATTGAACACGAAGCCGAACAGCCTCGGAAAGGTCTGCAGCCAGATCGCGCCATCGTGCGGCAGCCCGGCCTGTTGCAGATGACCGCGCACCCAGCTGGCCAGATCGCTGCCATCGCGCGGACCATAGTCGCGCGTGCGCACGCACATCAGGCGGCGGCGATCCACGCCGAACCAGGCATTGCCCGCTTCGTTGAGGCGCGCCAGATCGAGGCGCACGCAGAACACCGGATAGACGAACTTGTGCAGCACCGGACGCAAACGCTGATGCATCACCTGCCCGCTCAACAACAGCGCGGGCGCGTCGGTACGGGAGGTCTGCGAAGTGTTCATAGCGAAGCCCAATCCGGCGTCACGCCGAAGTCCCTGATCACGCGCAGGGCGGATTTCAGGCCATCTTCATGGAAGCCGTAACCGGTCCACGCACCGGCGAACCACGCGCGGTGCTTGCCCTGGATCTCCGGCAGGCGGCGCTGGGCATCGATGGCGGGCTGGTCGAAGACCGGATGCTCGTAATCGAAACGGCCCATCACCGTCGCCGGGCTGGGCGGCTGGGGCGGATTCAGGGTGAGCACGATGTCGGTCTTGCAGGGCAGGTCCTGCAGGCGGTTGAGCCAGTAGCTCACGCACACCGCGCGGCTGCCATCGCTGTGGCGCGAACCAAGGTAATTCCAGGCCGACCAGACCTTGTCCAGCTGCGGCATGAGCGAGACGTCGCTGTGCAGCCAGGCGGTATTGGCCTGATAACGCACGGCCGACAGCACCTGATGTTCTTCAATGGTGGCGTCCTGCAGCAGCGCCAGGGTCTGCGGTGCGTGGGTGGCGAAGACCACCGCGTCGAACTGTTCCTCGCGCGGCTCGGCACCACCACTGCGCACCAGCACGCCCTGCTCGTTGCGGGTGACGCTGGTGAGACGGCTACCCAGGCGCACATCGTCCAGGGTGGCGGCGATGCGGCGCACGTATTCGCGCGAACCACCGCGCACGGTGCGCCAGCGCGGACGGTTGTTGACCTGCAGCAGGCCGTGATTGATGCAGAAGCGCAGGAAAGTCGCCGCCGGGAAATCGAGAATGTCCGACGGCGAGCTGGACCAGATCGCCGCCGCCATCGGGATCAGATAGGCATCACCGAACAGGACGCCATAGCCGCCCTCTTCCAGCAACTGCCGCAAAGTCACCGGACGCCCCTCGCAGGCGGCCAGGTTGGCGTGCGCGCTACGATTGAAGCGCAGGATGTCGCGCAACATGCCCAGGAAGGACGGCTGCAGCAGGCGCTTGCGCTGGGCGAAGACGGTATCCAGATTGGTGCCGGCCCATTCGAAACTGCCTTCATCCATCGAGACGCCGAAGGACATGTCGGTATCGTAGGTCTCGACCTTCAGCTCCTCGAACAGCGCGATCAGGTTGGGATAGGTCCAGTCATTGAAGACCAGGAACCCGGTATCGACCGGGAAGGGGACGCCCTCCGGCGCGATCTCCACGGTATTGGCATGGCCGCCCAGCGTCGGGGCGGACTCGAACAGCACGACCTGATGCTTGCGCGCCAGCAGGTAGGCGCTCGCCAGACCGGAAATACCGGCCCCGATGACGGCGATGCGCTGTCCTGTGCCCTGCTCGATGGCTGCTGCGTTTGGATTCATGAAAACTTGCCCGCCTATGTCTTTGTTATTGAAGTTCTGCCGTTGCCAGCCCATGGGAATGTTTCCCTGCCCTGCTGGCCCGTGCTGCTTTGGTGACCGGGGCGGCGCTTGCCGTGGGCCTTTTTGCCACTCGCGCCGCTTATTTGCTATTCATCCTTGATTTAGGTGCTAAGATTACTACCAAAGAAAAATAAAATCTACTACTTAGTAACTTTAGCTACCAATGAGTATTTTCGGCAAACTGAGCTTCAAGGACCAAGCCTACAAATTACGGGAGAACGCCATCCTGGATGCCGCCACGTCCGTACTGGGCAGCAAGGGCTATGACCTGATGACCATGGACGACGTGGCCGGTGCAGTGGGCATCTCCAAGCCCAGCCTGTACAAGCATTTCAAGTCCAAGGAAGAGCTGATCGGCGAGACCATGATCCGTCTCGTCGATGGGGCGATCGACCAGCTGGCGCAGCTGGAGCCGATTCCCAGCCCGCGCGGCAAGCTCGAAGCGATGCTGGAATGGGCGCTGCGGGTGCGCCTGGAAGGCGGCCTGCCCTTCCTGCCCTCGACCAGCGCGCACGTGCGCGAGATGCTCATGCGCAACGTGAAATACGTCATGCGCGTGCTCAAGCTGAACGGGCAACTGGAAAAGCTGGTGAAGGATGCGCAGAAAAACGGCGAGATCGATGCCGCCCTGCCCAGTGATGTGGTGTTGTACAGCTACTACGCCCGCACCTGTGACCCGGCCGTGGATTACCTGCAGAAGTTCAGCAAGATGAGTACCGACGAGATCGTGAAATACATGCTGCACGTGGCCTTCAACGGCTTCACGAAGTAAAGGGCAGGCGCGCCGCGGCCAGCGGCGGCACCCGCCCTTTTCTGCTCTGCGGTATTACAAACCGTAGCAGCGCGCCGCGGTCCCGCCCCATAGCTGCTCCTGTTCCGCTGCCGACAGGCGCGTGGCCGCCCACTCGCGGACCACGCCCGCCACCGTCGCATAGGATGCCGCCAGCAGACACACCGGCCAGTCCGAGCCAAACATCAGGCGCTGCGGCCCGAAGGCTTCCAGCGCCGTATCCAGGCACAGGGCAATATTGTCGTAATCCTTCTGTCGCAATCCGCGCAGCCAATCCGCCTCGGTGACCAGCCCCGACAACTTGCAGGCCACATGCGGCATGGCGGCCAGTGCGCGCAGCTGGCGCTTCCATCCATTGAAGGAAGCTTCACTTCGCCCGAAATCCACGAGGGCCGGCTTGCCCAGGTGATCCAGCACCAGCCAGTGGCGGTCATGGCGTGCGCAGAAGGCCTGCACCTCGGCCATCTGCCGGGCATGGATCAGCACGTCATACACCAGGCCCTGCTGCTGCAGCCACTTGATGCCGGCATTGAAGGCGGGGGCCTCGACGAAGGCCATGACGTCGGCTTCATCCTGGATCTGGTGACGGAAGCCGACCAGCTTGTCCCGTCCCCATTGCGCCACGTTGGCAGCCAGGTGCGGCGAGGACAGATCCTCCCAGCCCACCACGCCGGCGATGCGGCGATCAGCACGCGCCAGGTCCAGCAGGAAGCCGGTTTCTTCACGTCCCACGCGGGCCTGCACCGCAATGGAGGCATGCAGCCCTTCGGCATCCAGCACCGGATGCAGTTGCCCTGGCAGACGATCACAGGCCAGCAGTTCCATGCCCTTGCCGATCCAGGGATAGTCGTCGGCGCGATAGCGCCAGAAATGCTGATGGGCGTCGATGCGAAGGGGTTTCATGGCGCGGTCTCGGGAGGGAGAAGGAGAATGAAGCGTCTCCGCATCTCTTAGTTTTTTCTGGATGAAAACTTAGAAACGGGAAAGCGGAAACTTAAGGATTTCCCCGGATCACTCCGGGGAAACCGCAGAACACCAGACCGGATCAGTCGTACAGCACTTCCTTGATCTTGGGATCGTCGATGTTGCTCTTGTCGTACCAGTAGAAGCCGGTATCGATGACCTTGGGCAGCTTCTCGCCCTTGATCGCCTTGACCGCCGCTTCCACGGTCTTGTAGCCGATACCCACCGGGTTCTGGGTGATGGCACCGGCCATCACGCCGTCGCGGATCGCATCCTTCTGCTGCTTGCCGGAGTCATAGCCGATGATGATGATCTTGCGCTTCATCTCCTTGACACCATTGACCACGCCGATGGCCGAGCCTTCGTTGGTACCGAAGATGCCCTTGATCTTGGGATAGGCCTGCAGGATGGACTTGGTGACCTCGGTCGACTTCAGCTGGTCGCCCGCGCCGTATTGCACGCTGACCACCTTGATCTTGGGATAGTTGGCCTTGATGCGCTCCAGGAAGCCATCGCGGCGATCCACGCCGGTACGGCTGGTCTGGTCGTGTGCCACCACGGCGACTTCGCCTTCCTTGCCGATCAGCTCGGCCATCTTG
>LV_Brine_h2_0102DRAFT_1000260_pt1 | contig 19880 bp, 22 predicted proteins | sample LakVidmifraction_3_FD_10600 | JGI IMG/M metagenome (IMG submission 10600)
TGTGCTGTCTTAACGTCTAAGTCTTTAGTACTTTGTGCCTGTTTAATGGCAAGATTTCCTGCACTCTCTGTTATCTGTGCTGTCTTAACGTCTAAGTCTTTTGCGATGATATCATCAATCCTATAGCCTTTTAAAGCTATATTCTCAGACGTAGACCCTGCCATGGTAAGAGCTTTCTCATGAAAGGCTATGATGACTTTATCCAGTTGATCCTTTTGAAGTCTACCGTCATTATACATAGCATCTATATCAGTATATATTTTTGACTCCGCTATTGCATTGAGTGAGGCGGTCAGGTTAGTAGTAAAATCTTGTATAATAGTATTCATCTTAACCCCTCATTTCAAGTGATAAACGCTTATTTATCTCAGTGACCCAAGGTTCTACCGATTCACCAATGGTCATCTTTTCAAACTCACAGGAAAGTGTCGTCACATTTGCCAATTCTAGTGCACTATACACGGCATACTCTGCCATATTGTCAAGCAGATACAAAAAAACTGCACCATCCAAAGCACGTAAATTTTCAAGATCAAGAGGGGAAACACTCACAGCATTCAGATAACTACTATATAAGGACAACTGCTTCTTTTTGGAAGCGGTCATACATACTAGATTACACAGTAAACAATCAATAACCAGCTTTATGAATGAAACGTCCACAGAGTATTTCCTACCCACACAATCAAAACGCACCGCGGTGATAAAACTCTCCATTTCATACACTTCTTTTGCCTTTGGCAAGCCCATCTCCAAAACATGTACTGCATACTCAACACAAACACGATCAGCGCGGCGCTCAAACAAAACTTTGTCTTTATCATTAGCCAAAGATGCTATGAGGAAATACACAAATGCCAGTTCAAGTCTGCTATCAATGTCAATATAGTCTGCGTCCACTTTAGCAATACGCGGTTTTCTCAAAAACCACTCCACAGCACCATCTTCATTTATGGGTCTATATATGTCACTGTCCTGGTATGGGATTGCCAAATTCAAAGGGTCGCACAACTGAACAATGTTCTCAAAAACCATCTCTTGAAAATACTCCAAATGAACATCAGAAGGCAGCACACGGCCACCTATCTTCAGAGCATCAGCTTTTTCTTTCAGTTGTGCTAAAGTCATTATACTGTTCTACCGATATTCATAATGTGAACCGCAGCATAAGGGTCAAGTACTTGAACAGTCAGCTCAAACAAATCTTCTTTTGCCTCAGCATCATACGTCGCATCACTCACATCTTTAGACTTGTGAGATCGAAGTAATACAGGGTTAATTAGACCAGGTGCATAGACAATCGCCTCATCATCTAGCAAGTTCGGGTTAGCAGTAATTCTTACTTTTTCATGCCATCCAGTGGTGATCGTATCTTTCTTTGCAGTGATAGTCCCATCAGTAGGCTTATAAAGGTTTTTGTCTGCATAGTACCAGTTAAGGTCAGTGTAAACGTCAGAACCACACATTACGATGATCTCTTCACCCACAATACCCTGATTAAACATAAGCTTCAACGCTTCGTCAATGTGATTCTTCACATCCAAAGCTATGTTCCCGTTGACTGCATCAATCAGATCAAACACCGCGTTTGCAGGGATATAATGCAAGATTCCACCCATAGTACGAATATCTGTGATTAGTGTTGCGCCAACCGGTGCAGCAGATCCAAGAAGAGCCTTTTCAACGTCAAGTCTAAGTTGCTTTCTGTTTTCCATCTCTTGAGTAGAAATACTTGAAACTTTCTCCTCGATGGTAAAGGAAGCAGCTTGTGAACCCGTAATTCCTGAAGTCTTTTTAAAGATCTGAAATTGATTGCCAAGTTCAACAGAACTCCAACTTGTGATGGGTGCTCTCACAGAACCTTCAGCATGAGCATTGGCCGCAGCGGTCATAGCACCTGGTCTATAATCCCACTTATGCCCTTTGTTAGCAGAAGCTTTCAGCCCGCTAATACCTTCACCTAACGATTCAAAAAATGGTGTAGCACCATACCCTGTCACACGAATTACATTGTAAAAACTCTCTCTATTTTCAACAGATTGAATTGAATTTAACATATCTTACCTCTTTATTTTGCATTATCAAAAAGCTTTTTCATAGCCTTTTTATCTCCACCAAGTGCCTCTTTACGTGTTTTATCAAACTCGTAAGGCTCATCCGCATTGTTTCTACCTGGGTCAAAAGTACCATCTTCTTCACGTGCTGCAAAATGTTTCAAATGCAACGCTTCCCATCCAGCGGGTGTGTTGTATAGCTGTACTTTCGCAGGGTCTTTATCTTGCATCTCTTTAAGTAAACTGCTTACTTTTTCAATGTCAAAATCAGGGTAATCACCCTTGATCATCTCTACCGCAGAAGATATAGCCTTTTCAACAGCCACACCATTCTTAAACTCTTTAAGTTCATCGATCTCCTTTTGAGTCTCATCATCAAGTGAAGCCTTCAGGGGAGGTTTATCTTCAACTTTTAGAGTAGGTTCAGGTTCTTTAGGCATAGGATCATCTATCAAGAAATCATAATCACCATCACCACCGCCGCCATAATCACCATCACCACCGCCGCCATCTTCAACAATCCACATGAACATCATTGACATCCATAGCGCAAACAATCCTTTAAGCATTACGATTCAACTTTCGGAGGAGTATTTTTTGGAGTACCATCACCAGCATCACTGACAACATCTTGAGCAGTTTGTCTAGCTTGACCAAGTTTGACAGCAGAACCTTTTTTACCTTGCGCTTTCTCAAGTGCTGCAACACGCTTTTTCAAGTCTGCATTTTCAGCAGCCAAGTTATACTTCACTGCATCTTCAGTACTCACGACTTCTTCTTTCTCACCGTCAACAATTTCGATACGACTTTTAGTAAGTCTCACTTTTGTACCCACGGCAATACCTGGTAACGGTGGAACTTTCTCACCTTTACTTGTTTCAAACATACCCGAAGACATTTTTTTTGTCACAGTTCCCAGCTCTCTATCTCTTGATAGTGTCAAATCTTGTTTCTTAGCCATTTTCAGCCCCTTATTTTTAATTTCATTAAACTATACCGTCACCGCTTTTACTTTTTGTCTAGCATCCGTTATCAAATCGCACCAGGTATCACCCCCGGTGTTGGATTTTCTTCAGGTATTGGGTCAGATATTGGCACAGATGGGGGTTCAGGAGAAACAAATAAATCCTCTTCTATTTTAAAATCATCACCGACCTTGATTTTCATTGCTTTTTGAAGTAACTCATCCACATAAGAGGGGTTTACATTTTGGAACTGACCCAAAGTAGCAAGGGCTTCCATATATGAAGCATACTCATCTTGTCTCTTTGTACTGCTGCCAAACGCTACAGCTACAGCAAAACCAAAAGGTTCTTTAGTAGCATGATCCACACCGATGATAGGATTCTCCACACCAAGCATCTTCAAAGTCTCATCATCGACATAGCGGTACACCTTCTTCACGAAACTTTTAGCCACATGAGAAAAAAGCGTATCATTCGCCGTCTTGATCTGCTCTTCTATCCGAGTAGAACTTTGCGCAGAAAGTAAAGCCAAAGCACCCGTAGCACGCCTGTCACTCCCACTGGTCTGAGCCTTATAAAGCCCGTTGACTGAAGTGGTCGTTTCTATGTCATCTTTACTCATAGCAAGATCCTCATGCAGCCCCATGGTCAAAGGCGCTCTTCTCTCCTGTATATCTTTTACATCACCCACGGGAATTTTAGCCCCTGGACCTCTTTTCAAATTACCAACATTTACTTTTGCATTTTCACCAATGTAAAGAGAAGGGTTTATCTGTTCTTCCACTATGTCCGCATGTTGATTGCGCCGTTTATTCATAGCCTCAACATGTTCTTTGATGTAGTCTACTTCACTTTCACCATAAGCAAGTATCTGCTTTTCACGTATTGCATCATCTACGCTTGAAAGTTGTTCACGTGCAAAGCCCCATTGGAAAGGGCACTCTGCAAACTTTGTCACGCGCAACAACAAATTCCCTTCAGGGTAGTACGTCTTACACAGCCAGCCATTAGAAGTTTTCAAGAAGATCTCTTTAAGCTTGTAACGTTTAAAAGGTTCAAACCTATCAACATCATAAGAAGTTTTGAAAAACTCATCATGGTCTTTAAGCTTATTGTAAAAACGGTTTTTCTTCTCTTTTTTCTTCTTATCATTCAAGATGATGTGACGTATTTCTTTACCCGTCTTTCTGTAACGGTAAGTCACATACTGCACATCATCTGCATTACGCGCATCAGGATCCAAACAAACATCAGTCGGGTTACACTCTTCAATGGGTATATTTTTTTTCTGTCTGTCCCAGTATTGGGAGACTATCCCCACAGGAAAGATCAACATTCTAAGCATGGCCTTGTTTAGCTCTATGAACGGATTGCTCTTTTCCCAGTAGTACCGTGCAGCGATACGTAACTGCCGTGCCGCCTCAGAACTCTCTTCACCCTTCTTGCTTATAGCTAAAGGAAAATCTGTTATCTGAAAACTCGTAGAAAAAATACTCCTTTTTATGAGTACCGTATCACGCGCTATAGGACTCTGCACATAAGAACGGTTTAGCTCTTTTGCTTTTTGAGCCATCACAGTATCAATGGTATTTTTATAGATTTTTTCAAGTTCAACCCAGTTGCTGCTTACTTCTTTTTGTGCCTTTTCCGCATAGGCAATAAGCTTATAATCCAAGTCTATAGATGGTATTTGCATTCAATTCTCCTTCAGTGTAACATTGAGTATAGGCTTTAGGTTTTGACTAATTGTCATCATGACCAAAGCCCACCTTCATCCTCTTCATCTTCATCAAAACCGTCATAACCACGGCGGGTAAATTTCTCCTGATATGCCAAAGCATCAATCTCATCATCTTCCGAACTGTCACTCTCCATGTCAAAGCTTGAAAGTTGAGACTCCAAAACAACCGTGTTGGCATCACTCGCATTGAACCACACATTCCCAGCCATAAAAGACGGTTGCATATTCCCCAAACGTGTATTTTTAGGCACACCACCATGGCTTAAAGCAGTCACAGGTATTCTCACATCTTCTTCAAGTTGCAGTACTTCTATGCTTGAGTGAAAGTCATTTTGCATACCGCCTTTTTCTATCCCAAAAAACAGAGGAAAGTAGGTGAGGTAGGTTTCAATGGCATACACCCCTTTTTCAAACGGATCCCAATACCCGCTTTTCACTTCAAGCACATATCTATTACCAAACCCGTCATACGCACAAGTAACTACCGCCGTTCTATCGCCAGTTCTGTCACCACTTGCCACGTCCATAGTCGTGTAAATTTCACACGCGCTAAGGTCAAGTTTAGTCCCGTCATTAAAAACAATAAAACGTGGTTTTTTAACATGAATATAAATTTCTTTTTGTGCATTTTTAATTGCTCTTCTTACATACCATTTAGGATGTGCATCAAACTCCACATGAGAAAAGTATTTAAAGTACTCCTCTTTAAAGAGTACTTTCTCATCGGCTACAGGCTTATTCATATACTCACGTGAAAAGTTGGAAAGTTTCCCACGCCTGGCGTAAGAGTCACGCACCCTAAGTATCTCTTCCACAGAAAAACGTGAAGGCCAAGCACTCTTACCATCTTTGATGATAGGCACCACAAGACTCGCCCATTCAGGATCATGCAAACATCGGTTCAGTAAAGAGTCTTTGTGAAGTATCGTTCCCAAAAATATCATACGCCCTTTAGTAGGGTGAAGCCCCGGTTTCAAGTCATCAAAAAACCAGTTAGAAAGTTTCTCACGACTCTTCACATTCCCTATGGGGTATTTCCCACTCTTAGACTCAAGATCGTCTATGACTATCAGCGTAGGTCTGGCAAAGTCCGCCGTATTACCCCTGGGGTCTTCCCCCGCACCGATGGCTTCAACCACACACTTTTTACTTCCATCTATAATGACTTCAAAGTAATCATCTTTCCAAACATCCCCACGACTAACCGCATACCCTTTGAGCGTCATCGCTTCAAACAGCTTACGTATGTCACGCACAAACTTCATAGCCTTATTACTATCCTTACTCACTACCTGAGTATAAGCCTCATGGTTAAAAAATATCTCCGTAGAAACATAAGCCTTATTATTGATGGTGGTCTTAGAAGCCCCACGAAAAACCACTATGGCAGTAAATCTATAACGCTCTTCAACGAGATTCAAAGAATCAATGTGAAAACGAGGCGTCTTAGTCTTAGACTCAAATATCTGAGGCGCCACATTTTTAACAAAACGCAAACGGTAAAGAGGTTCTATTCTACTCATCTATCTCAATCTCAATAATTTCACCCGCCAAAGTAGCCAATACATCCGTAGACTTCACAAGTTTGGCTGCCAAGAGTAAAGTTTGACGGTCTAGGAGTTTATCTTCACGGGTAGAAGTAACTTCAAGTATCTTGATGACGGTTTTTGTACTTTCTAAAGAAATGTGTTTTTTAATTTGCATCTCTTTGGCGTAATATTTCATTTGCTCTTGCAGTATAGAGTACGCAGAGTTTTTAAGCACCTCATTGGCTTCAAAGTCTTTGAGTATCTTTTTAGTATTTTTATCTAAAGAACTTTTAGCAATGAGATCACAAGCATCACCGCCATCCAAAGTAGAAGTAGTAACAATGCTTTTCACTTTTCCTTCCCAGTCAAACTTTTTAGCCCATCTGCCTAGTGCAGACGTAGACGTTTTTATGCCAGAGTTTCCAAGCATCTCAACAAGACGTGACAAACTTACAGGCTTATAATCCGTCTCATAACATACGCTGTCAAGATAAAACTCTTCAGCTTGTTGCTGTTGTTGGGTCATTATTTCATTCATACATTTATCATACAAAAGAGTGATTGGCTTTTTGTCAGTAAGTAAAATAGGGAAATAAAGGGAAGTTGTAAAAGGTTAAGCAAAAAGTTTTTTGCACCCAAAAAACAGTTTACTTAACATAAATAATTCGAGGAGGAATCATACACACAACATCAAAACTAATGAGTTCGACTACCCTAAAAGGGAAAGAAAAAGTAATCATATTATTGGTGCAGTAAGATTATAAAGAAATGTGTTTTACTTTTTGTTAGTAGCTATTTTTTATTTAACAATATTTTCTATTGTCTCAGAAGCCATGCGTGACCCTGCAAGGTAATTAAGCGTCAAATACTTGTCTATCGTATTTGCCGACAAATGCCCCAAAGCACCTGACATCGACACCGCCGCTTGCCCCTGTTCAGCCATAGCCGACACGATCACATTACGCAAATAATGCAAAGTAAAGTAGGGCAACTTCTTTTTTATCTTGGCCGTGGTCTTCTCAATGTTGTTTATATGAGAGCCAGGTACAGTAGGAGAGCTAAAAACCCATTCACCTACAGGATCATAAAAAGACTCTAACGCACTTTTTACAGACTCAGGCAAAAACATCTTTTGCACTTCATCATTTTTAGTATCACTCAAAACCACATAGCTATGATCAAAGCTCACATTTTCCCAACGCAAAGAAAGTATCTCACCCTTACGCCTACCCATCAAAGCAAACAGATACAAAGCACGGTAAAAAGCATCATCACGAAACGCATCCATGATCACCGCATGTATTTCACGCAAACGCTCCGAAGCATCCGTCACGATCTTTTTACTCTTTGGTATCTTCATCTTCAAGCCCTCACAAGGAGAGTAAAGCACCAACCTGTTAATAATAGCCTTCTTATACAAAGGACGCAATATTTCCAAAGTAGTATTAACCGTCCTAGGGTGCAAACCGTCACGACTCTGTTTAGCCATACACTCTTCAATGTGTGTAGGCAGTATCTCATCTATCTTCTTGTTTCCAAGAGAAGCATCTATATAATTATCATAATGCTTTTTTTTAGTCGTAGTCCATGAAGTTTTAGGGAGTGAGTCAAAAAAAGTTTTAACATACCCTTTCAACCTGGGAACATCCCCTTTATGCACAGACTCAAGCTTATTAATAAAAGTATCAAGCTCACGCGTAGCAATCCGAACCCTGTCACGCTTCGACCACCCCTTTTTAGCATAGTCCAAAACCTTACGTTTACGCTTGCCATCTCTCTTAACCAAAATTAAAAAACGGTTATAATCTTTATCTGCTTTAAGCCCTGTACATATTTTACAAGTGTAAATACTTTCATCTATTGCCATAGTGGGGTGGTACTCCTAGGTGGTACTTTCTATCCCCCAATATACACTAAAACCATATTAAAATACATTAAAACCAAACAAAAACCACCAAAAACACACCCAACCACACTAAAATACACCACCGACAACACAGCTCATAACCGAGTGGTCGGGAGTTCGAGTCTCCCCCGACCCACCACTACAAATAACGCTCTCAGCGTAAACAATCAACTATAAAAGAAAAATCTTGAAACCTAATTTTTACTAGGTGGTACTTTGGGTGGTACTTATTTTATTATTTTTGTACGGGTAAAGCTGTTTTTTTCGTATATGTTTCCGATTACTTCAATTTTTTTATCACTTTATGATATACACTTCATCTCAAACCCACATATAAACTCATAAAACTCTTTTGCCTTATCTGTGCTTGCTTTCATGATCTCTTTTTTCTCTTCATATATAGATGTATCTTTACGCTTGAGATTGATGCTCTCCAGCCAATAATAAGCTGCACCCTTTTGAAGTTTGATGTCTTTTATGTTTAAAAGTGGCCTAGACTCTTTAGGTATATCTCTGGACCACAAAGCAAGTACCTCAAAGCCAAATACCTGATAAGAAAGTTCTACATCCAGCATCACTTTAAAATATTCGTCAAGTTGTCTCAATACCATAAGATCATATTTATTGAGTTCATTCAATTTTGTATAATAGTTCAACTTCTGTGCTACATCCTGTTGCTCACCTTCTAAAGTATTTAACTCTTCAAATACATAATGATTAGCAAAAAACAGCACTATCTTATTTATTGTACTTTGTGCTATATTCATTTCTTATTTCCTGTTCTTAGATCTGCAATATTTTCTAATCGTATCTATCTCATTAAATTCATTTTTATTCATTTCTATCTCCTTATGATCTGAACGATCTCATCAAGCTCACGCATAATGCTTGCCTCAGAGATAGTTCTTCTTGCTAAACGTACTTTTAATACGATTATTTTAGACTCCACTTCTTCAAAATCTTTGACAACTTCTGCCATAAAATTCTCAACCTTTTCAACAGGCATACAAGGCTTTGCGGTCATGATGCAACCCCTTTTAAATTAAGTGTGATATAATCACAATCTCTTTTAACCAAAGAACCTATAACACTTGAAGTATCGTGACCAAACCATACCTTGAGTGTTTTCATAAACTTTTTCATACTTATCATTTTCATCTTTATTTAGGCGAGTTAAATTAACTCACCATTGCAGCATCTTCAAGCCAGACATCTACTTTCTCACGATCATAAAAGACAAATTTTCCGCGCTTTGAGTAAGGGATCTTCCCCTCACTTCTTAGCTGTGCCTGGTATGATGTTTTTATGCCAAACTCATTTTCAAGATCAGAAGGGCGCATCCATCTTTTCGGTGCGATCATTACTATAGGCTCAGACATCTCTCATCTCCTATATATCTCTTAAGATCAGAAACAGTTTTACACCCTGCTGCCATTGCTCTATATATCATCATCGTATTTTTCATATCACCCTCCTCTAAAAAGGTATCTCTTCACCGTTCTCATCGGTGATAGGTATTTCATTACCCTGTCCATCTTCATACGTTGTTTCGTAGTCGTTAGCATTTTCCTCTTCTTGAGGTTTATCTTTCATCATAGAGATGTCATAAAGATACTCGATCTTCTCACCCTCAAAACGTGGTTCAGCTTTCCAAACAGTAATGGGAACTTCTCTAAAGTCTAAAAAGATGTTACCCGTCATAAAGGTTTTTTCTGCTCCGTCAAAGGTTTTCTTTTTCAACCACAAAGCACCTATACGAATATCTCTAAACTTATCACCCTTGTTTACATTGGCACGTAAGTAAATGTGAAAGTCCGGCTGTGAGTCTTTTTCTTTCTTTTTGTTTGCAGACATCTTCGCAGTAAAAGGTCGAACCCCACCCACACGAAAATGACACTCAAGCCATTTGACCAAAGCTTCTTTACCTTCTTTATCTTTAAAGAGTTTTTGTTCCTGTTTTATAAATCCTATTTGGCTCATAATTTAATTCCTTTTTCATTCGCTATTTTTATAAGGTGTTCAGCTTGTGAAATGGCATCATCTAAAGCATTATGATGAGTACCTGTTCTTTCCATTTTTACATCACGAAACAAATTTTTAACTGTTCTGTAGCATCTGTTATTCCAAAACTCCCAAGGAAGTTTAATATGTGGAAATGCTTTTCCCCATGCATTAGCTAAAATTACATTATCGAAGTCAGAGCCACATCCCCAGACAACAGTATGACCACCACCACGTGCAAGATCAGAAAATTCAGAAAGTACACTTCNCAATGAAAAAGAATCACTATCTGTCAACTCAGCCCTGGCTTCATCACTTTGCTTCATCCACCACAACACAGTATCGGTATCAATGTCCAAGCCAAGAGAGACACTATCTTTCAAACTTACCTTTCTGTAGAAAGTAGCACCAATACCATTTTCATCAAACACAACTGCACCAACAGAAACAATCGCTGCATTAGATCCTGAACCCATTGTCTCAAGGTCGATCATTATATTTTTCATCTTTTTATCCCTTTTTCTAATTTTCCTAGTTTTCATTCTGTCCTTACTGTCCTACGCTTGTCCTTAGCAAAAAAAAATACTAAGGACAGAGATAAGCACGTATTAAGGGGGACTAAAGACCCTTTTTCTCTCTTTGTCCTCTTGTCCTCTCAAAAAGAGCCAATTGGAGATATAAAAATATTTTGTAAGTAAAAAATATTTAGAGTATGAATACGCTAATTTGCTAAGGACAAGAGGACAAAAGCCTTTTTCACTCTTCAAGGTACGTCCACACCGTTGTTTGTGTTGTCCTCTTGTGGTACTCTCTTCTGAGGACAGTGACCTTTTTGCTAAGGACAAAGTGGTATTTTTCATCATTTACTCCACTGTCACAGGTAAAAACACAGTTTGAGAGATATTATGATCCTCAACTTTTAATTTCATACTTCCGACTTCAAATTCATTAATTACATCAGGAACAAATCTAAAATCTTTTATAAAAGGATGACGCGCAGGCAATAAATCATGTTCATATTTACGTTGGCGTATCTCTTCATACTCCACTTGCTCTCCAAATTTACCCCAAAAGGTAGGTGATGCATAAGCCTTGTGTCCTTTTTCATCACACCAAGACTGGTAATGTGCATAAACAAACTTCTTAGCTACCATAAAGCCACTATCTTTTACCAAACACTCTTTCATATATGCACGAACAGGGTTTACGTTGGACTTATACTCATCCATAAACTTCTCACGACTGTCACTCATACTGAAGCCATTGTTTTTAATAAGTCTTGCCATTCCTGCTATTGCCATATTTAATATGCCAGGTTTTTCATCTCTAAGTCTAAGAGGTAGATCACGTATCTTTTCATCATCTTTTATCTCTTGATTGAAGTTAAGTAGAAGCATACGTCGTTGCACACCACCATCATCGACGCCACTCTTTACAAGTTTGTTAGCGGCAAATACCATCTTAGGTTTTTCTTCCGGGTGGATGGTAAACTGTTTTTCATTTTTAGGGTTCACTGTCAATGAGTCTTCAGCAGAAGTCATGTTTTTTAGTACAGACATCTGTTTACGCATATCACCACCACTCTCTATCTCAGACCCAATGTTGATGATCTTGTTTCTAAGTGTCTCTAGCTCGTGTCCCTCAAAGTTGTGCAGTTGTAAGTAACTTATGTTTTCTTTTGCGAAAAAGTCACGTATTACAGCAAGTACAACAGATTTACCATTGGCACCACTAGAACCATATAGATATAGAAAACTCTCATACCCATGTGAAGGAAGTATACAGTACCCTATAAATTCCATAAGTGTGTCCTGGTCTTTTTGGTCAGGAAGTACACGGTTTAAAAACACTTTCCACTTTGGTGCAGTAGCTTCTTCATCATAGGCAAAATCAAGCATGTTCATAGCACAGTCTTGTTTCTTATGATGATTTCTAAAAGTGTATTTCCCACTGGTGCGTATGATAAGCGCCCCGTTCGTCATGTTTATAACACGTTTCTCATTCTCTACCCACGCTTCAAGGTTTTGCGCCCATCCGTAAAGATTAAGAAGTACCTCATCACGCGTTTTGACTGTCTGTTTTTTAAAGTCTATCTTCGCAGCACTAAAGTACTCTTTCATGATAAAAGATTTTATCTCCCAGTCTTCCAACGCATAAAAGTAGTTACCTGTCCAAAAGTACAATACTTCACGATACACGGCAAAAGAATACCCGGCACTTTGTGCAGCACGCTCAAGTTCTTTCACCATGTCATAGATATGAGTTTGTCTGTAGTCTGTCAGCATAGATTTTTTAAACTGTATGACTTTTTGAAGACTTGCAAGTTCAGAACCAAGGAAAGAAGAGTCTTCTGTAAAAAGTGAATTGATAAGCTTTTGAAGATCATCTTTAACCCTACTGCTATCTAGTTGTTTACCTAGATGCAGCATGAGTTTTACTTCTTCATCTTTTTCACCACGCACATCTTTTACCGCATTGGATATGAAACTTTTACATTTACTAAAGTCTCTAAGTACTTCTTCCTCTTTAAAATCAGTAAGATCCTTATCAAGATACTCTTCTAGTTCATATATCACATAGTTGGTCGGGATGAAAGAAGAAAAGATAATAGACTTAAATACCTGCTCTTTGTTCACCATGCTTTTATCTGCAATATAGTCGCTTATGTCGTACTTGTTATCAAAAGTACCTATCTTATAAAAGAAGATCACTTGACAATTTTTAGTCACTTCAAAGATTTCTTTGTACTTTTTGATGGCATTAACATACCCAGCTTCGTCATTGTCGAACCATATAAAAACATTTTTACCTCTAAGCAGTTCTTTATGCTCTTCCCATGAAGTGGTTACACCACCAAGCGTTAATGCGTTGATGCCAAGGAGTAAAAGGTTTATGGCGTCTTTTTCACCTTCACAGATGACCACGCGGTTATCTTCATTGTCCATGAAGTCAAAACCAAAGACGTGAGCAGTGGCATGTTTCCAGCTTATCCACTTACCAGGGAAGACATAATCTTTAAATGTTGCACCAAACTTCCAGTGCTCAAAATACCCTTTACGTTTTTCAGTCTTGATGTTATAAGTCTCACCGTTCACATTTCTGTTTATGAGACACAGTGATTCATTCTCATAGTCCCAACCCATATACAGATCACGGATCTCAGTGTTATTGTATACATTAGGAAATTTAGCTTCTACCGTTTTGATGATCTCATCATTACCTTGCTCATACGCATCATGAAGATTTTGTGCATAAACGCCTGCACCTTTGGCCATCTGAACACGTGCAGATTTTTGAAGGTTCTTTTCTTCTTTAGCTTTAGCAGCTTTTCTATCGGTTGCTCTTTTGGCTCTTTGTTCTATCTCTTCGAGTTCTGCCGCTGTGAGTTCTTTCTTCTCACCCACCTCTATGTTGGCCCCATGATGAAGAAGTACTTTTTTAACCGCATCAAGTGGATTCATGTTTTCTTTCATCTGCACAAACTTGGTGATGTCACCAGTCGCATCACAAGAGAAACATCTAAAGATCCACTCACCACCTTTTTCTTTCAGGCTCAAAGTAGGTTTAGTGTCCTCATGAAAAGGGCAAAGGCATTTCTTAGCACGACTCACTTCCATCAAGTAAGCCTGCTCTAAAAACAAAGGCAAGTCATACGTACGTGCTTTTTCAAACCAGTTATCATTATGCATAGATAATCTCCTCTTCAAAAAGTGTATGGGTTCTTTCTAAAAAGTCAGAAAATAGTTTTGAGTATGTTTTAAAATTTTCAGCATGTTTGAAACTCATCCGCTCAAAGTTTTTAAGATGTCTCTCTTGGGTGAGTTTGTCAGTACTGAGTGTAGTTGCAAGTGCGTACTCACTGCCTGCAAGTTCCACACATCTAAAAAACATATTTTCAAGTAAGATGTTTTGGGTAGGGAGTAAGAAAAGTAGGGTGCCTACTCTTTCAAACATTTCAGGTTTAGTACAGAGGTATGATTTAAGTACAGAAGGTTTGAGTGCACACTCATCTTCAGAGTCTATCCAGTGCGTTGCCACGTCATCAATGTTAGCAACCCTAATGCCATAATCTTTGATGTGATCTTCGAAAATTTCTATCCATGAAGTCTTATCTTTAAATACTCTTGTAGTAAGTACTTCCAAAGTTTTGTAAAATGTAGCACTGTGTCTGTCACCCTCACACAAGGTAAGCGCCAAAGCATACGTAGTACCAGAGATTTTTAAACAGCTATTTAAAAGTGTTCTTACTTTTTCACTGCTTTCTTTACTGGAAGATTTTTTATATAAAACACCATCAGTCTCAGTAAACTCACATGGATTTGTTTTATAGAGTTTTTTATACCATTGAAGCTGCGGTAGCAACTCCCATGAAAGCCAACGTAACTTATGGTCACTTCCCCTTACTGCCACTTTCATAAATTACTTTCCCTCTACTTTAGTATTGTCTTTGAAAAGTTCTGAAGCATTTTTGATGTACCCAAGCTTTATGAGTAGGTTCGTAATAGGTGCAGACTTACCATCCCCATATATCACCACATGAAAAGTATTAATGTTAATATCATGCTTTTTACAAAAGCGCACCACGGTTCCCCAATCTTCTTTTATTTTATTAGTAATAGTCATTTTCTCATCTCCTCTTTTACTTTTTGTCATGCATTATTTCGCTATACTAAAATAGTAAGTTAGGTCATTATACATCAAATGATGCACAGTGTCAAGTATTTTAGCCTAATTTAGCATAATTTGATGTAATTCTTAAAAGAGGGGGTATTGAATATGAATGCAAGAGAAGATCTTAATCAAGCAAAAATATCACTAGATTTAACGACAGACCAAGAATTAGCAGATATTTTGAAAACAAATAAAAGAAATATAGAGAATTGGGTAAAAAGAAATAAGATCCCCGATAAATGGCGCATGGTCATTAGCCATCATGTTCACCCCCTGGCAAAAATTGATTTGACTGGGGACAAAGTAGCAGAACCTACAATACAGTATAAGAGTAACAATACCCTCCCCATAGACATAGCAAACATAGTAGAGATACTAAAAGAGTTTGATGTTAAGCAGCGTAGGGATGTGATGCGGTTTGTTTTGGAGATAGAAGATCAAGACAAGGGTTAAGGCAAGAAGAGAGGAACAATTAAAAAGGAATTAGAATGCCAAAATACACATTAGTAGTCCTAGGACTACTAGGATTAGGTGCAAGTTTAGTAGCGGGACCACTTTCCATAGAAGAGAAAAAGATAGAAAAAATTTCCCTTCAGAAATATTTTGACGATATTGTTGCCATAGTAAACAAAAATACTCCCTCCTTAATAGATACTGCAACTAAACTAAACTACGTAAAAATGGAAAAGATGATACAAACATATGATTTTACCTTGATAAATATGCTTAAAAAAGACATAGATAATAGTCTATTTAGTAACATAAAAGATAACCTAATCCAGTCTACTTGTAAAACACCATCAAAAGTAGCATATTTAAAATATGGGTATAGCTACGAATATAAATATTATGACACAAATAGAAAATTTATCAAAAAACTTACACTTGCTTCTATTGATTGTAAACTGGACCTCCATAAATATGAAGGTAGCCAAACATTAGTAGGATATCTTATGCTTTCATCTGAGCTGTCATATTTATCTTTCCCAAAGATGCTAAATAAAAAAGCAAGAGTAGATAGTATTAAATATAAGAAAAAATCAACTGAGATAAATACAAAAATAACCTTTACTGCAGAAGAAGATGATTCTAAATATTTAGGATATATTAGATTATTAAAGGAACAATCCTCAAATACGGCATGCAAAGACGCACCATTGTATACTGTGTATACTTATGGGGTTGACTTATCTATATCCTTCTATAAAAATGATGATACTTTTTTCAAAAAAACATTGCTTGATCTAGATAACTGCAATATTTAGCGACTGGATTCATCTATTTCTGCCACAAGTCCCAAGGCAAAGAGCGGACAGCAAGTATTTAAAAGGTGTGCTTTGGTTCATCAGTAAAATTGATTTATAGTGTATTATATTTTCTATTTTCATATTTTTTTATTTTACCACGCACCATCCTTAGTATATACGCGTACGCGCGTGGGGGAAATAGGGGGGCATGTATATACTATTTTTTATGGTGCGTGCCTGCCTAGTATGTGAATAACTTTCCACCCATACCCCCATACTTTTATTAATAAGCTTTAATGGCAGACGGTAGTACCACCACAATACACACAACACCCCACGTATAAGCGAGAGGTATACACAATATACTAAGTTGTAAAGCGTTTTCTAAGACCTCTATGTGCATATCACTTTTTCCGCGAAAAGCAAACCCCGTAAATACGGGTAGTTTAGCCCTTTAAAATATTTGGTTAACATAATACTAATTCTATCAAAAAAAATACTCTTACCCCTAACCGTGTTAAAAATAAAACTAACGCTTAAAACGTATTTATATAAATAATGTGAATAAATATAAAATAGGGCAGTTATTCACATTATAAAGCCACTCAATCTAACCTAAGTGGGTGGGGTACTTTTCAGTAAAAACCTCACAACGCACCCCACACCGTTGAACTCTGATAAGTATGTGTTTTGCTCTTCCTTGTCTTGGAGCTTAGAGAGAGAATAGAGTAAAAAAACGGCATGTGCCCGCCTTGGGCATGCGCGCCTTGGCGCTTGTAGAAAGTGCAGAAAGCCGTGAAACGGCATTTCATGATGGGTAGCTGCTATGCTTGAAAGATCATCCTCAACACTACTTTAATATATATAAGCGCGCCCAAATGATAAAAAATCATTAAATTATAACAAATTACGATAAATTATCATAAAACACTTGACAAGTAATGATAAATTGTGATATAGTTCTCTTAATTAGATGATAATTTATCATTTAAAACTTATTTAAAAGGGTTTAACATGAAAAAGAATGCAGCGCAAGAGACTAAAGACAGACTAAACGAAACACTTATAAACATCATTGACAAAGTAGAAGAGGCCGGCAGCTGGATAAAGCCTTTTAAAGCAAGCATAGCAAGCGGCGCACCGGCAAACGCTCAAACGGGCAAATATTACAATGGTATCAATGTTTTAAATTTATGGATCACGGCAGCAGATCGCGGCTATACATCAAACGAGTGGGCCACTTTCAACCAACTAAAAGCCAAAGGCTACAAAGTCCAAAAGGGTGAGAAGTCTTCAGAGATATTTTTCTTCAAGCCATTACAGATCAAAGAACAAGCCGACAACATTAAAACAGGATCAAGCGAAACAGTAACTAAAACCATACCAATGATAAAAAGTTACAGAGTGTTTAGCCTGGACCAAACAGACGCGCCAAAGAAAGAGGCAACAGAAGAAGGCGCAGCGGTTGAACCTATCGCACACGCTGAAGAGTTCTATAGTAATTTGGACTATTTACAGATCAAAGAGGGACCACAGCCAAGTTATAGCCCGGCAGCTGACCACATAACAATGCCACATATTAACGATTTTGTAGGCGCTGAAGAGTTTTATAGTACTTTAGGCCATGAATACATCCATAGCACCGGCCACAAAACAAGACTGGACCGCCCACAAGTGGCAAGCTTTGGCAGTGAGGGTTATCCCTATGAGGAACTTATAGCAGAACTTGGGAGCGTTTTACTTATGGCACACCTGGGACTAAGTGCAGAACCTACACAAAACAACAGCGCGGCATATTTGAAAAGCTGGTTACGAAAATTAAAACATGATAATATATCAGATAATAAAGGCTAAACAATGAACGAAAACAACATAGTAAAACAAACATGCGAAACTCTGGGAGTAAAGCTCAAGGAGTTAGCAAAGATCATGGGAGTAAATGAGGGAACGCCGGCACAGTGGAGCAGTAAGGGAAACATACCCGAAACTGCCAAAAAATTTATGGCGCTACTCATGGATCATAAGAGAGATAAAGAGCAGCTAGAGAAGCTCAAAAATGCCGTTAAGATCTTCAAGGAAATTGCATAATTTTAGTAGAGGCCTTAGCAGCACTTTTTGAGTTGTATCCTTGTCTTTACTATGCTTATGTATGTTTTAGTGTGGTTTGGGTATGATTTAGCGATAAAGGAGTAGTAAAAATGAAAAAAGAAAACGATATAAAATATTTCACAATCTTAATATCAAAACTCTATACAATAATAATGTTTAGTATATTCTTCTTGGGACCTATGTTTATAGACTTGGATTACTATATCGAATATCAAAACTTTTATGAAGGAGTATACTCGATATGGAAGTATACAGAGTTTGTCCACAATTTTTTCGTTTTTGTATACATGTGGATGATGTTTGGTATCCCCTTGCTCATATTTTCTAAACTAAAATATAATAGATGGGGGGACTGTAAATAATTCTGTGTCAACACCTCATAACCTGTAAAATTATAGCAAATTTAAAGCATCTTTCAACCTCTCCTTAAAATGAATATTGAGTTGAGAGATTGTAAGACTCCAGTTTCTTATTGGCATAGTCCATTTTTTCTCAGCGTTTTGTATCCCGGCAAAGAGCAATTTTAGTAAGCTATTGTCGTTAGGAAAAGCGCCCTTAGTCTTTGTGAGTGTTCTAAATTGACGATGCACCGATTCAATGATATTTGTAGTGTAGATGACCTTTCTGATAGGCTCTGCATACTTGAAATAGTTGGATAAATTATCCCATTTATTTCTCCAAGATTCAAATATGATAGGATACTTTTTACCCCATTTTTCATCAAGTTTATCGAGTTCAGTTTCGGCTTCGTCTTTAGTAAAAGCTTGATAAACTTTTTTAAGTTCACCTGCAAATTGTTTTTGGTCTCTAGAAGCTACATATTTGAGGCTGTTGCGTATTTGATGAACGATGCATAGCTGAACTTCAGTCTCTGGAAATACTGCGTTTATAGCTTCTGGGAAGCCTTTAAGTCCATCTACTGATGCTATGAGTATATCTTCAACTCCACGGTTCTGCAAGTCAGTTAATACCTGTAACCAGAACTTAGCTCCTTCACTTTCATTGAGGTAAAGTCCCAGTATCTCTTTTTTACCTTCAAGGTTGACTCCAAGAACCGTATAAAATGCTTTCGAGACATAATGACCTTCGTCTCTCACTTTGTAGTGGATGGCGTCAAGATAGATAAACGGATAGATTGAGTCCAGAGGTCTTTTCCTCCACTCTTCAAGCTTTGGTATCAGTTTGTCAGTTATGGCTGTAATAGCTGGTTTAGAGAAGTGTACTCCGTACATATCTTCGATATGATCTGCTATTTGAGAATAGCTATTACCCAATGCAAATAGAGAAAGCATTTTTGATTCAAGTTCATCACTCATATGTGTTTGATTTTTCTTGACTAACTCTGGTTCGAAACTACCGTTACGATCTCTTGGTGTTTCTAAATCAAATGTACCACTAGCTGACTTCATTGTTTTAGCGCTTGTGCCATTTTTACGATTTCTCTCAAGGTCTTGAGATAAGTGAGTTTCGAGTTCGGCTTGTAAAGCCATCTCTGTAAGTTGTTTGATTAATGGTGTTAAGGCACCATCTTTACCACCGATACCTTTACCAGCTTTTAGTTGTGCTGCAAACTCTGCAACATCTATTTCCATTTTCATACGTAATCCTTCTGTGTTCAATATTTTATCTAATTGACACAGAATTTGTTACACTCCCT
>LV_Brine_h2_0102DRAFT_1000262_pt1 | contig 19805 bp, 4 predicted proteins | sample LakVidmifraction_3_FD_10600 | JGI IMG/M metagenome (IMG submission 10600)
AAGTAATCTAAATCAGTTCTTTTGTAGTACAATTTATTTCTATCGGCTCCCCCTGCTAAGTCACCTTTAACTTCAGCAATGTATTCTAAGTTTAGTTGGTTTCTGTGGATATAAGCATTAGCTAAATAAGGAATATCTAATACGCCCGTGTAAGCTGCTTCTGTAAATTCATTTTCTAATAACACTACATCCCAAGTAGCTCCGTTATATTTTACAAGAGTGTTATCTAATTGGACTCTCACGTCTCCAGTCACTGGTGCGGCCCCAACTCCTACGCGTAGAAATGCATAAGAATTGACAGTATATCTGCCATCTCCTATGGTATTTAAAACCCAAGTAATATATGTTAAAGGTAGTTGGTCAGATAATACTACAGGTTCTCCTGCAGTTACAGCTATTCTATATTCTGCTGATACTAGAACTCCATATTGGTCTCTTGATCCTTCTGCAGAATCAGCCCATACAGAATCATCATTAATTACTAAAGTTTCACCCTCATTTGTGATACTTCCTGCTACTAGTTTTAATTCAAATGCCATAATTTTAATTTTTTAGTCCATATTATATATTGCACCTCTATCTTTAATCGCATCAGGATTTAATACAAGTGTCTGTAATTGTTTGTACCCAGGAACAAGTTTTTCCATTCGAGCTAACATCTTATACTCTCCTTTTCTCCACCCTGCTTCGTACTCTTCAAAAGGATTAGTAAGTTGTTGAAGTACTTTTATAGTATTTTCTACTATACTCATAGATGCTGCAGGAGATCTTATTAATCTTACAGCCTCTAGTGGATTTATAAAAGCAAATATCTCTGTGTATAATCTGTTGGTTTGGTAGGTCATCATTTCAAAAGACCCAAGAACTAATCTATCTTCCCAAGAGTCTGAACCATATTCCTCTTCTACCATTTTCCCTGCATTACCTAATATTACAGCAGCACTTAATGTTGCTGCTATCATAGCAGATTCTGTAACTAATCTTCTTACGTTAGCTTTTTCATTAGGAGTTAATTCTGACCAATTTTCTTTAGCTAATTGTAAATTTAATTTACTTAAATCTTTCATTAACCCTCCAATAACTCGTCCACCTGAACGATAAAATCCTTCAGTTTCACTCTCTAATAAATGGTTATCTCTCTTAGACTTCCAACGTCTTTGAAATCCCTCATACGCCCACCCTCTAAACTTCATTACTAAGTGAGTTCTTCCATCTTGTTGCATTTGTGCAGCGGTCTTTTGTGAGTAGTTACCTTGTAGATGTCTCATTACAGCATTCATTTTACCTTGAATCCTATTTTGTTGGTTATCATCATACTTAATTAAATCTCCACTTTGGTCCTTTACATAGATATCATCTTTTATTACTAACTTTCCATCCTTAGCTGAGTGAGCATCTAGTAATGAACCTGCATCTGAACCATCTTTATTAAAGACTTTAGTGTTATTCATAATAGCCAGACTACCTCTAATCTGCATAGCATGTTCTCCAATACCATTAATAAAATAAACTAAATCTGTTTTCATTAATCTCTTAAACTTATTTCTTTCAGAAGTTTTAATTTTATCGTGTCCGTATGATTGAAGTAAGTTATAATGCTCCTGCATTAAAGTTATGAAATTATTAGGAACACGAGCTCCTATATCTTCCATAATACCGGCTAAGTTATCTTTATACAACCCTGTTACCCTAGTGTAATCTTTTGTAGAATAATATTCTCCCCCTACACTCTCCATAATATTTTGGTACTCCCCATTTGCGAAGTTACCTATACCTGCTAAAACATTTAATGCTAACATATTAAAAGATGTAAACCTACCCAACTGTCTATATAAAGAGTTCCAATCTACCTTAGCACCAAATACATTAGTGAAGCCTAAATCAAGTTCCATTTGCCCATATAATTGCATCTCAAAGAACTTCTCAAGCCTCTTAGCTGTTATAGCGCGAGTACCTGGGTCTGTCACAGCTCTATCAGTTCCGTGCTTTAAATGTTGACGACCTCCACTGTCTACTTTATTATAGTCTCTTCCCGTAGTAAGAACTGCTGTACTAGAATCAAATATGTGTATTAGTTCATTCTTATGTGCATAATTAGTGGCCATTGCATGCCAAGATTGAATAGTATGAGATAAATCTCTAGATATATGCTTACTAAATTCTTTTGTTGCATCTAGTTCAGCTCGTCTTAACGCGTCTTCCTGAGCTTCAACTTCCTGCATTCCTTTAGTAATATTTTCTGAGTAGTATTTATTGTAGAAATTATCAAGGTCTATAGTATTATACTTCTGGGTATAAAATACCGGTATACGGTTCACAGGTTTTCCTGTTCCATCTGTAATTTCTCCTCGTTCCATAGAGGTATTAGTACGCAGTATCTTATTTTTCATATTAGCTTGAAGCAAACTAGCCCTTTCTTTTAAGGATTTACCTTGCAATAATTCAAACTCATCTTTAAGTACTGAGGGAATCCTAGTACCTAATTGGGAGTTTGATGGTAACATAGCTCCTAACTTAGTAATGGTTTCGTGAAATAAAAACAAGAAATCCATCATTGGTTTATCCCCTTTAATAGTCTGAAGTTTCTGGTACATTTTATCCTGTAAAGGATCCTTACCATTAGTAAACTTAGCTTCAGGATCTACATAATGTAATTCACCATTATCTTGTTCTATGATAACATCATTAAATATATCACTAGTTCTATCCGGATGAGCTTTCTCTAAGGCCTCTAAACTAGCAGCTAACTTTTTTGTAAACTCAATGGAGCTTCGTCTAATCTTATTCTCTGCCTCCATCATAATAGAACCTACCATAGATAATACTTTATCTTGTGAGTCACCTACATATTCTAGTAGTTGCTCGTGATATAATGAATCTCGAGATGCAGTTCTAAGTTGCTTACGTATATCATCCCTATTCCAAGTACGATTCCTTTTATGAAATTCTTCTGTTAAGTAATCAATACTCGCATTAATGTAGGAATTCTGAACACTTAGTATGTTATCAGTAAATTGTTGGTTCTCAAGCATAGTACCCTTGAAAAGTTTAGCTACTTCAGGAGAACTGTCAATAATACTTCTTATTTTATTAGCTTCATTATATGTTTCTGAAGTATGATAAATGTTTGCTAGTTTACTCATAGATACATCTTTCTCATTTTTAGCTGCATCCATAGTTTTCTTTAATCCTGTTGTATGAAAATGAGCCATCTCTAAAAATTTAGGTATACTAACTTCCATTGGGCTACTAGTTAGTAACTCTGATAAATCTTTTAAATCTTGTAGATTTTTATCATGGTATTTAGTCTTTTTTGGTGCTCCATTTAAGTACTTAATTCTATTATCAATTATTTCTATTACATTAGGTAATTGATTTATAACAGCTTTAACTGCATCTGCAGTCTTCCCTAATTCTACTTTAGTATAATCAACATCATTAATATACTTTTCTTTAGAGAACTCACTATATAGAGGTTCTCCATTGACATCTACCTCTCCATTATATTGGTCTTCAAACTCCTGAGTTTTTGTATAGTAATATATATTTACAGCTTCTAAAGGATCTGTAACTACATTAGCTAAGTCCTTAAATAATAATGAAGTATTTCCATTCTCTGCTCTTAAATTAAATTTACAGGCCATTATGAGTTACAGTTTTTAATTTGTTCAATTTGTGTACTACTTTGTTCATTTAAAGCTTTTAATGTAACCGCTAGAGCATCGTGTGCACCTTTGTTAAATGTCATAGTAGGATTATGACGTTTACCTAACTTAAATCTAGTATTAGCACTGTTTACTACAGAGCTAAGTGTATTTGCTTTCATATTTGTCATTTCTACTTTTGTAAAAGTACTATTCTTCTCAATATAATTCATTACTTCTACTACATAGTTACTTAAACTTGTAGGTGTGAAAACCATATTTGTGTGATCTCCTACCTCTCTAAACACTTCTTCATAGTTATTGAAGTCTGATATCACTTCCTCAGTTGCTTTATTATCGTTTGTTTGATTAGATTTATTACCTGACATATCTGTAGCGTCCCCTCCATTAAAGAATGAATCTTTATTAGAATGATATTCTAAGGCTAAATTAGGAATTCCTTTTGCTTTTAAAGGTTTATAAGAACCTCCATCTTTTTCATAAAGTCTAAGTTCTCCTTTAAAGTAACCCTTAACAAAATTTGGTTGTTTTGTTTCTGAAAACAATTCATACTGCCAATCTTGGTTTTTTAAATCTACATACTCAACTGCAGTTAATCCAGTAAAGTTATTTCTTACAAAATCTCTTACAAAACTATCAGGAGTTTAAAATCTTTTTTACTATTTAGCATAGGTTCTAATGCTCTGAAATGATCTGGAACTGATGTTGCATTCACTCCTTTATATGTCCCCATATATTGCACGTGTGCTTGCGGAGGTAGTAAATCCATAAAGGAATTTATACCTTTTCTAAATCCATAGTGAGTTATAGCATAATCTGCTAATCTTCTAGCTAATCTATTTTCTCTAGGATTTTGAGAGTACATCATGTCCTCAAAGTGAAACATCATTTCTTCTTTAAGTTCTCCCGTTAATGTAGCGGATATAGTATTGTTAAATGTAACAAACTTTCTATTACCATTCTTCACTACTGTAAGGTTCTCTATAAACAAATTAGATACTGCATTAGGGTCATTTTCAATCTCTCTTCTATAAGCTAAAATCTCTGCTCCAACTCCTGTATCGTTATCGCTAAGCTTCATAAAATCGCCTGATTCTACTTGAGAAGATACTGAGGTTTTTGAAATTGTATTACTATCGGCACTCGTTGTTAAGTATGTATTGTAATCAGCTATTAACTGAAGTTGTTGAGACTCATTTAAAAATCCAATACTCTTTTTGGCCACCTCAAGAACTCTTTGGAATTGTAAACTTGCAGTAGGAGATACTATATAGTTAGTATTTAATGGCTCCTGTACTGAGTAGCGTTCCATAGCAGCTAAATGTGATTTATTATACATAACAGCATTCACTTCAATTGGGGAAGGTTCTGGTATTATAGAGTACTCACCAAGTATAGATGTTTTTGGGTTATTTTGGTAGTCCGCATGTGCTAAAGTCCCCGGAATACCTGCTAAGGTTTGTTGCACTTCTATAAGTTTAACTACGGAAGATGGGGTTCCTTTTGAATCAAAATTCATATCTCTTTGGAAAGTTGATAATTGGTCTCCTAAATCCTTAATATCTATAAATGCTTGTAGAGATATCATAAGATCTTCCTCAGTTGGATTAGTTTGCTCAATTAATGCTTCAGCTTTCTCGGCTGTGAAAGAATCTAAACTATATACTGATTTATTTAAAGTACCTCTTAGTCCGTAAAATGATTTTACATCTTTTACTGCTTGTTTTAAAGCCTGTGTTTCTGACATAGTTCTACTGTATATACTGTAGTTATCTGCAAGGTCTTTAATAATTGGTGTATTTAGTAAGTCAGTAGCGAACTTTAGTCCGTGACCTGTAGATACTAAAAATAATGCTGCAGATGCTGTAAAATCAGATATATTTAATTTACCTAACAATGGATCTTTAGCATTATCTAATGCAGCATTTTGTATTTGGAAAATTTCGTAAGCAATCTTATCTCCATAAGAATCTGGATTTAGTTTTCCATCTTCTAGTTCTTTTTGTAAGATATAGTTATTACTCATACCTAAGGTTATGTCTTTACCAGCTACCTTAATACCCTTAGTAAATTTAGCACCTATATGTGCAGCCATAACATGCATTACAGATGATATAGATGAAATTGCAATAAGATCTTTACCTGACTTATTTGCATCTCTAAAATGTTCTTGCGTTTCAGCACTAGCCCAAGAAGCTATTAATGAGTCATCGTTTTTACCATATACTTCATTAGCTATTTTGTATAATGTTCTTGTAGTATTAGGTAATAATAATTCTGCAACATGACTTGGAGATCTTAGCACTGCTCTGTGGAACTCTTGAATATAAGCTTGAGCTTTTGCTTTAGTACTTATATCAATGTTTCCTTCAATATCCATAAAGTTAATAGGGTCAAATCCACCCTCTTCATTCACAGTGAAATCTTTCATTTCAATATAAACCTTATCAATATCAAAATCTGAACCTGCCTGCTCTACTATTTCAGAAGGAACTTGGATTGTATTACCTGAGTATTCAGGTAAGAACTCCTTAATTTTAGCAGGTAAAGATGTATTCTTTAGCTGTGTTGGTATTCTATAAAGTACAATTTGGTCTAAACCGGTTGTTGCAAGTTTTTCTACTAAAACATTTCCTTTGGCATCACTTACTGAATTTTTTAAACGTCTATACTCTGTAGTAGTTGCAGATTGTACAGCACTCTTCATAAAGTTTTTATACCTATCTGTTTGCTCAGCTTTGGTTCCATCAAATCGTTTTACATAAGCTTTAGCTTTTTCACGAATACTATCTAAATCTTTCTCTACATTTTCTTTTGCTATTTGTTTTAATCTGCCCAAAAAGAATTTAGGGGATACCCTAATTTCAGCTGGAAGTATTTTATGTTTTTGAATGTATTCTTGATCTTCAGGTTTATTTTTTCTAATCATCTCCCCAAGAGTCTTAGCTTCTAGAGGGGTAAGTATTCTACCTTTTTCTGTTTGAAACCTAATAAAGTTTAAATCACTGACAACTTCTAAAGAACCATTAGACTTTCTCGCTGACATTCCATAACTTGGAATTTGCACAGCTGAATGCCCAGGCATTTTAAACCTATTTACTTTTCTTCTATAAGTAGCATTAATTAAGTTATCAAGTCTACCCGCAATTGACGGATGATTTAAAGATAGTAAAGGATTATCTTTAAAAGTAGTACTTAAAGCTTCACGGTAGAACTCTCCATTATTGTGTGGGTTGTTCTCTACATCATTTAATAAGTTTTCAATTAGTGTAGGAGTCTTTGGATTACCATCCTCATCTATAAAAGTCTTAGTAACATTGATACCTGCATCAGTAACTATTTTAGTTATTGCATTATTATAACCATTAAGTGCAGTTTCAGAATCTATTTTATGTGTGTTATCAGGTGATACTTCTAATGATAAATCTCCTGTCCCTGCAAAATCTCCAATACTTTGTTTTCTAAATTGAGACCCTGCTCTATCAGATAGTTTAGTTTCTGTTGGTGTAATCTGTGGAATTCTAACAGCATCATTATCTATCTCAATAGGCTCAGCAAATTCTAATGTGTCTACATCAGTTACATTTCTTCTTCCTACTTTTACGGCAGATTCCATAACTATCTCATCTGCTACTCCTTCTCTTAGAGCTTTAGATATTTTAGCCATAGTAGGAAACCTTTGCTCTCCGTTTACTTCCTGTTCAAAGAATGCAGGAATAGCTGGAAACAATGCGTACTTCATACCAAAAGGCGCCATAATTCCTTCTGGAGTTTGTTTTAGTTTAAAGTAAAAGTTTTTTACAGCTGCTATATTAGACTCAGTAATTATCTTTTTACTGTTAGGGGTCCATTTTTCTAAGTCATCAAGTAGTTTAAGCATCCCATCAGTATGCATACCTCTAGCTGTCATCATACGACGATATCTATCTAAACTTATATACCCAATACCATCAGCTAATTCTATGTCTGTATAGGTTCTTTTACCATTATTTTTAGTGGATTGTTTTTTACCTAAGATTTGATTATACGCACCCATAAAGGTAGCTTCTTGTTTACCTTCTTTTAGGATAATTACTTTAGATGTTGCTGGCATACCTGTATTTTCAGATGTAGGAGTTTTAACACCTGGAGTAAGCGGCAACGCAAATCTTTTATTCATATCTACCATCTGTACAGAAGGAGAACCTTCTTTATAAAATGCCATATCCCCAACAAATAATGTAGTTTGCTCATAACTGTATATAAAGTTATTTGCTAAAAATGTATCCATATCTTTCTGTTGGATCACTTTTAGTTTAGACCTTTTGTTCTGTGCATCTGATACACCTATTTTAGAGTTTAATACATTCTTAGCTCTTAAGGTAGTGGTAAAATCCTTACCTCTACTAGCTAATAACCCTTTACTTACTATATATTTACCATCAGAGTCTAGCATTTTTACAAACTCTTTCTGTGCTTGAGGAAGAACCTTCTGGACAGCAGTTCTTATAGATTCAGCATTGTTCTGAACTATACCTAACTCAATACTATTAAGTGCAGGAAATAAATTAAACTTATGTGCATTACCGGTAAACTCTCTACCATCTTTCTTAGAGTAGTTCTCATAATTAGTTATACTCCTTGCCCGAGCCATTCTGGTTACCTCAGCTTTAGTTTGATCATATACCCACTTTAGTATCTGTTCTGAAACTATTTCACCTTTAGCATTTCTTACTGACTGTGTGTAAGCTTCTTTATTTTGCTCCACATTAAGTTTAGGAACTACTAACATTATTAAAGTACCTCTATCTCCTAGAGTAGGACTAAATGCATGATAGAACTGAGAGTTTTGTCTTGGTGCAAAGAATGAATTCATCTTTAAAGCTAATGCATCAAACGATGAGAGTTTACCATAAGTAACTCCTTTGTTTATAGAATTAGTTTTAAATACATCCATAGTTTGAAGTTCAAACATTCCTTTCGCATTAGAATCACCTCCAAGTATATCAAATAATATACTGTTTTCATATATTGGATCTTCTAAGTACTTGGCTACAAGTTCTGGGTTTCTTTGAAGACGTTGTAAAGTATCGTGTGCTTCCGAACTTAAATTAATTGGGCTCACTACCGTTCCTCTTCCTGATAAGAAAGAACCTGCAAATATATCAGATTTCCTTTCTGCTACTGCTTTGCTTAATATTCCTAATGTTTTATTTTCCGCGAACTCTCCATCTTCTGAAGTATTAAATACATCTTTCCCTTCAAGAACTCTAAGAGGTAAAGTGGTAAGTAAACTTCCTATAATAGCAGATGCTGTAACTTCATTTCCTTTTTCATTAAGTAAGTAAGGATTATTCTTTACATTAGTTATTGCTACTTGTAAATCTTCTTTTGTAACATCTAAGAACCCATTAGCTCTAAAGATTTTTGCTGCTCTATCTAATGTTATTCCATTAGGAGCAGGTACCTTTACATTTTTATTGAGCTTATCTGAAACTAATTTATTTAATGCTAAATCATTAGCATTGGAATCTACGAATGATTTAATAGCAAGTTTTCTACTTTCTTTAATATCTCTACCTAACTCTTTAGTTGCTTGGATATCTAATGACCAAGCCTCCCTAATTTTATGTTGTATAGTAGTGGAATTGGCATAATTTACACGAACATCTCCTTTACCGTAATCTACAAAAGATACCATATTATAATCAGCTTTTGCCAACGACATTAAAGCTGTGCTTAATTTATGGTACTGGGCACTTACTTTTGGTATGTGAGTAGGAGCTTCTTTTTCTGCTATAAGTTTTCTATATAAAGGAATTAATTCCGGAGAACTGATTAAAGATTCTCTAAGTATTTGCTCCATTTGAGCTACACTTTGAACTCCTCTAAGTAATCCCTGAAGTTTTCCATACACCATTCCATAATTCAATGGTCTAGGAGCACCGGCTTCACCATATTCATAAGCAGGTTCAGCGTAAGGATTTGAAGGGTCTACTACAAATGTTTTATGTACCCTAGGTAATCTTTTAATAAACAATTTAAGTGGAGCAAGAATTGTAGTAGCTGGGTTTATATCCATTATACTCATGTTAAATAAACGTTCGGTTCCACGCCCATCACCATTACCATCTTCACCTACTTGCCCATCTTCATCTACGCGTTCTTCGTAAGTCTTCTCTGTATCTATAAATGTATCTGAGACTTTTATATTAATACCATAGTCTTTTAACTTTAATCCTAAAGGTCCTAATGCACCAGATTCACCTAAGTATCTTGGGAGTTCTTCTATAGCCATATCTACCAATTTCATTTGGTCTGATGACACAAGATTAGCAGCTTTTTTAGCTGTCAGTCTAGCTCTTACATTAGTAATTATTCCACGAAGTACTAGAGGGTCATTAGTAAGACCTTCTAAATTTATAGGAGATAAGGTAGTTTTACTTTTATGGTTAGCTTGTGCTGATAATCCATCTATTACTATATCAGATAAGTACTCCATTAAGTCTGTTTGCTGACGGTAGGTATCAAACTCAGCTAATTTAAACTTGGGAGTAGTTGCATAAGCTTTATAATCTACTTCTCCTTGCTTATTTCTACCATAAATTTTTACATACCCACCACTATTAGATAGTTCTAAATAGGTTTCTAAGGCAGCGGCCTGACTCATATTATCTGCTAAGTGCTGAAATAATTCAGACACTTCTCCGTTGCTAAGTATTACTGATTCTACTGTACATGCCATTTTAACAAACTATTTTAATTCTACCTGATTTCATTAATCGCTGTAAAAGTACGTTATTTTTAGCAGAGATATCCTTTTGGAAGCCATCTAGAGTTGTAAAACTTTTCAAGTTATTCTCCCAATTTAAGTATGGTGACTTACTGAATTCACCTGTAACTATTCTTTCATATACACTTTCAACATATTTAGGAGACTTAACTTCCTTAGACCAACTAAGTAACTTTTTAAAGAAATTTATTACTCTTTGACCAAAAGATGGTTTTACATAACTCCTAGCATAATTCTCAAAGTTCTCTGCAAGTTTTTCTTCTAATGCCATATTCCAAGAATCATATCCTTCTTCTTTAGCTATTTTAGATTTCTCCTCAGAGGTTAAATATAATCCTGCAACGGCGTGAAAAGTTTCGTGATAACCGGTTCCTGATACTGCATTATTTACTAAATATCTTACACCTTTATCGAAAGAACCTATAGACTTAACTCCATACCTTTTAACCATCTCAACTGTATCTTGAACAATCTCAATAGGTACTTGTGGAAGCATCTTTCTGATTGATGCTACCTCAGTATCAAAAGCTTCTTGTGTATTTTGAGTGTTCTCCCCTCGTTTAAATGGAGGTAAGTTTCTTAACTCATTGTATATAGATTCTAATGAATCTCCCATTGCGTGAGCTGTTGCAATTACAGTAAAGAAATTCTCTATATCATGTGACCTCATTGGATCATCTAATAAGTCAACAATATCTTCAGGCATAAATTCTGGTAATGTATGAAGCGATGCTACTTCTTGAACTTCATCACTAAATACCTCTTCAGGTCTTACCATAGCAATAGAGTCGTCATCAGTAACTGTTGGACTCTCTTTAGGAGTAACAACTGTTTTAGGAGATGGTGGGTTTGGTTTGTTCCCAACAGTAACATACTCTTGAGAAGTTTCTAATGCATCTTTATAATTTATACCATCTATACTTTTATTAACTACACCTGAAAAATCTGCAGCTTTAAAATCTTCTGCATTAGGGTGATTTTGCTCTACAGCATCTTTTAATAATGTAGCAAGAACTTCCTGACGAGCAGCAATACTCCATCGTCCTGTATCTTCTACTTGAATTTTATTCCCTATGGCTTCTGCATCTTCACCTTTAGCTTTAGTAAGTTCATCAATAATACCCAATGCTTCATCGGTAAATTTACCATCCTTAGTATATCTACCCTCTTCTCCAAAGTTCAATCTGTGTGCATAATATGCTCCTTCAACTGTTTGAAACTTCTGAATGAACCCTACATCAACTAAGTGTAAAGTACCTGGTATGATAGGTGCATCAATAGTAGTAAATGTACTAGCATTAGTAAATTTTCCTACACTAGGTTCTACTGGTTTAATTTTAGGGCCTTCTCCCATTCTCACTGTATCACCCTCAATTGTTTTTACTGAATCAAGTGCTTCTAGTTCTAACCTTTGTAAGAATACAGTATTGCTAGAGGAAATATCTTTGGCTTTGTACGTAACTTGTGATGCAAGAACTGTTACTGATGATTCAGCTAAAATACCGTGGGTATTAAATAACATAATTCTGTACAACGACATTTGTTTTTGCCAGTAAGACTCGTCTGATATATCACCCTTTTTAAAAGGTGTTTGATATATTGGTTTCCCATCAACTCCAATTTCAGTAAACTTATTCTTACGCATAGTTTTCATATCGTAAATTCTAAATTTACCTTTATCATCATAAGTAAGTAAATCTACTGTACCTCCTGCACGATTTTTATCATCATAGAGTACAATATCTTTTGCTATAACTGTTTGGTTCGTATCTGTGAAATACTTCTTAACATCAGCTAAGCTTTGTAAGTAAGTATCAAAGTTAGCTTTATTACTAAAGCCATATTTAGGGTCAAACTTAATTTTAGTACCGTCGAAATAATCTCTCCATAATAAATCACTCTTAGTACCTATAGTACTTGCAGACCTAAGTAAATCATTTGATGTGGGAGTAGGTTTAAGTAATGATGTTACTCTACGCAGCATAGTATCTGTTTCAGTATTGTAATAAGCATCATACTCATCTTGCCAAGTCACCGGTTTATTATTTTTGAATGGACTTATAATATCCACATTACTCTGTAAAATATCTGAGAGTTCTTTCCCTGACATTTTAGATGCAGGGTTGTTGACTTTAGGAGTAGATACAGCATCAGCATATAATTCTCCCCTTAGTTCTACCTCACCTACTATTACATTTTGTGTAATCTTAGCTACTGAGAACAAATACCCTGCGGCAGTACCTACTGTAAGTGGAGCCGTAGTTGCTTCAGCATCTCCTAGCTTTGTTAACCCTACTAAATTTATAGGCCATTTTCTATACTTTTCTTTTGCTGCACTCCATACCTTATAAGAACCTAAAACAGATCTAGTATGGTCACGACGAGAAAATAACATTCTTCTAAATTCTATGGCACCTTCAATATATGATGCGTGTATTTTATTTCTATTTACATTTACACCTTTAGAAATTAACCCTTCAGTAACATTTAATAAATTACTTAAATCTGCATCTGAGTATGGAAATTTCTTGTAAACATTATCAACTTTTTGCAAGAACTCTGTAGTTACAGGTACGCCTATATTCTCAGAGCTTGCACGCTCTTCATCTAATGAAGCTAACTCATTTAAGTAATCAGCCATTGCATCAGAACGTTCTGTAGTTGCAACTGATTCTACTAATGTAATATTAGACAAGCTACCTATAGACCTCTGGAAAGCATCTTTCAATGACTTACCTGAGTTAGTATTGGTAGTTGTATTAGTTCCATCTTGATTAGCAGTTCCATCCCAGTAAGCTTTTTTCTTGGCAAACGTAGCTTCTAAACCTTGTAGTGTTGTGGCTAAAGCTTTGTACTGATTAGACTCAGGTTTAAACTTGTGCATCAATTTTTTCACTTTAGAGATTTCCATTAAATCTTTGCCGTGTCTAAAGGTATCTTTAGGATATACCTCAAAAATCTTATTATCAGAAATTTTCTGAACTTTATACATACCTGCATTTTTACCTGCTTTTATGGTATACTTATATTTAACCTCTCCGTGTACATCGTGATACACTAAGGCTCCTGTTACAAATTCAAAATTTTCTGGTTGTGTGTACTTACCAGTAGCATCATTAGCTTTTATAAATGTTTGTGTAGCTCTTAATTTTAACTCTCCTGAATTTACCTTTACATTAATATCACTTAAAGCCATAACTACTTTAGCTATGTACTCTGTATAAGCTGTTATTCCTTTAGCTCTGTTAGATTCTATTAAGTTATTATATTCTTCCAATCTACTTTCAGGAACATTTTCTAATGCTTCAGTTAGCATAGTTCTAGCGTGGTAATCTTGCATAATACCTAATCTATCTATGAATGCATTTACGTAATCTTTTATTTCAGATTCACTATTTGCACCCATTAAGTCTGATAAAAATCCTCCTTCTTCAGTAAGAACCTCTTCCATAGTATCATTAAAGGAACTCAATAACTTTTCTGATTTGTCCCATGATACCTCTTTAAGACTTGCAGAGTCTTTAATATATTTTTTAAATTTAGCTTGAACTTTAGATGTGTGGAGTATAGCCGCAGTAGCGCTCATATCTGCATATGCTTCACCATCTACTGTTAAAGTTGCAGAAGAACCTATAATAGGATTAGTAGGATTTATATCTGTTGTCAACCCTTCATTTTCTATAAAATCTGATACTTCTTGTATAGCTTCTTTACCTGTAGTTTGATTTTCATTTGATAAGGTATCAATAGGAGCACGTTTATATTGTTGCCCTAATACCTCTAAATACCTATAAGAATCTTCTGAGTACTTAATGTACTCCCAGTTAGTTCTATCAGGTACTACATATCCCGGATCTTTGTCGGTACGTAATTGATATTCACCTTTACGTACTTTAATCATAGGAGTAAACCTACCATCTTCGCCTACATCTAAATCTAAAGAGAAGTGATTCTCAGCTAAAATATTAGATTTACCACTTGCAGTTTTCTCTATAATATTTTTACCATTAACTCTTCCCTCTAATTGATACTTGTCAAATCTACCACGAACATTTTGGTACACAGATTTTTCAAGTAATTTGTACAAAGACTTTTCTTTATTAGCATTACTTCTTTCAAATGCCCATTGTCTTTTTGCTTTAGCAAATTCTATATCCCATCTGGACTCTGGAATTTTATTCTCATCCATATCCTTAGTAACAGCATCATCAATAGCTTGTTCATCCATACCCTGAGCATCCATAAAGTCCTCAATTGCTTTCTGATGTTGCATTGCATATGTTTCTACTATGGAAGAACCTTCAGCAGTAGGTGCCATACTAGCTAAGGTTTGAGACCCTAACATTAATGGTATTAAGTGTGTTCCATCAGGAGATAAAATAAGAACTGCTACATCACCAGGTCTTACACTAGCATAAGGTATATCAAAAGTTTTAAAAAGTCCACTAGGCATTTGAACATCTATTGTAGATAAATGAACTACACCATCAGTACCTCTGGCAACCTTAGTTTGTGGGACAGCTCTTTCACCTTTCTTAGACATAAATACCAACTCTCCATTTAACTTAAAATGGTTTGGTAAAGATTTTAATGTTGAAGCAGGAGATTTAATACTATTACCATTCTCATCTATCTTCTTATTAAAATTATATCTACTTGAAAAATGTTCTACAACTTTACCTGTAACCTCCCCTTTATTGGTTCTAATTAAAGATAGTAAATCACCGTGACCTAAATTATAATCTTTGTCTAATCTTGTGAGTAACAAGTCTTCTTGTCCAGGAACTCTTTTATATACATCAATATATGTTTCATTTGGACCTACTATATTTTCCTTATACACAATACCGTACTCCCCTTCAAAGGGTTCATTTAGTAAATGCATATTATAAGCTTGAGTCCAACTGAACTCAGGTAATTTCATCATTCTTCCAGATATATTAACAGACCTTAAATGTCCTTTGGAAGCAAACTCTGACCTAGAGGATTGAGTTTGGTAATGATTTGGTCTAAGCATGTAATCAATATTTACATAAGGAGCCCATTTAGTGCCTCTGTAAAAGTACTTACCTTTAGAATAAGTAGATTGCTGGACTTCAGGTCTAAGTAATGAGTTATCCCTAAGAACAACTTTAAGGGCCCCTTTCTTTTTTACAAATACTCCCTCTTTATTTTGTACCACTTCGTATACTATTGGCATAGTAGTGCCAGTCTCACCAAAGGAAGAATTACTTTCATTCTGAGAATCAACTACAAAGTGCCTACCATCAGTAGACCTAGTTAAATCTCCCGGTGTCCATACTCTTACATCTCCTTTAGAATCCCTAGAACTAAATGAAGTATCTTTTGCTACGGCTCTTTCATTAGGAGTCTCTGAAACTTCTGAGCTGTATTTATCATTTAAGTCTCTAAGCTCTTGAACTGTCAAAGGAGGTTTACTCTCTAACAATTCTGTATAGCTCATAAATCCTGTTGAACGCGTTTTAGCATCTTCGGTTTCTATATCATCTAAGTTAGCTTTCTTAGCAGCTTCAGGAGCGTTCTTCATTGCTGTTCTTTGCAGACTTGTAAACTTAGCTTGACCTTCCGGAGATATCATATCATCATATTGTTGACCTAACTCTTCGGAAAATTTTTTATACTTTTTAAGGTCTTTAACTTTATCTAAGAAATTTGTGTATTCAATGTTGTATTTAAAATGAGTGTCTAAAGCTCGCTGGTCTTTCATCTCAGCTTCACGCATTTTAAACTCTTGAGTAGATGACTTACCTTCAAATCTATTTGGATCCCTATCAATAAAAGGTTTACCTTTCTCATCAAAATCAATAATAACATCTTTACCTAAATTAGTAACTGCATCAGCTATTAGTTTTTCTCTTAGCACTCCAACCTCTTTAGCTACTGTATTATACTCTTGAGCTACCCTATCATAAACTACTCTGGTAAATACGATTCCATCTTTATTTACAATGTTACCTAAACCAGAAGCATATTGTTGAACCTTTGAAGCAGTTTCTAAAACTTTATCTGCCACTTCAATATAATCTTCCCCATATTTATTATCACTTTGAGCAGCTTCTTCAGGAGTCATCTTTTTGACTTGTTCCATATCATGTTTAAGAGACTCAATCGTACCCCAAGTGTGTGTTTTAACTATCTCGTTAATAACAGATATATCATCATTAAGAACCGCATCACTAATTTTACCTGCTTTTAATGCGTCAGTAGTGTTACTTTCAAATTTTCTAAATATCTCAAAATTATTCTGAGCAAGTTTTGCGTGCCACCCTCTAGATTCTTGTTGCTTATCAAATGCATTTTTCTGAGACTTCAGTTGGTCTCCCATCATTGGTTTCTGAATGATTGCAAACTGTATAGGTCCACCTATAACACCTAAGGCTCCTGCATGAACTGCTCTATTAGATAATGCTAACTGGGTTATTCTATTCCAGTAATCTCCTGAATAGTCTGTGTCTTCCGTATCAACTCCTGCTGCCATTTGAGTATCATGGATTTGCTCCATTTGAATCATCTCTTGGTATACGTTCTCTACGAAAGCAGTGGGAGAACCGGTTTTCACTAATTGCTTAGCTTGCCAAAAAGTTGTAGGATCTTGAACCATAGACTTAAATCTATTTTGACGTTTAAAGATTCCACCAAATTTAATATAACCTGTAAGTGCTAAAGCCATATTCAATGTAACTACATCCCCTGCTTCATTATTAGCTAATCGCTGAGCCTCTGATTTAGTAAGTATTGTTCCATCAGCTTTAGGTTTTCCTACAAGACCATCCAAAGCTTGCATAGATGCATTAAATGTATCTACTGCCATCAGTTGACCCATATAAAAATTAGTCATAGATGAAGTTGCCAAAGGACCTACGAATGCTTTAGTAACTCCTTTCATTCCTGCAGCTATTCCTGCCTCGGCTAAGTCGACTCCTGCAGCCGTAGCTTTGTATGCATTCTTGGTTGCTTTTCCAATAGCAACGCCCTTAATATTACCCATAGCAATATCTGTAAGTTCTGCTATCTTTGAAAACTTACCAACAGAACCTAAAGCAGATACAAGTTTGGCCGCACCTAACCCAGTTACACCAAAACCTACTGCGGAGGACATAGCAGCCTGCAAAGAAGTCCACTTGAATATTTGAGAGTTAATACTATTTTGGTCAGCATCATCTTCATATATCTTAAATGCTTCTGATTCCCCTACACCTTCTTGAGCCTCACTCATAAGAGTAGACCACGCATTACCCGAGTAATCATCAGCTTCAGTAAATATGTTAGTATAAGTATCTATGTCTGCTATATATCCAACTTGTTCTAAAGCTACTAAACCCCCTTGAAGTAAACCACCTCCAAAAGCTTTTAAACCTTTAATAGCAGAATTTTGATTTCTTGAACGTACATCATTTGTAGTTTCAAATATTGACCTACCTACATCTAAATCTGCATCACGAGTTCCGGGTGTTAATGATCTAAGAACTTCACTGTCAGCTTGAATACCTGAGATATAAGTATCTACATCTGCTTGGTTTTTAAACGGACTGTCACCAGGTGTTTCAGGACCTTTAGCTGTACTCATTATATTATCCCACTCTTGATCTAACGCTGACTTAGCTGGCGGATCTTCTGGTCCACCTTGAAGCATTGTTAAATCTTTATCTAATTCTTTTTCGTCGGTGTTTGGCATAAGGCTAACAGTTAAAGTTTTTTAATAGTGGTCATTCCATTCTTATCGGTAAAGATAACAAATTTGTTCTCAACTCCTTTCTCAGTTCGTTGAGATAATACATTCCCTCTTCCTGGGTAATAGGTAGAATCATAATTTCCAGCTGGAACAGCTACTGAATTACCCTGAGCAGGTATACCTCTAATAACTACATTTTCTTCTACCCCTGAGGTAGTAAATTTAGATTTAGTTGCGGTCCATATATTGTATTTTGGACTGCTTAAGTTGTCATCTAGAGATAAGTTCTCTTGTATATAAGTATTGCCATCAGCACCTGCTATTACATAATCACCTGGTGCGTGTGTACCTCCACTATCAACTGTACCAATTACTTTAGCAGTTCTTTTGGTATCCTTATTAGTACCCCATATTCCTGCAGTTCTTGAGTCTACTTTAGATCCATCTTCTGCATATACTGCGGCACCAGTGTATAAAGGTGCACCAGATTGGTCAACTGCTGCTTGATCTTTTCCTGTAGGTGCTTTGGTGACTACATTTCCTATCATAGGTTTGTCTAAATGTTCATCTAACCAATCTACTTTATCTGAGTAATTGCTTGGGTAAGGTTCATTAGTACCTTCAGCTAAAAATCTAATCATACGTTCACCTTCAACAGTCTTCTCCCACTTATTAAACTTGCTAGCATTCTCAGTACCAAATCTATCATCTAAGAATCCTTTAATATCATTTAAAGAACCTCCTTCATATGTTCCACTTCCTTGTATTCTAGGCATCTGAATATCTTTAAGAATAGTTCCTCTAGGAGTTTGTCCTGACTCACCATTCATTCCAGTTCTCTTAGTAATCTCATCATACTTAACTGATGATATAACACTAGATTTAAGTGCATTTTCATATGCTAAAAGTTGTTCTTGGTCTTCAGGGTCTCCTCCTGATTCCACATAACTTTCATATAAAGCATTTTTTAAATCTCCTTTGGATGCTATAGTAGCATTCATATCAAGCAATATTCTATCCGCACTTATACTCTTATTTCCATTAGGGTCGTAGTTAGCGTTAATCTTTTTAGCTTCATCTCTTAAGTAATTCCTAACATCTGTAACACTAGATGGTGTATAACCCTGAAAAGAATTATAACCACCTACAGAGTTCTCCGTAGTCCTATGAGCTTGCATACTTCTGTTGAACATTGCCATACCACCTTTAGAGGTTTCACCTTTTAAAGCTCTTTTGTCTAACCCCTCTTTCATTGTCTGTGCAGCTTTATAGGCACTACCTTGAGCTCCTAACTCCCCATAACTAATCTCACGACTCATATCTCTCTTCCATCGGTCAAGAGGTGCTTGTATTTGTGAGTAGTCTCCTCCAGCGTTCTCAATTATTTGGTCTAATTTTGCATCCCACTGTCCTTGAAGTTCCATGTGACGTTCTCTATCTCCGGGTAAAAACTTTAGGCCTAACATAGAATCCTCTTGCGCTGCAATATCTGCTTTAGCAGCATCATACTTTGATTGTTTCTGCTCTGACTTCTTAGATATAAAATCTAAGGGTAGTCCTACGAACTCACTCATAGGTTGTGCTGCTATTGGTTTCTCAAATAAATTTGCCATCGTTCAATTATTATTTATATTTATCTACCCACGTTAAATCTTCAGAGGTACCAAAGGTAGGC
>LV_Brine_h2_0102DRAFT_1000263_pt1 | contig 19766 bp, 26 predicted proteins | sample LakVidmifraction_3_FD_10600 | JGI IMG/M metagenome (IMG submission 10600)
AGTAATACTATGGTTTGATGATGCCAAGTGGGAAACTTATTTTTCGTTAAAAGGAATAAGGGGTTAGTAAAATAATATAGTCAAGATAAAAGGAGCCAAGCTCCTTTTATCTTGAGTTACTAGGTGTTATTCGTCTCCGTATATCTCAAGAACTTCCTTAACTGCGTCATGTCTCTCAACGTCTCCTTGTGCAAAACGGACTATGTCCAAATGAGTTAGATCTTTTGATTCCAAGAGATTTAGAAAATTGATTAAACCGTTATCTTTAGAACGGTCTGCTTGTGCTAAGTCTCCTGTGACTGCCATACATGATCCTTCGCCTAGACGCGTAAGTAACATCTTCATTTGTCTAGTTGTCGTATTTTGCATCTCGTCTGCAACTATATACGAGTTTTTAAAGGTTCGGCCCCTCATAAAACCAAGTGGCGCTATTTCAAGTATTCCCTCCTGCATCATTGCTTCTAACTCTCTTGAATTAAAATATTCACGTAACACATCGAAAATAGGTCTCATCCACGGGGCCATCTTTTCTTCTAACGTTCCCGGCAATGCACCGATGTCTTCGTCTGTGTCAACAGCCGGTCTAGTGACTACAATTTTGTCAACTTTACCATCCTTAAACATTTTCACAGCAGCTTGAACTGCTAACAGTGTTTTGCCTGTGCCAGCAGGACCTACGCCGAAGACAATATTCTTGCTTTCGTCTAATAGTTTTAATACGTATGATTCTTGCGCTATGCTCTTAGGCACGATGTGAATTTGTTGCTGTTGTTTACGTTGATTGATCTCGACTACGTTGCCGAAGTTTTTGCTAGTCTTCTTTTTAGCAGTATTTCGTTTTGCACCCATTAAGTGTCCTCCTTAGGGTCGAAGAGTAAGGTAAATGTTTTAGTAACCATGTTGTCCTTACACTAATATTTACCTTTTGTCGCGGATTAATAAATTAGTATAGAACTCTTATCATACGATAAATAAGAGTAATAGAATGAGGCAACTTAAAAACATGCATGACGTATTAGATATTGTTAAGAACATTGAAAACGTTTTCGGTTCAAATACATCGTTCCAGGTGCTTAAAGACTTCGAAAGAGTCTTGGATCATCTTGACATATATGTATATGCAAACTGGATGGAAGGCGAGGTAGTTGAAGGCCCCAATATCGAACGACACTGGGTAACCTGCTCTTTTATGTGGCCTGAAGAAGAAATGCCCGACCCAATGGGCGGCAAGCGGCTGCTAGACTACGACTGTAAGGTGCGTTATTCTAAGTCTCATCTTGTTGTGCCGAGAAAGATAGAAGAGCCAAATGACATTCGTCCTGGAACTAAGAAAGGTAAGCTAGACCGGCTTCCGGTTTGGGTTGTTGAGATTCAAATGCCCAAGAAATTAATGGCAGATATTTACACAGGTTATATGGGCGATGCTTTTGAACCGCCTGAACAGACTGCTCCTCCGGCAGAAGAAACTCAACCAGCAGATGATATGGCTACTGACGAAGATATGGGTGACCCAATGGACGAAGAGGAGGCTAGTGTATGAGTTTAACCAAAGGAGATCTTAGAGATCTAGTAGACGAGATTATAGAAATAGACTCGTACAAAAGTAAGATGGGTAGTGACGAAGATATTGTTACTGTTGCGTTCAGTACAATGACAACTGAATCAGCAACTGATCTAGCAGATTTTATAGAAAGAGGATATAGCTTTGTATTAGACGCCGACGCTACACCGGGCGAACAAAGTGACGGAACATACAAAGTGTTCGTAGAAATTCAAAGGGACAAAGCAGTTCCGTCACAAATTGAAGAGCTAGCAAACGGTGTTAAAAACCTTACTGATATGAAAGAGATTAAGTTTAGATACTATAAAAACTTTAGGAGTGTGCCTCTGACACAGGCTGCGCTAGAAGAAGTTATGCCAGTTGACGCTGACGAATATAATATCACAGTAAACGAATCTAATCTAAATAACTATAAGAATTTCTTTAATAGGAGTTTTGTCGAAGACGTTAGCATGCGAAACGATATAATCACTATTAAAAAAACATACGCTGATCCTGTTCAATTTAAGTTCATTGACTTTGGCCCTGCGCAGGAAACATTAGACAACATATCAGAATCGTTTAATGCGAACGACTTTTCAGAAATCATCTTCTTGTCTAAATATATCGGCGACTATAACATTACCAAGTACGGTAATAAACTAACCTTTGAGAATGAAAACCATGTATTGGTCCTGGAAAGAATTGTTTACTAAAAAAGATAATATAGCTGCTGAATTTGCATTTACTTTTAATAGTAATATGCTAGAGGAACTATTGACTGGAAATAACCAACCAGATGATTGGTTCAAAATAATGTGTAAAGTACTGCCCAAATACGAAATTACCACAGTTGAAAGAGTAGCCGGCTTTATTGCACAATGCGGTCATGAAAGCAGAGACTTTAGTGTGCTTACAGAGAACTTGAATTATTCTGCTAGCGCACTGAACAAGATCTTTCCTAAATACTTTGAACGTGCAGGACGTAATGCAGCAGACTACCACAGACAGCCAGAGGCAATTGCTAACATAATTTACGCCAACAGAATGGGCAATGGTGACACTGCAAGTGGCGACGGCTGGTACTATCGCGGCGGCGGCATATTACAGCTAACAGGATTTAACAATTATAGTCAATTTGGTGCGTACATCGGCATAAGTGCACAGAGTGCGGCTGAGTATGTACGTACCAAGGAAGGTGCCTTAGAAAGCGCATGCTGGTTCTGGAAAGAGAATAACTTAAACAGATATTGCGACAGACAAGACATCGTTGGATTAAGCAAGCGCATTAACGGTGGGACTCATGGAATGGACGACCGAAAGGAGCGTTACATAAAGGCCATGGACGTACTAGGTGGCGATCTTGAGTCAAGTAAAATAAACCTCAATGTAATACTAAAAGAAGGTAGCAGAGGACCAACAGTAGCGCTGGTACAAGAAAAGCTAGGCATTACATCTGACGGCATTTACGGCCCGGGTACAGGGCGAGCAGTCAAGCGTTGGCAGAAAAAAGCAGGACTAGTAGCAGACGGAATTGTGGGGCCGACCACTATTAAGGCATTACTAGGAGAGTAATATGGGTTTTAAACTTGCAGGAGTATTTGCGTTAGTCATGCTTCTCATGGGCGGATTAGGCTATTGGTATTACTCAGATAGTCAATCAACAATTGCCACCCTGCAGAAGAATAATGCTGTGCTCGAAACATCGTTGGAACTCAGTGAAAGAGCTGTGAATACTCTCAAATCTAATATTGTTTCTGCTAATTCACAAATAACACAATTGAACGAAGACTTTGCAGATATTCGATCGCAAAACAACCAGCTGGCTAATAAACTCGAAAAACACGAGTTAGGTGTGTTAGCAAGTCGTAAGCCGGGACTAGTTGAACGAGTCATCAACAACGCAACAAAAAAAGCCGGCAGGTGTTTTGAATTGTTGAGCGGAGCAGAACTAACAGAACAAGAAAAGAACGCGACGTCAGCAAGGGAAGCGAACTCTGAGTGCCCGTGGTTGTTTGAAGATAAGGAGCCCGTTAATGAAAGCAACTAACATATTAGTGCTCGTCCTGGTTGCAATCTTGCTAAGCGGCTGTAGCTTGTTTACTAAAAAGATCGACGCTTCGTTTACTCCTATTGCTAAACCAGAATTAGTGTTGCCAGATGCTGATGAGATCCGTATGCGCAGTCTCGAATGGCATATTATTACTCCTGAGAACTATCAAGAAATATTTGAAGAATTAAGATTGTCAGGAGAATCAGTAGTATTGCTAGGGCTGACCAGCAACGGCTATGAAAGAATTAGTCTGAACCTTGGTGATATACGTGCGTTTATACAACAGCAGCAAAGCATTATCAAAGCGTACAGGCAATACTATATCCAGTCAGAAAAGACTATGGACGAAATCAATAATAAGATTCAAAAGAGTAACACTGAGTAAATAGTTAAAAGAACACAGCACTTGGGACCGTTATAGTTACATAAGCCCATGGTGTGTCGGTGCTCACTACCGATGAAACTGGGCCGCTACCTGTAGTTTTATAAAGTGTGAGTATTATTTTAAGCAGTTACTCCATAAATATAACAAGGAGTGACTATCATGGACAATATGGCAAAATTTGACAACAACGATGACGGTAAGCTTACTGCAACTGAGTTTGCTCTCTATAAAGAAAATGAAACGCTAATAGCAGACCTTGCTAAGCAAAATGACCAGTCGAGGATGGCGTGGACTGCTATAATGACGATGCTGGTTTTCACTGCGTTGTTATTCATGCCGTTTGTAGATGTTGATCGAGTTGCTGCTCTGGCAGATATGATCGACTTATTCTATCTTGCACAAGCAGGCATAGTAGGTGCATTTATGGGCGCAACTGCTTGGATGAAACGTAAGTAATATCAAGATCTTCTAATACACTTTTAAACTCAGATAAGTAAGAGCATGGACTACTATAACTTACTTAACGTTAAAAAATCAGCAACCGCTGAAGAGATTAAAAAATCTTATAGATCACTAGCAATGAAACATCACCCTGATCGAGGCGGTGACCCTAACACGTTTAAAAGTATTAACGAAGCATATGATATATTAGGCAGTGCGGTCAAACGAGCTGCATATGATAACCCTTCAAACAACCACCAGTTCAATAGTCAAAATTTTACTCACCCTTACAGCCCGTTTGAGCAAGCGTTTAATCAGCATGGCTTTGGTCACGGGTTTGCTCAGCGTACTGTTCGAAACAAAGATGTAGTGATGATAGTAACGCTGGAGCTACGCGATACATTGACTGGAAAAAGTTTGATCATGCAGTACAGATTGGCCGGGGGCGAGTTAGAAACAGTAACAGTAGATGTTCCTGCAGGCGCAAAAAACGGCGACACGATACGCTATCAATCACTAGGGGATAACGGACATCCTGATTATCCACGAGGCAATCTTCACATAAAGGTGAGAGTAAACAATGAACTCGGTTGGGAAAGGGATGCAGATCATCTTATTACAAAAAAACAAGTAAACGTGTTTGACTTAATGCTAGGAGGTGTTATACTAGTAAGTACACTAGAGGACAAGAAACTAGAAATTAAAATTCCTATTGGCACTAAGCCCGGACAAATATTTAGTGTTACAGGACACGGTATTCCTAATATAAACACAGGTAAGCGGGGGAACTTATACGTTGAAATAAATGCAGAGATTCCGAAAATTACCAATGAACAGTTGATAGACGAAATTATCTTACTACGAAACAAGATTAATAAACAATGAGGATTTAACATGGTAGAACCAAGCAAAGAACTGCAAGAAACTTTCGATAAAGCAATCAGCAACGCAAAAAAGCTCAGCCATGAGTATGTTACTCTTGAGCACATGGTCCATGCTATGTTTTGCGAAAAGAGCTTTGCAAGTATTATGACAGAGTTCGGAGCCGACGTTGATTATATCAAGTCGAACTTAGACCACTACTTAACTCACCAATGTGACGAAATAATTACTGATCAAACAAAGTATAAACCTAAGAAAACACAAACAGTTGAACGTGTACTTAACCGTGCATTTACACAAGTGCTGTTTGCTGGTCGACAAGAAATTGGACTTGTTGACATACTTCTGAGCATATTGTCAGAAAAGAAAGCAATGTGTGTCTATTACCTAGAAAAAGGCAACGTTGAAAAAGCTAAGTTTGCAGCATACCTTGCCAAAGAGTTTGACGAAGAATTTGAGGAAAGCGAATCTGCTTCACCTGAAGGAAAAAAAGCACTAAAAAGCTTTACATCCGATCTTAACAGCCTTGCAGAAAAAGGCAAAATTGATCCTATTATCGGGCGAAGCGAAGAACTAGAAAGCCTGGCATTAGCACTAGGTCGGCGTACTAAAAACAATGTGTTATTGGTGGGAGATCCAGGAGTCGGAAAAACAGCAATTGCCGAAGGACTAGCATATAACATTGTTAACGGTGCTGTACCAAAGTTCCTGCAAGATTACAAAGTGTTTAGTTTAGATATTGGGTCAATGCTAGCCGGAAGCAAGTATCGAGGAGACTTTGAAGAACGATTTAAGAACGTACTAGATGCTTTGCAAAAGCAGGGCAAGACAATTATGTTTATCGACGAAGCTCATATGATGAATGGCGCTGGCGCGGGCAGTGGCGGGAGTGCAAACGACCTAGCAAACATGCTTAAACCAGCATTGTCTAAGGGTGACCTAAAGGTAGTAGCGTCTACTACTTGGGAAGAGTATCGCAAGTATTTTGAAAAAGACCGTGCACTTATGCGACGATTTCAGCGCGTAACGGTTGACGAGCCCACAGTAGAAGTTACTAGGGACATACTTGAAGGACTTAAAAAGTACTACGAAGACTATCATAATACAGTAATAACTAGCGAAGCAATTGACGCCGCTATAAAGCTCAGTGTTAAGTACCAAACAACAAAGAAATTGCCAGACAAAGCAATAGATCTCATCGACGTTGCCTGTGCGAGATACAAGCTCAAGGACGACTTTGAAGGTGATCGTATTGTGGATAAAGAACAAGTACAGTTTGAGCTTGCTAAGATGGTCAAAATGCCAATAGCACAGATTGCAGAAAAAGAAACTGACAACCTTGTAAATCTAGAAGCCAACCTTAAAGGATCAGTCTACGGGCAAGATACTGCTATCGAATCAATTGTTGATAAGATTCTTGTTAACCAAGCAGGGCTAAAGCCTGATAACAAGCCAGTGGGAAGCTTTGCATTTTTAGGCCAAACTGGCTGCGGAAAGACAGAAACTGCCAAGGCACTTGCAAAAAACCTAGGAGTTGAACTGGTAAGGTTTGACATGAGTGAGTATATGGAAAAGCACTCTGTAAGCAAGCTGATTGGCTCGCCGCCGGGTTATGTTGGATTTGACGACAATGCCGGAGTACTAATTACTAAACTGCAAGAAAATCCAAACTGTGTATTGCTGTTAGACGAGATTGAGAAAGCGCACCCAGACGTTAGCCAATTGTTGTTGCAGATTATGGATAACGGTAAAATTACTGGATCAAATGGTAAAGAGGCTGATGCTCGAAACTGTGTACTAATCCTAACAACTAACCTTGGCGCTGCTCAAACTGAGAAGAACTCCATAGGATTTAGTGACGAGGAAGATGCCAAGTATGATGATGCTGAGTTCAAACGATTCTTTGCTCCTGAATTCCGAAATAGACTAGACGGCGTGATTACTTTTGCTAGACTAGGAAAGCCTGTAATGATGAAAATTGTTGGTAAATTCTTGTGCGAACTACGAGACCTAGTAGTAGACAAAGGCATCACTATTGATATTACTGACGAAGCACTTGACTTCCTAGTTGACAAAGGATTTGATCCAGCCAACGGTGCAAGGCCGTTACAACGTGTGATCGATAAAGAAATTAAGCGGCCAATGTCTCGACAAATACTATTTGGGGACCTAAAGAACGGTGGCAATGTTACTATTGATTGTGATGCAGGAGAAATCAAGCTATTATGTTCAGCAAATGTAATTNATGAAGCAGTTTGAAACAACAAAGCTGCATTACGGGAAGTACCAGTATAAGCTGGTACTTTCTAATCAGCTAAACACAATATTCCGATCTAGTCTTCAGAAAAGTGGTGTGTTAAGTTATGCTAGAGAAAAACTTAACCAACTAACTGAAAGTTATCAAAACAACAAACCAATGACTGAAATAATTTGGAGAACAACTCGCACTATTACAATAGAGCATTATCTCGATGCCAAAAATATCTATTCCATATTAAAGTTTGCTGAAGATTATAAAATAAGACTCAACCCTGGCAGAACTTTAATAATATACTCCAATGATAAAGAATTACTTAATAGAATAGCAAGCAAAATGATAGTTAGCAATAGAGAGTTTTGGGAACCTGATGCTGACTTTGCTAATTTCTTACAGACAGAAAAGAACGTAATACTCACTAACTCCGTTCCTGAGTTTCTAGTAAAGGTCACTTTTGGCAACAACAAGATTAATCCTGACTTTGTTAATTGGTTAGAGGCTAATAAGGACAAGAGCAGAGTTGGCCCATTAACTATCGAGAACATTAAGAACGGGCATTTTACTTCCGGGTTATACATTTATGTAAGAGACGATAAAGTGCTTAAACTTATTAGTATGCTAATTGGACATAACATTAGAAGGATAGATTACTTAGTATATAAAAAAGATATTGATAAATATTAGCATGGCAACTAGCGAAATAATTTTACCAAACAATACTCACTCCAATGAGTCGTCTGCATCCGAAACAGTCACTGGAGACAAATTTAAAGGTGACGGCTACTATGGTAGAAGAGACGGTGTACACACCGTTCAGTATACCTATAGTGCCTTCACTGGTACTATCACTATCCAAGCAACTCTAGCATTAGATCCTATCGAAGAAGATTGGTTCACAGCACATTCATACGAAACTAGTGTAGACACTGGCAGCAGAATTATTAACTTTACTGGTAACTATGTTTGGATAAGAGCATTTGTTAGTTACCTCGACGGGACAATCGAGTCTATCGTGTTAAATCACTAAGGCAGAGCTATGGATCATTTTGTAAGAATAATTTTTGAAAAAAAAGAAGGATTATTGGAAAGTTTAGACCAAACCATCTTTCCTAATCTAGAAATTTTAGAAACAGAGCAGGGCGCAAGTGTGTTTCATATACCTCTTGATCGAGAGTTAAATGAAGCCGAGTCGGATGAATATGCTGAAAAGTTAGCAGACTATATGTTTGAAAACGGTTACGACGATTTTGATATTGAAATTTCAACTGTTGAAAGCATTATAGTGGACGAGGAAACACATGAAGCAAATGAGTTCTTTGAAGAGTACGGTGTTATGTGGTATAATAGTGTACAGCTAGACGAAGCGGAGTATCAAGGCAACAAAGTTAAGCTGGGCAAACCTATTAGAAGTTCCAACGGCCCAAAAAAGTTTCATGTGTACGTTAAAGATCCAAAGACCAAGAATACTAAGAAAGTAAACTTTGGCGATCCTGACATGGAAATTAAAGCCGACAACCCTGAAGCAAAGAAGAGTTTCAGAGCAAGACACAATTGTGATAACCCTGGGCCAAAGACTTCTGCGAAGTTTTGGTCATGTAAGAACTGGTGAGGAAAATATTATGAGAATGCAAGACATAGCAGCAGTACAAAACAGAGAATTCTCTTTGCGATTAACAGAAGCAAAGATGGAGTGTCCTCCTGCAACAAAAGATTTGAAAATAAACACAGTAAACAGAAATGATGCTGTGCATACAGAGCATGTTCAGTATGGTCCTCTTAGTGTAGACGAGCCAGGCACATACTGGAAAGACATTGCAGAGTTTTGGGGCACAACAGTAAAAGCAGCAAAGTCAAGTGTTTGCGCTAATTGCACAGCATTTGATATTTCTGAGAGAATGAAAGACTGTTTGCCTGGACCTACATCAGACGAAGATGGCGAGTTAGGCTACTGCTGGATGCATCATTTCAAGTGCCATTCTGCAAGAGCTTGTCGAACTTGGGCAAAAGGTGGGCCAATTGATGAAGACAAAATCAGTTATCAGTGGCAGGACAAGTCCACATTTCCGAGTGAGGAAGAGTCAGATGAGGATTAACGAATCAAATGATCGTCTAGCGGTAAAGGAAATATTATGAGATTAGTAGAATTTGAAGACTCGTTTGATACCGATGGCACTGTCGAGGATGTCATTATCTACATGAGAAATGATCCTATAATTTATCGCAAGACGTTATTTCCTGCTATAATGAAAATGAAAGATCTGCATGATTCAAAAAAACATATTGACCCTAATAAATGTCTAGGGCAAGCTGTAGGGAGTGCAATGGAGTCTTACTGCGACCAGTTTCAATTAGGCAGTCTTAATCGAGTATTTAAGAAAGACGACAAACGAGCGATTGTTGACAAATTATTTGCAGAAGAATTAACTCAGATAAGAAACGGGGCCTACTAATGCGATTTGCTGAGTTTAGCAAAATTAAAAATCTTCCTCTAGAGAAGGTACCGGAATCGTTTAGAGATATTAACGGAGTATTAAATGTTCTGGATTACATCCAGGTTGTAGAAGCAGAAATATCCGGTAAACTACTAAGCGAAGATCTTGACCAACCCACAATCAAACAAGTGGAAAAACTGCTAAGTTTAAGTGTAACAACGCCCGTCGTAGGCAACAAGTATATTCCTGCTTTTGCATTCTACACAGGTAATAATCAAATGAGACTGTTTGGTTCAACGACTCCGTTAGAACTTTTAGAAATCTTTGTTGACAGTAACGGCATAACAATATACCAGTTCGAACAGAATAAAAAGTATCCAGATACTCGTTTAAGCAACACTTCTTACTCACAACTGTTTGTATTTGATAATATTTCAAATTTTAACAAGTTCATAGGTGTTATGACATTACGTTTTAACGTCGACGCACTTAGAGAATCTAAGAAATTAACGGAAGCCACTGTTGGGCGAGAATATCAACATCTAGAAGACCTAGTGTTTGTTGACGGTAGCGAAGGCGCTCTTAGAGCGGCAGACATACTGGACAAGCTAGGGTCTGACAGTTCTGACGTAAGTGTTAAATACGATGGAATTCCAACTATCTACTGGGGGCGCGATGATCAAGGGCAGTTTGTTTTAGTTAATAAGAACGCGTGGGGCAGGACCAAAGCCACTTCTCCTGAAGAGCTAGAAGATTTTATTAATAACACTGGCAAGGATCCGGGTGATTCTAAAAGAGCAGAGTTTGCTTCAAGTATGAGCATGGTATTTAAAATTATGCAGCAAGCAACTCCGCCTGAGTTTCGAGGATATGTGTTTGGAGACTTGTTGTACACACCGCGTGACCCTTTTGAAAAGACCAAGGCAGGAATTGAGTTTACTCCTAATCATGTTAAATACACTGTGAGCAGCAATAGCGAGCTTGGTAAGCGCATTGCAGCTAGTAGAGTTGGTGTTGTTGTTCACACAAAGTTTGGCGAGTTTGGAAGTAAAAACGGTACTCCGATTACTGATGTTAATGAATTAGCTAGCAAGGATGCAGTTGTGTTAGGGCAGACCTATGTAACTCACCAGCCCGAAATTGACACTTCTGGTGTTGACAGAATACGACAAGATGCTAAAAAGTTTGCTCCGATTATTGACCAATTTCTAGCCCCGATCAAAGGACTTTCTGATATGAAGAACATAATTTACACTTATGTAAATCAAACCAGCAAAGCAAAGAATTTAGCGGGACTAGAGACTGGCTTTTTTAGGTGGCTCGAAAATTCAAAAGTAAGTGCTAATAAACAAAAGAAAATTATTGATATGGCACAAGCGTCACCTAAGGCTATTCCACTAATTTTTAGATTAGTTAAAGAAGTAATGGACGCTAAAGATAATGTGATTGATCAATTAGATAGCGCAGATAGTGACGTTAGTGCAAGCACTGACGGAGTGCGCGGTGGCGAGGGATACGTAGCACAAGATTCAAAGATTAAACTTGTGCCTAGACAAAGATGGCAACCACACTAGGAACAGGGAATGTTATTAAGACAATTATATGAAGCTAAAGCAAAACGCATAGTGGCAATAATGCCTGGGGGATTTCATCCCTTCCATCCTGGGCACAAAAGTCTATACGACTGGGCTATAAAAAGTTTTGGACAATCTAATGTCTATGTTGCTGCAACAAGTGATACCTCATCAAGACCTTTCCCGTTCGATGTAAAGAAAAAACTTGCAATTATGTCAGGAGTACCCCAAAACAACTTTATTGAAGTTAAAAGTCCATTTAATGCTACTAGTTATAAAGAACTACTTGATGACAACACAGCTTTGGTATTTGTACGCAGCACAAAAGACAAAGATAATCATCCAAAGCCAGACCAGATAAAAAAGAACGGTGAGCCTGGCTACTTAAGAAGTTATGCCGGGAAAGATTTAAACACTGCTAACGAGATGGGCTACATGGTATACGGTCCTGCTGTTGACTTTGACTTCGGCGGAATGCAGATTAGAAGTGCCAGCGAACTTAGATCAGGTTGGCCGACTATGAGCAGCCAGGACAAGTCGAAGGCCGCACAATTAATGTACGGAAAAAATGGTAACGCAGCGGCAAAATTGTTAGACGATGCGTTAGGGTCAAATGAAGTTGCAACTTCTGAGAACCAGCAAAAGACAGCTTTGCCTAATATTACTGGGCAGGATCTACAAAAACTAGAAACATATCTAGACCAACTATTTTCTAGTTTAGATATTGATGTTAGCTTTACGCGACATTTCTTTAATAGAATGAACGATCCAAGAAACAGTCCAAAAATTACTATTGCTGAGATTGTTACGCTGTTTAATAATACCTATCGCAAGTGGGGTCAGAAGATATCGCAAATGAAACCAGAAGCCCAAGCTGTTATTAAAGCAATGTCTACTGATATAAATCTACCGTTTGTGTTAAATTGGGACGAAACCGGCAAAGGCATTGATCTTGTTGCTAAGACTGTAATGCGTAAAAAGAACTTTAAAACTCCTGATGAGGTGTTACAAGTAGAAAACACTTGCTCTAAAGTGCATCGAGGTACTAATGAGATGGCATCATATACTGGTAATATTGGAATGATGGAGTTAGTTCAGTTCTACAGAAAAGCTAAAGAGAATGATGACAGTGCATTAATCGACAAGGTAAGAAGTCTTATTGACGACGGACAGGATCAAGCTGTTTGGAAGATTGTACAAGAATACACTGGCACAAAGTTAGCCGGGAAGGAATTTGCGTACGAGTCCATTGCTGAAATGATTAGAATAGAACATGCAAGTCTTAACGAAGCTGCCCGCCAACAAAATTTATGTTGGGATAGTGTAACAAACAAATGGAATCCTCTTACTTAACATGGATGAATTAGCTCGAATTAAACAGTTGGCTGGAGTAAACGAATTTAAAGGGTATCAAGAATACTCCCCTGCTATTACAATAGAAGAACGCAGTTATAAAGCAGCAGAAATTAAAGAAACGCAACGTGAGCAAGGTTTTGCGCCAGGCACACCTGAATGGTTCGATTTATGGTTTAAACAAGTTAATAACCTTAATCAGACTCCTACTTTTAGAGGACGCAATAAATGAACAAGTTAAAGCCCTTACAAGCAGAAGAGATACGCAAAAAGCATACTCCTGACTGGGAAATGCGCAAAGGCACCTATCTCTATAAAGAGGTTACGTTCGATGACTATAATCAAACTTTGCGTTTCTTTATGGATATTGAAGAAGCGCAAGTAAAATTAGATCACTTTGCTGACTTTATGTTCTTTTACAACGAAGTTACAATTGCTATTACAACTCATGATGCAGGGGGATTAACAGATTTAGATTTTGAACTTGCACTGCACATAGATGCATCACTAGACCAAATGGGTGCAAAGTCGCCGGAAAGGTAAGAATGAAAATAGAAGAAATTACAGAAGCAGTAGGCAGAATTGTTAAAGGAGTAAACACTACTCCTGATGTTGGTCCTGACGAAGTAAAGATACAAGCTGCCAAGTTTGGTAACATAGTAGATAAAGACGGCCGGCCACCCACACTAAGACATAAAAAGGATATTAAGAAGTGAAAATAACCGACCTAGACGAGAACATATTAAGCGAATTTCGAATCGACAAACCAGATCCTTCACAGACGCTTGGTATTCCTCGCAGAAAGATGCCACAGATTAAAGAGAAAGATTATCCGGAATTTCTTAAATACTTAGAAAGCAACGGTGTTACTATTACTCGAGGTCGGCTACCAGCAAAAACGCTAAAACCAGTACAAAAAGAGTTTAGTGACAAAGGGGTTATGAAAGCTCTTCTAAAAAGAAAAAATGAAAAGCCTATTATTGCAAGTTCGGATAACTATATTATTGACGGTCACCACCGATGGCTAGCAGCAGTAAACACCCTTGCATCAGTCAGCGTAATTCGTGCAGACGTTCCGGTAAAACAGTTACTAAAGTTAGTACATGCTTTTCCTAAGACCTATTATAAAGACATTTACGACATTGATTCAGAAGAAACTCCAGACCCACAAGACGATCCTGCGGTTAAAGAGTCTGCAACAGCAGGCGGAACTAGCGCAGGCGCAGTTGCAAGCATAGCTAATCCTACAGCAGCAAAAGCTAAAGCTAAATTAGATAAAAACGGAGTTCCGATTGCTCCGCAGAAGAAAAATAAAAACGGTACAGCAAAAAATGCCCTTGATGTCAATGACAACATAATGGGTGGGCGTCCGGTTAAACGATAAATAAGATTATTAGGAGATTAAAACTATGGCTAACACCAAAATTAAAAGAAAAGTCAGTAGGGTGAATGAATCAATATCTGATCTAGCAGGAACAGCCGACGCTGATCACGAGTTACAAATGGCTCGATCACAACTATACCGCATTGCAGAGTATGCAATAAAACTTCATGACTTAATGAAAACACTACCAGATACTTATGATCTAGAAGCATGGCAGCAAGCAAAAATTACCAAAGCCGCAGACTACATGGATACGGTGTATCACAATCTGGAATACAAGATTAAGGCCAAGGGCGAAATCAACATGCCAGGCGGAATGCCGTCTAGTGAAATTACAGTAGGCGAAGGTAGATTTGATAATCGGTCCGGGGGTGTAATGGGTGGACCGGCCAAGCGCGACCAGATGGGCAAGGATATTGCTTACGATACCAAAGATGACGAAAAGGCTGGCAGCATTAACACTGCAAGAAAAATGTCTAAGATGTCTCCACACTATATGCTAATAAACGGCAAGTTGTGGAAAAAAGATGGACAGCCGGTTGAGTTTAGAAACTTTGATGCAGCGGGGAAGGCAGCAAATACCATTAGGAAAAAGTATCCTGATAAAAAAGTGCAAATAACAACCAAGTCAAGTGATCCAACAACTGAAAGTGTTAGACGCAAGTTTGCTGGCCGCTTGGGTGCTAAACTAGCAGAACGTTCTATTAGTCGAGATAAAGGTACCAGCATGTCTAGTGACAATTTTCAAGAGTCAAGAACTCGAAAAAAGAAGTAACAGGAATTATTTATGGACTACAATAAACTGCAAAGGACTCTATATGACATAGAGCCTTCGAACACTCAAGAAGAACTACGAAAATTACAAGAGTCTGCTAAGAAAAGTGCTTCTTTAACTAACGAAACTAAAAACTACTTGGAAGAGAGTTTAGAGGTTGCAGCAGGATCGTTGGGCATGGATCGAGATTATAGTATATCAGATTTTGCTGCGCTTGCAGGAGTAGAATTGACCGAGAGTCAAAAAAACGGAGATTATGCTAAAGGTAATGTTCCTATGCCCAAGGCTAAACCTGGACGGACTAATCATCCGCTAGACGATAAGCTAGTAGGCTCTTACGAATACGACGACGATGATGACGTTGAAGAAGGACTCGCCGACGAAGTTAAACAAGGATATAAGAATCCTCAGAATTTTAAAAAGGCGTTTGGTATCGGAAGCAACCAAGGGAAATCGCCAGAAAAGCAAGGATCAGTATCTAAGAAAAAGTCAGTAACGACTAGAACTAATTCTAACGTGTCAAGTAAGATAGAGAAATATTCTGCTCAACTAGACGTTATTTTTAAAAACGCTAAACTAACAAGAGAATTCGAACAATTTTTAAACGCAAAGGCTCCTCGTCGAGAATCTGCGTCAACACAGAATAAAGACTCTATTAAAGAATCATTGCTCAAAGCACTCGGAGAGTTTGACAAGAAGAAAAAAAGATAATTAGCATTGGTTAATATGTCAAATGGTATTAACCAATGTAGATAAAGTAAGAGGTACATGTGAAATTAATAAACGTTAATAACAAGTTTGAAACTAATCCGTTTTTAACAGTTCCTATCTCTTATGAAAAATTAAGAACGCTTCCATTTAAGGACTTTGACAAAGACGGCTATGAAGTTCCTGCTGAGCTTGAACAGTTGCACTACGTTGCAAACGGTGTTGCTCTAAACAAAGATATACAGTACCACGTCGCTCCAGTACAGGCGTGGTATGTGGACAGTGAAGACTCCGAGGAAGGACTAGTACTCGATCATTGTATGCTACTATATCGGGCTGCGTTTTCAAGAGAAGCACGGCACCGTATCCAGGAAGTATCTAAGACGCGTCCTATACTAAATAAGTTGCTAAGCATTAAACCTAAGTGGGGTATTGACTTCTCACTAGACTATGTTACCCACTCGATATGCATGGAAGTAATTCATATCGAACAAGACTTTACTGATATTGAAACTGCTATATTAGCAAAAAAGCAATTAGAAGTTATAATTGAATCCACTGATTGGGAACAAGGTGTCAAGAACTTACTCGCATGTGAATCTGAATGGAAGGATCTTTCAAGCGACGACCAGAGTGACTATAAGGCAAAGTTCTTCGGTTGGCATCGTGCGTTCGACAATCGAAAAGTATTTACCGGTTGACATCCTGTCAAAAAAACCGTATAATAAACAGTAATCTACAATAACACACAAAGGAGAAACTATGAGTGATCGTACCTACGGGCCTGAAGAAAAGGCCAAGTTAGAAAATCTAGTAAGAGAAGCCATTACTGTATTACAAGAGATTGAAGATTTAAAAGGTGGTCTTAAAGACACTGTAAAAGCTGTGGCAGAAGAATTAGATATTAAATCCTCGTTGATTAACAAAGCAATTAAAATTGCTAAGAATCGCGATTGGGAAAACTACTACGATGACTTCGACGACCTCGAAACTATCATAACCACTATCGGAGCAGACAAGTAATATGAAGGCACCTGATGAGAAACCTTATCAGAAGCTGGCGTGGTTAGCAACAGCGTTGCTGATCACCGCTGCTATCTTATCATCATTTAACATATATCCTTATTACATTATTGCGTTTGTGGTCAGCAGCGGCCTCTGGACCGTCGTTGCTTGGCTGTGGAAAGAACGTAGTTTGATTGTATTAAACGGTACACTTACATTGATCTACGTAATAGGACTATTCTTTTAGGAAATAAAATGACAGAAATACCAGAACACAAAGACCTTCTGGGCATTAAGATTGCTGTAGGAGACTATGCCGTCGTACCTGACGGCAAAAGGATTTTAAGGCTAGGCACTGTTAAGAAACTAGGAGCTAAGATGATAGTTGTTTGTATGACTGGTTATTGCGGCGACAAAAGAGTATATCCTGAGGACTGCTTAGTCGTGAATGACCCAAGAGTCACTTTGTATATGCTTAAACATGCCAAAACATAATTATTAAAGAGTCGTTCACTTACGAACATGCAGCATGGCACAATTGGCCATAAACAAGGAGAATACCCAACGATGTACGTTGACGCATTATTTGATAGAAAGGAAGACGTTATTCGCGTTGTTGAAAGACGCGAAGGAAAACGAACCTTTGTAGAATATCCGGTTAAGTATACGTTTTATTACAAAGACCCAAAAGGAAAGCATCAGAGTATCTTTGGCGATAGTCTAAGTAGAATTGTTGCAAAGAATACCAAAGACTTCCGAAAAGAAGTTGCTATTAACAGAGACAAGACACTGTTTGAAAGCGACATTAATCCAATTTTCCAATGCCTAAGTGAAAACTATCTCAATCAGGATTCCCCTAAGCTGAACGTATTGTTTTGGGACATCGAAACTGACTTCGATCCAGTGCGTGGATGGGCTCCGATTGACGACCCGTTTATGCCCATTACAGCTATCACAGTATGCCTACAGTGGCTAGACAGCATGTTGATCACACTAGCAGTACCACCCAAAGGTCTCCCACTAGAGGAAGCCAGGGCAATGTGCCAAAAGAGATGGGGCGACGAGGTAATACTGTTTCCTAACGATTCCAAAGGCAAAGGTGAGCAGGATATGCTGCTTACGTTCTTGGACCTGTTGGAAGACGCTGACGTGCACAGTGGTTGGAATTCGGAGGGGTATGACGTGCCCTACACTGTAAACCGTATACAGCGCGTCCTAAGCAAAGACGATACACGAAAGTTTTGCCTATGGGGAGAGCTTCCTAAGAAGCGAGAATACGAGAAGTTCGGAAAGACGTCCGAAACCTATGACTTTGTAGGACGTGTGCATCTTGACAGTCTAAATCTTTATAGGAAATACACTTACGAAGAAAGACATTCTTACAGACTTGATGCGATTGGCGAAATTGAAATAGGTGAAAATAAGACTGTGTATGAAGGAACACTGGATCAGTTGTATAACAACGACTTTGAGACGTTTGTTGAATACAACAGACAAGACACAGCGTTGTTAGACAAACTAGACAAGAAGCTGAAATTTATTGACTTGTCTAACGAACTTGCACACGCAAACACAGTGATGTTGAAAACAGTCATGGGAGCTGTTGCTATTACTGAGCAGGCAATTATAAATGAAGCACATCATAGAGGCCTTCAGGTTCCAAATAGAAAAAATCACAGTACTGAAAACACGCAGGCAGCAGGTGCATACGTTGCCTTTCCGAAAAAAGGACTTCACTTAGCTATAGGTTCAATGGACTTAAATTCACTGTACCCCAGTGTGATTCGAGCACTAAACATGGGTCCTGAAACTGTTGTGGGTCAACTTCGGCCAGACATGACAGACAGAATGGTCCATGAAGCAATGACACTTCAAAAGAAAACGTTCGCTGGCGCATGGGAAGGACATTTTGGTAGTCTTGAATATGTTGCTGTAATGGACAAACGAAAAGATATTGCGTTGACTATTGACTGGGAAGACGGTAGACACGATGTGCTCAGCGGTGCAGAAATATACAAACTGATATTTGAAAGTCGAATGCCTTGGATGATCAGCGCTAATGGCACAATCTTTACAACTGAGTTTGAAGGAGTTATTCCGGGTCTTTTAAAGCGTTGGTACGCAGAACGTAAAGACCTACAGGGAATGTTAAAGAAAGCTATCACAGCCGGCAATAAAACCGAAATAATCTTTTGGGACAAGCGTCAACTGGTAAAGAAAATTTCATTGAACTCCCTATACGGGGCTATTCTTAATCCAGGTTGTAGATTCTTTGACAAGCGTATTGGACAGTCGACTACACTAACTGGTAGACAGATCGTTAAGCATATGAGCGCAGAGGTGAACAAGACCATTACTGGTGTGTATGACCATGTCGGAGAAGCTGTAATTTATGGTGACAGTGTGACTGGAGACACTTTGATTACGCTTAGTGATAAAAAGATTTCTATTGAAGATCTATTCAATCGTTTTGATTATAGAGTAATACAAGATCAAGGCAAGGAATACGCAATTCCTAGAACTGAACTAGAAAAAGAGAATAACGCGGTACTTGGTTATAATGCTTTTGAAGACGAAGCAGTACTTGGAGAGATAGCTTACGTAATGAGACACAAGACTAAAAAGAAATTATACGAAATTGAAACTGATGACGGAAAGAAAGTTACTGTAACAGAAGATCACAGCTTGATCGTAGACCGACACGGGATCACCACCGAAGTTACTCCGAAAAACTTAGAAGAAGATGACTTAATTATTACTATCTAACTCACAAATTATCTATAGGAGGTTCCTAATTGAATACAATTAGAACAAAAGTAAAGAGAGTTACTTGCTTGGGCGAAGTAGACGACTATGTATACGATGTGTCAATGGTTCGTCAAGATCCGTTCTTTTTTGCCAACGACATACTGGTGCATAACACAGACTCAGTCTACTTCAGTGCGTATCCTACGCTGAAAAAAGACATCAAGGAAGG
>LV_Brine_h2_0102DRAFT_1000268_pt1 | contig 19320 bp, 14 predicted proteins | sample LakVidmifraction_3_FD_10600 | JGI IMG/M metagenome (IMG submission 10600)
TGACCTACGACATCGCCTACGCAGGGCCGAGGAACAGGTACACAGTTTCGACGGATGCAGGACCACTTATTGTCCATAACTGTGGCTACGGTATGGGGGCGTTAAAGTTTCGCGCACAGGTTAGGGCGATGGGTGTTGACCTACCGTTGGAGGAATGTGAGCGCATTATATTCGTATACCGCGCAACCTACCCCAAGATACCCCTGCTCTGGAAACAGGCACAGGACGCGCTCAACGATATGACGCGGGGCTTCACCGCAACCTTAGGGGTAGGTGAGGCTGCTGACGCGCTTATGGTTGCCGGACACGACGGTATCAAGTTACCGAACGGCCTCTGGATGAGATATAAGAACCTTGGCTGGGTAAAGACGGAACAAGGCAAACGCGAGATGGTTTATGATACCCAGAAGGGTAAGGCTGTTATCCCTACACGGATATACGGAGGCAAGCTTGTAGAGAACATATGTCAAGCCTTAGCCCGTATTATAATCGGTGAGCAGATGTTAATGGTGTCACGCAAGTTACGTGTAGTGCTTACCGTTCACGATGCCGTTGGTGCACTTGCGCCAGAAGATAAGGCAGTGGAGGCGCGGCGGTTCGTCGAAGACTGCATGCGCATACGGCCTAAGTGGGCAACCGCACTACCACTAAACTGTGAGAGCAAGATGGGAGCAAGTTATGGCGGATGAATATGCAGTCAAAGTAACCGTGCGTAATAACCTAATACTACGCCGCATGAGGCAGTTGGGTATCAAAAGTCAAACAGAACTGGCAAAGTTATCGGGTATGTCTCCGGGCTTAGTAGGTACTTTAATTGGCTTGAAAAAACGCCCTGTAAACCAAATTACTGGGAGATGGCTTGATTGCGCCTTCGCCCTATCGGCGGCTCTACGTCTGGAACCAGAAGAGTTATGGACTGAAAAGCAGCGAGGGATGGCGCTAATGCATAACTCAAGAGAAGTTAGTATGAGTGAGGATGCTGTCGCGCAGCTTGCTTCCGGTCAGAGTACCGAACAGATGGTTCAGAAAGTACTTACGTCAGAAAAGTTACATAAAACCTTACAGTTACTAAATCCCAGACAACAAGAAGTTATACAACGTAGGTTTTTTGGGGGGGATATGGTAGAGGACATAGCTAAAGATTTTGGGGTTTCTGTTTCGCGGATTGGCCAGATTGAAGCTGGCGCACTACGGAAACTAAAGGACCCTAGTATATCTAACGGCTTAAAAGCCGCGATGAAGGAGCAACTAAATGGCTAAAGAATATCACCCCCTAGTAATGTTGATGCTAGCTAGGATTAAGAGCCACCCCGAGGAGTTTGAGGTTGAGCGGGGGAGAACTAATCTTTCCAAACGGTGGTGTAGGGTACTACAGGACATAGATGAGTATGCCTGTGAAGAAGGTAAGCGGCTCGTAAGCGAAGCTGTGAACGCTGTGCGTATGGACCAAGCACATAGGGACGCGATGGACGAACTACTTAACGGCGATGACCNCCGTGCTAAGGTAGAAGCCNATTTAGTAGCAGAGGAAACAGCGATACGCGCTGCTACGTCAAAAGCTATGCCCTACCCTACAGCGGGTATAGGGACTACCAAAACGTGCGGCTAAGCCCGATGGCGAGTAAACTTTCTAACGAGTGATGGAGGAGTAAGGATATGGATTGGTTATTAGTTTTTATTCTTTTCGGGTTGTTCGTGCTTGGCTATTTGGTGGCATTATTAAGCACCTCCACAACTACACAGGGCCTTAAACGGGAGAACGAAGTTCTCAATGAAAAATTGAGGAAACTTACTGACCGCGATGAGCGCGGAAGGTTCAAGAAGTAAACACAACTGAAGGAGCAAATTTCAATGGTTACGATTAAAAATAAGATACTCGCCACACTGCGTCAGAACCCAAACAGCACAACGGTAGAGTTGTATGCGCTTTTACCGGATTTAATTCAGCAGACTATTTCAAGCAGTATCCATTCATTACGGATTACCGGGGAAGCTGTCGTTACTAGTTATAAGGTAGTACAGGTAGGGGGGAACGGAAGGAAGCAAAAGTCCAACGCTTATTCCGCAGTAGTTAGGAGCCTATGGGGTGATACATCGAAAGACGGACTGAGAGTGGAAAAGCAACTGGAAAAGCAACTGGAAAAGCAACTGGAAAAGCAACTGGAAAAGCAATTGGAACTGAAACTGCTACCGGAGGTGAAGGGTAACGTAATAAAGGCAGGAGGGTTAGTTTACCCATTCGAACGCGTTGCCGAGTTAGAAGCTTGGAAAGAAAACGCCATTGAGCGGTACCCATTGTTAGGGACTTCCGTCGTACTGCTTGAGGCCCGTAGGCTAGTGGCAGAAGAGGAAAGGAGTGAAGGTTGCCCTACCATATCCGAAGAGGTACTCGCGGGTAAGTGGGACCAATCATTAGCGGTGCGTGTACTGGTTAAAGCCTTAGGGGATACAAAATGACTAAGGAAGTAGACCAAATCTTAAACGGACGTGCAGCTACCTATGGTACTTTTGTGGGGGCCGCTGTTATTAGCAGTGCTTTGAAAGCGATTATCCGCGACGGTTTAGGGGGAGCCACCACTTCTTTAGCCTCCGACCAGCAGGAAGCACTGGACATGATATGCAGTAAGATTGCCCGCATAGTGAACGGTAACCCTAACTACGTAGATAGCTGGGTGGATATCGCAGGGTATGCACAGCTTATAGCTGACAGACTTAACGGAAAAGTACGCTAGGCAATAAAAAACTGCACGATACAGGCAAGGTTGTGGTACGGGAGGGGTTCAAGTGGGACATTGCAAATGCTCCCGTTTTCTACAGTGAGGACTACGGAAGCGTGAACCCAACACACTGGCAAGCCCTTCCCGCCCCGCCAGAAGCCTAGCAAAAAGGAACGAGCAATGACCGCGTGGTCCTACAGTAGCATCAAGACCTTCGACCAGTGCCCTAAAAAGTACTACCACCTTAAGGTGTCGAAGGACTTTAAGGACGTGGGCAACGACGCCTCACGCTATGGTAATGACGCGCATGAAGCGGCTGAAAACTATATTAAAAACAACACGCCTATCCCCGACAAGTTCAAAATCATGCGCCCCGTTGTTGAGGTGCTGTCCAAGTTCAAAGGTGAGAAGCATACCGAGATGAAGCTAGGCATACGCAAGGTGGGCGAAGGCTTTGAACCCTGTGGTTTTTTTGATAAGGACGTCTGGTACCGTGGCATCGTTGACTTATTGATTGTAGATGGGTGCAACGCCCACATGATTGACTACAAGACGGGCAAGAACGCCAAGTACGCCGATATGAAGCAGTTGGACCTCATGGCTGGTGCGGTATTTACCCACTTCCCAAATGTTATGCGTATCAAGTCGGGGTTGGCGTTTGTTGTGTCAAACGAGTTTCCGAAGAAGGTGCACGCGCGCGCCGAGTTAAACCATTACATGCATGTCTTTGAAGACCAACTGTATATGTTGGAGCAAGCTGAGGAACATGATATATGGAACCCTAAGAGTGGACCGCTATGTGGTTGGTGCCCAGTAACAAGCTGTGCGCATTGGCGGCAACGTAGGTAGGGGGTAATATATGGCACGGGATTATAGGCGCGAGTACGAACTGTATCAAGGTACAGAGCAGCAGAAGAAGAACCGCGCTGCGCGCAACGCAGCCCGTGCGAAGATGGCGAAGGCTGGCAAAGTACATAAGGGTGACGGTAAAGACGTTGCCCATATAAAGGCGCTCGATAAGGGCGGTACGAACAAGACAGGGCTACGCGTTGAAACCAAGTCGGCTAACCGTTCGTTTAAGCGGGACAGCAAACGAAATCTTATCTCCGAAGTGAGCAATCGAGAACGCAAAAGGAAGAAGTAATGCAAATCATTGGCGACAAGGTGCTACTCGTCAGAACAAACAATCCCCAGAGTATCACAGGTAATATTAAAAAATCCAAGTTAATGGGAACCCATGCGGGGGTATCCAAGGTGGCTGTACATTGGGGTATGAAGGAGGCGCGGGCCTTAGCAGCGGTAGGGCAACCGGACGTACCATCCCCTATACTACGCGACTACACATGGACGGGGAGGCTTAAGCCCTTCGACCACCAGAAAACTACATCGTCATTCTTCACTCTACATGAACGCGCCTTCTGCTTCAACGAGCAGGGTACGGGTAAGACTGCGTCAGTGATATGGGCCTCAGACTATCTAATGGGTCTTGGCGAGATAAAGCGTGTTCTTATTCTCTGCCCCCTATCTATTATGGACAGCGCGTGGAGGCAGGACATATTCAAGTTCGCCATGCATCGCTCATGCGGCGTAGCCTACGGTGATGCTAAACGGCGCGTAAAGGTAATCGATACTGGTGCGGAGTTCGTGATGATTAACTTCGACGGTGTTAGTGTCGTTGAGGATGAGATTATTGCTGGCGGTTTTGACCTTATCGTTGTTGATGAATGCAGTGCTTATAAAAACCCTACTACGAGCCGCTGGAAGGTACTCAACCGGATTATCAACATAACTAACCCAAGGCTATGGATGCTTACTGGTACCCCAGCAGCACAAAGCCCTGTGGACGCGTTCGGTTTAGCTAAGTTAGTAAACCCGAATAACACTCCGAAATACTACGGCGCGTTCCGCGACAGCGTGATGTTCAAAGTGACACAGTTCAAGTGGACTCCACGACCTAATGCGCAGCAGACGGTGCATAATGTTCTCCAACCCGCAATTAGGTTTGAAAAGAAGGATTGTCTCGACCTACCTGCCGTTGTGCACGTTGACCGGATAGCCCCCCTGACGAAGATGCAGCAGTCCTACTATAACGCCCTTAAGAACGATATGTTATTCGAGACAGGGGGCGAGGAAGTAAGCGCGATTAATGCCGCTATTAAGCTGAACAAGCTTCTACAGATTAGCGGAGGTGCAGTATACTCCGACGACGGCGCAGTTATTAAGTTCGACGTATCCAACCGCCTCAATGCAGTGCAAGAGGTTATAGAAGAAGCGGCGAACAAGGTGCTGGTCTTTGTCCCGTTCACGCACACCATAGAGTTACTACGCGACAGGCTAACTAAGGCTGGTATTACCTGTGACGTTATCAATGGTAAGGTGGCGGTGGGTCGTCGAGGGCAGATTGTGACCGAGTTTCAGACGAAGGTAGACCCTAAGGTGCTTATCATACAGCCACAGGCAGCATCGCATGGGCTTACACTTACGGCAGCAGACACAATCATCTGGTACGCGCCCGTTACAAGCGTGGAAACATACCTTCAGGCAAACGCGCGTATCAATAGGCCCGGACAGAAGAACGCTATGACTATCGTGCATATCAAGGGTAGCCCAGTCGAGGAGCGGCTATATTATATGCTGCAAAATAACATCGATAACCACGAGAAAATTATCGACCTTTATCGACAGATAATCTCAACTAGTCCTTGACACTGTATAATGTTATGGTAAAGCGGTTGGGCCTTAGGTTAGTGTCGTGAGGCACCCTAAGGGGATTAAAGGAGCAAATATGGACGATGTAACCAAACTACCAGTGTCCGACCTTGTGCGCGCTTATCGTAAGCTACGCGATGCCGTGCAGGACAAGGAAGAGACATTCAAAGCTGAAGTAGCTGCGCTTAAAGATAAGCTGGATATAATTAGCAACGCAATTCTAGCGACATGCAACGCGCAGAATATAGATAGCATCAAGACCCCCGAGGGCACAGTAAGCCGCCGCGTTTCTGCCCGATATTGGACTAACGATTGGGGGTCTATGTACGAGTTTATTAAGGAAAACGACAGCCCGTTCCTCCTTGAGCAGCGTATCCACAACGGTAACATGAAGCAGTACCTTGAGGAAAACCCCGACGCACTACCCGTAGGGCTACAGTGCGACCGGAAATATGTGCTTCATGTACGGAAACCAACAGGTAAGAAGGACGATTAACTATGAGTAACCTTAGCATCTTTAAAGACCCTAATGCGGTCTCTACGTCGGGTGGTCGCCAACGCACCGCCCTCGGGCAGTCACTTTCCCAGAACGTATCTATGCGCCGTATCTCTACTAACACCAACGGTACGTTTAAGCGTGTTGTGAACGGTGAGCAAGTGGGTAACGCTATTCGGGGTGAGTTCAACTGCATCATCGTTGATGCATTGTCGAGTGTGTCCCGCACATTCTATGCGGGTAAGTATGACCCTAACGCCAAAGCAACGCTGCCAGCCTGTTGGTCTAACTTAGGCGACCGTCCAGAGCCGGAAGCAAAGGGTAAGCAGTCGCAAGTATGTAATTCCTGCCCACAGAACATAAAAGGCTCCGCCGACAACGGCGGTCGTGCTTGCCGCTACTCGCGCCGTGTTGCTATTATTCTAGAAGGTAGTTCTTCGGGTGAAGTGCATCAGTTCAATGTCCCCGCCAAGAGCCTATTCGGGCAGGGGACGAACAACGTCCACCCATTCGAAAGCTACATAAAGCATCTACTTGCCAACGGAGAGAACCCAGACACGGTAGTAACCAACATCAGCTACGACCTCAACGCTGACACTATGGCGCTGTTGTTTACCGCCGTGCGTGGTCTTACTGACGCCGAGTACGACCTAGTTGTAGCAGCCCAAGCTGACCCGGATACGAAGCGCTATACACAGCTAGTAGCTCCCCAAGTAGAGGGTGCGACACAACAGATAGCTATTACGGACCAGTCCACAGAGGTAGCGGCTCCACCTCCACCTCCACCTCCACCTCCACCTCCACCTCCACCTCCGCCTCCACCCGCTACAGTGCAGCGGTTCGACGAGCCGGATGATGGTGATGGTGATAATGTGACTATAGCCCAGCCTGAGGTACAGACTACTAAGCGTACCGCAGCGGTACCACCTCCCGCCGATACCGGAGACTTGGCGGCTATCATCGACGAGTGGGGCGCAGACGAGGAGTAAATACCGTGAGCCAAGGTTATAGCTTACACGTCCGCGATACTAACCTAAGGGCACCCAGCACATTGCTGGGTGTCCGACTCGGTCGCGCTTGTATAAAACACGGTGTATCCGCCACGTTTATAGCGCAGCAGATGGGTGTCACTCGTCAGACGGTGTATAACTGGTTTCGGGGGGCGTTCTCGCCTCACTCCAGCTACGTATTACGCATTGAACATATGATACAGTCGTTAGGCGACTGACTACCCACTACTAAAATACTAATACGGAGGGAGCCACCCGGCTGGGTGTTATGAGCAATTTTGACCTTTTAAAAGTGGTGCAACCAGTATCAGGCTGGTATGCATTACTAGGAATAAAAGGCGACCAAAGTCCAAAACAATACCTAGTGGAGACGCGTGAGGAAGTTGACGATATTACAAACAGGCTGATGCAGCAGCAGTTTAATGTGTTCTTCGGTGTAGCTAAGTATAAGGACGATAGCAGTCGCAAAAAATCAAACGTACTTGCATTAAAATCTTTCTGGCTAGACATAGATTGCGGTCCGAAGAAAGCAGAAGTTAACCCCAAGACGGGCCTACCCGCTGGATATATAGACCAAAAAGCTGGCCTTTCTGCCCTACAGAAGTTCTGCGCGCATGTGGGGCTACCTAAACCCATAGTGGTCAACTCTGGACGTGGTCTACATATCTACTGGCCTCTGACTACTGAGATAGCAGCAGAGGAATGGGAGCCTATCGCGTATGCGCTACGTGACCTGTGTAACTTACATAGCCTACATGTAGACGCTGCGGTATTTGAGACTGCGCGTGTGCTTCGCATACCCAACACGTTTAACTTTAAAGACGACCCCGCACTGCCAGTAGCTGTTATGCATGCTGGTAAGCCAGTAGATGTAAACATATTCGCTGAGCTAGTAGGTTTCGTACCTAAACCTAAAAATGGATTGTTCGGCACTGCATCAGTAAAGCGGGGTATGACCGCCTTGGGCAAGTCCATGCAAGATAGCGGGGGAAAAAGCTTCGCCAAGATTATGCGCCGCAGCGCCAAGGGTACTGGCTGCGCGCAGCTTCTAGACTGCTACAATAACCGTAGCACTTTATCAGAGGCACGTTGGTTCGATGCTTTGTCAGTAGCTAAGTTCTGTTCCGATAAAGACACAGCAATCCATAAAATATCATCAGGGCACCCCGACTACGACCCAGCGAAGACCGAGCAGAAGATTGACCATATCGAAGGGCCGCATAACTGTTCGACTTTCGAGCGCAACAACGTAGGCGGATGCGCAGGTTGCCCACATTTAGGGAAGATTAAGAACCCCATAGTCTTAGGTTCCGAGGTTAAGGCCGCTAATACCGCAGACCGGACGGTTATGTTCGAGCACCCCGTGACTAAGCAGACGTTAATAGAGGTTATACCTCCATACCCTAAACCATACTTTAGGGGTAAGGACGGAGGTTTATGGTTCCAACCACCGGGTGACGAGTCCGAGCCAGTCTTTGTCTACGATAGGGATTTGTATGTCGTGAAGCGCATGCGCGACCCAGTAGAGAAGGACGTCGCCCTAGTCCGCTTACATATGCCAGAGGACGGGGTACGCGAGTTTGTACTCTCTAACAGCGTGATAAGCGAAAAGGGTGAGTTGCGGAAGAGGCTTGCCGCCGAGGGGGTTATGTGCCCCAATAAGAAGTTTGATATGATTTTAGACTATATGGTCCGTGCTGTGCATGAAATAGGCAATGAGGCGAAGGTGGAGAATATGAGGATGCAATTCGGCTGGGCCGACAACGACAGTAAGTTTATTATTGGTGAGCGCGAGATAACTGCGGAAGGCACGTTTTACAGCCCACCATCGTCTGTAACCGAAGACATAGCAGCGAACATGCACACTGCGGGTACACTAGAGAAGTGGCGCGAGGTGATAGAGCAGTATGACCAGCCGGGACTAGAAGGCCATGCGTTCGGCTTCCTGACCGCCTTTGGCGCGCCTTTGTTCAAGTTCACTGGGCAGAGTGGTGCGGCGGTCAATCTTATTCACCCTGACTCCGGTACTGGAAAGACTACCGTTCTTCGCTCAGCAGCAAGCGTCTTTGGGCATCCCGAGCGGTTAATATCCACTCATGCCGACACAGATAATGCGCGTATCACCAAGCTAGGTATATTTAATAACCTACTATACTGCGTTGATGAAATTACCAATATGAAAGCTATGGCTTTCTCTGACCTGCTCTACGCTATATCAACTGGTAAGGGTAAGGACCGCATGGAGTCCAACGGCAATAGGCTACGGCAGAACCATACTAAGTGGCAGACAATGACCCTATGCTCGGCAAACACGTCATTCTATGAGAAGCTTGCCTCTGAAAAGATTAAGCCCGACGGTGAGATGATGCGTATGCTTGAGTATAAGATAGAGCCTAGTTCAGCACTGAAAACTGAGCATGCGAAGCAGCTATTCGACTTTGACCTACCAAACAACTACGGACATGCGGGGTTGATTTATGCCGAGTATATAGTCAAGAACAAGGAGTTAGTGGTACGTAGGCTACGCGAAGTGCAAGCCAAAATCGACCGCGAGTTACAACTTACTGCCCGCGAAAGGTTCTGGTCTGCTGGTATTGCATCCAACATAACAGGTGGCCTTATTGCCATTAAGACCTTGAAGCTTTTCGATATGAGTATGCCGCGCATTTATCAGTGGGCAACGGCAAAGATGCTTTCTGAACTACGGCAGGATGTGAAGCCGCCTGTAACAACGGTAGCGGCTGTCGTTGGCGACTATGTCAACGAGCATATTAACAACATCCTCGTCGTTAACGATGCCGAAGATAAGCGTATGAACTTGTCTACGTCGCCCATAGTAGAACCGAAGGGTGAACTTCTTATACGGTTTGAACCTGATACGAAGCTTATGTTCCTGACCACGAGGAACTTTAGGAACTACTGCGTCAAGAACCAACTAAACTACAAGGACACGATAGCTGGGCTCACTGCTAGTGGCGTATACAAAGACACAGCCAACAAACGTATGACGAAGGGTATGGCGGTATCAACCTTACCAGTCAGTGCAGTTATACTGGACACATCGGTCGTAGACTTTCTACCTATAGAAGATATGATACCCGCACCGGACGCATCAGATGCAAGTGGAGGGAGTTAACTACGATATAGACTGGCGCAAGTTTGAGCGTGGCGCGTCGTTTTTTATCCCCTGCTTGAGGCAAAAGCGTGCACGCGCTGATATACTAGTAGTATGCCAAAGGCTTCGAATAAAGATTTTAACACATTATGTAGTTTTTAATGGGGTTAGGGGTTTACGCATCTGGCGAATGTAGTGTATACACCCTCTTGGAAGTTTGCTCCTTCCCTCTCGACCTTCGGGTTTTATACCCCCCAGCCTGCACTGCTGGGGGGTATTTTTATTTCCGCTTAGTCAATTCATTATATACGCGGTTGAAGGTTTTATAGACTTCGTTCTTTTCCGCATACACCTGCTCTATGTCATCAAACTCATCTTCCTTATTGCGTTTGTTAACATCTTTGAGTTCCTTAGTAGCTTCTGCGTAGGCGTCCAGCAGTTCGGGAATAGCCTTCTTGGGGTACGCTTCTTGGTTCTCTCTCCATTGGGACATGGCGGTATCATAATCGTCACCCACGTCTTCTTCGTCATCCTCAAGGGTAGCCTTATAGGTCGAATATATCTCATCCATACCATCGGTATTTTTGTAGTAGTTACTCATGGGCGCGTACTCGCCGTTCTTCCCCTGTATCTTAAACAAGGTATCTAACGAGAACTTACCCTCTGCTATTGCTGTGGCAGAAGTAGCCAAACCACCGCCGTATTGCGAAGCGATATACTCATACCACTCGGGCGCTTTTGACATCCCCCCTGCTACAGTAGCCGTACCACCCGTCATGCTATTGATACCGTTCGCCAGCCATTTCCACATCGCCAATGTATCTTCCCTGCCCAGTTCCGAAGGTGGTGTCTTAGCAAAGGGGTTCTCGCGGAAGATGCGCGAACCGAAGAAGTTAGTGTTGTAGGTCAAGTCTACGAATGGTTGCGCGAAGTCTGGGGTTATTAGGCTCGCCGCTGTAGCGGTTAAATCACTAGATGCAGACCCACGCACAGGCAGTGCCATGTTGCGGAAAGCCGCAGCAATAGTAAAACCTGCTTCGCTAGGGGTTAGCTCACCGAGCATGACAGACCCAATCTGCTCACCCGCATATTTGGCAAAGCCAGAAGAAAACGCCAACGGTATAGCCACGTAGTCGTTAGTACCGGGACCATAGTATATAACTACACGGCTCTGGCGAGTTACATCACTAACGTCGTAGATGTTTTTACGCCCGTCTTCGTCGTCGTCTTCACCTATAAAGTAGTTGAGGAACTGCAACGCTATACCCGCTTTAATAGTCAGCGCGATAATCACCCTAGCATTACGCGAGGTAAGCCCCAGCTTAACGAACTTGCGTCCGCCTTCAATACCCGCACTAGCAAAGAAGAACATCGCATCCAGTGCTGGTGCCCACTCACCACGGCGAGTTAGGTTCAACGAAGAGTCCAACGCAAGTGAAGCAGCGTCATCACGGCTGATGCCTGCATCTAGCGCAGCACGATAAGTAGCAAAGCGCGCCTGCATGTCGATAACCTGCGCCATAGTGTCCATCATATCAAAGGGCATCATAGCCAAAGCTTTGGCGCGGTTTACGTTGTCCTTCATATCTAGAGCCGCATATTGCTTCATTGCTTTTTTGTAGTTTTCCACTTGGTCAACCACACCCGACATAACGGTACTGCCTACCCCGCCGCCGTCCCTTAAGAACTGGTCAAATAGCAGGGTCATCTCTTCTGCCTGCTCTGGGTTGGCGACGGTATAGAACCCTGCTGCGCGGGTTACTTTGGACGCAGATGGGTCTTTACCGTTAAGGTAGCTGCGAATTACCGCTGCTTGTAAAGGTTGAAACATATACTGCGCGGACTTTACGGCTATCTTCTTACCGTCAGCTACTCCACCCTTTGTCCCTTGCGCGGCAAGGTTGGTGAGGATAGCTTCTTGGAAGTCGCGCTGCCACGCAGTACCCAGCAAATAGCCGGGGTTAAAGCGGGTTTTCAACGACTTAATCAGGTTGCTTATTTTAATGCCCTGCTGAAACACTACGTTAATATCTTTTGGCGTCATGTTGGACAGCGCGGTAAACATAGCGTTACCCGCTTCATTCTCTGCAAAGTCTAGGTAGAAAGCGTCTCCGTTCTTTTTGACGACGAACGTACGGTCAAACCTTTCTCCGTTCTTGGTAGCGCGGTTACGTATAGCGGTGAGGGCTTCGCCCGTCAGCATTTGTGCGCCTTCTATCTTCTTCTCGGAGTACACTTTGAACACGTCAGAAACAGCCGTAGGGTCGTTAAGCGCAGTATCTAACACTGACTGCATGACACGGTTGCGCTCTATACGGGCGATGGCTATTTGTGCATCTGCAACTAGGTTAACTACAGGGTTTAGTGGCATCGACTTGCGACCACGCGGCGCTATGTATTCTCTAATACGGGTACTGCCAGCTTGACGCTGTGATGCCCCACGAGCCTCTGCCGCTTTTTTATCGGTGTCACCATCAGCCAGCATGTCACCTTCAAGAGCGAAGCCCTTGAGTGGTGTGTAGAACGGTTGCTCTTTGCGTATCTTCTTCCACGCATCGGCTGATAGCATACCTGCTTCGACACGCTGCTTACCCATGAAATCAACAAGGGCATCGTGTAGCTTGGCAACCTGCCGTAGCGGGGGTGACAGGCCGCGCAGGGCAAACTCATTCAGCACCATATCAGCGTCAACGTCCGACATACCGGAACCATCGGTTATTTCACCCTTGGAGCTTTTACGAACCATAGCATTACGGTCCTTGGCACTGCGCGCCCAGACGTACATACCTACGTCCTGCGGGTCTAACCCTAGGTCTTTAATCTTATCTTCCAGTGGGTCGATATACCAACGGCGTAAGCTCATCTGGTTGCCTGACTTACGGCTCTCGAACAACTCAAACTTACGAGCAACATTGAGGTTGGGTGGCAGCTTGATTACGCCATAGATAGCAGCAAGCGCACGGGCATAATCTACCCCACCTTGGTACTTGAAGTTAAACTTGCGGATAGCCCAGCTACGCTTCTTTCGGTAATATGACTGGTTCTCAGCCGCAAAACCGAGTGTCTCTATCAGTGGGTTATTAGGCGTAGCAGGAGGGGCACCCGGTAGGGGTGAGGTTGTAATGGCTTCTTTCTTAGGTGCAGTGGCCTTAGGTGCTGGCTCACCGAAGGTGAGCCGCTGCTCTTGGATGGTGCCCACACCTTCTTCGGCAAACTTGGTCTTGTAGCGCTCAAGTTCGGACAGGATTTTCTCGGGTGTAGCACGCTGGTTCTCAACAGCGCCCTTGAGCAGTTTGTAAGCCTTGTCTGATATTTCCGTACCCTGTGCAGCTTCAATTTCGGCCAAAGCCTGCTCAAACGTAACTTCTTCTACCGGGGCCGCAGCAGGTTCTTCCGCTACTGGCGTAGGTGTAGCTTCTGGTTCTGCGGGTTGTTGTAGTTCTTCTACTGGCGCAGCGCGCTCGGCAGCGTCTATGGGTGTTAGGTCAAGGTCTTTCGACACAGCGTCTAGGAACTGCTTGAAAGTTTCGTTGGGTAGGAACCCCCTTGCCTTCGCCTGCTTGTAGAACGCAAGCAGAGAGCGCGCCAAGCGCGAGAAGAACTGGTCAACGACAGTTAGTGGTTTCTCGCTGGACACCGACCAGCGCGCTACTTGGTCTGCATACCACTCGCTAAAGCCCAACCAATATTCTTCTTGTAACGCGTCAAAGTCAGCTACGTTGACGTTTTCTGTGCCTGACACAGTGCGCCCAGCTATACGGCTCCGCAGACTACGTATGAGTTCAGCAGCAGTGTTCCCCTGCTGGCTGAGTACCCACAACTTATACTGTGCCTTTATCTTCGCCTTTATTTCTGCGGGCAGCTTATTGAAAACCGATTGCTGGTGCACATGCCCTATCTCGTGAGCAATCGTCTCAAATATGCGGGATATGTTTGGTCCGGTTTTATACAGGATATAAAACTCGTTTGGTGCAACACGCACCTTTACGCCCTTAGACCTACCGCCCGTGGCTACCGCTTCCTCTATCCTAGCAGCATGTGGACCGACGAACCGACCCATGTTGGCTTCTGCATCTTCGTAGGTCGAGAAGTATAACTTAACGTCGGGTATAAGCAGCTTCTTTAGGCCGTTTACGACACCACGGAGGCGCGGCGGAACATCGACAGAAAACGCAAGGCTGTTTTCGTCATACTGTATTAGCGGTGCAGGGGCAGGTGGAGGTTTGGGTTCAGGTTCGGGGGTAAGTGGTATCGACCCCTCATCTGCAATAGCTTCGCGGATTGCTTCTTCGACATCTTCTCGCTGCGCGTCTCGTTGGCCCTCAAGAATTTCTTCAAGCGCAGCCGTAGCCTCGTCGAGTTTTTCTGTGTTTGGGATGCCCTGTAAACGGTCATTAAATTCCGCTACGTCGTCGGCGTCGATAAGCCCCTCGCGCTTAAAGCGCGCCATTAGGGTGCGAACGTCTTTAACGTTTTCTGCATCGCCTACCTCGTCGATAGCTTCGTCATACTTGGCTTCATGCTCAAGCATCAGTGGGTGGTTATCGTAGTCCACCGCATCGTCGTAATCGTCGTAATCGTCGTCGTAGTTGTCCTCGTCGATGACAGGCTCATCGTCTGCTGGCGCTTCTTGTACAGGCGCAGCTTCTTCCGGCGCTTCTTGTACAGGTTCTTGTACAGGTTCTTGTACAGGTGCGGCTTCTTCCGGCGCTTCTTGTATAGGCTCTTCTACCGGGGCGACTACGGGTTCTTCTACTACTGGAGTAGGTGTAGGCTGTTGAGCCGCGCGTGCGACTTCTTCAGCCCGCGCAGCCTTCTGCTCGGCAGTAGGGATAAGACCTTCGATAGCAGCGGCATCGCCACGTAGTGCGGCCATTTCTTGCTCGTTGGGTTCAGCCCAGCCGTTCTCGTCTGCTTGCTCTATGAAGGCACGGTACTTGTCAGTAGCTTCTGGGTCGTTTAATACTTGTTGCAGTGCAGCATCACGCGCAGACGCTACGGCATCGACATCACGTTGGAACTCACCTTCAGGCCCAAACACAGCTTCCGCTGCATCAAAACCATAAGCACGGTCAAGTTCATCACGCGTCATTGGCTCCATGCCACGGCGCTCAAGGTCGGCGTTTATCTTCCGTGTCTTGTTCTGGAAGTCGATGTCAGGGTCATAAAGCGTTGGCTCAATGACGTTCATACGCGCCACCAACTGCTCACGGCCAAGCATATCTTCTACTTTTCCAGCCGTAGTTTCTAAGTCAGACTCCCTACGCATCACATCGCGCAGAGTGCTGGCTTCTACAGTGTTGGGGCTACCCAAACCGCCGGACACAAGCGCGTCAGCGAAAGCGCTAGTTTTATCTACGATGCTATTATCGTTGGCTATATCACGTAGAATATCTTGTCGCTGTTTTGTCTCTGCTTCGCGCTCATCTGCGCGCGCTTCTATTGTTTCCGCTACGCTAGTAGGTGGAGGTGGAGGTGGAGGTGGAGGTGGAGTGTTTGGCTGACCTTCCCCGGCTTCAGGGGGTGCCACGCTTTCGCTACCGGGTGGTGGGGCAGTAAGAAGTTCCGAATACTCATCACGCACTTTAGCCGCTTCGCCAAGGACGAGCATACGTGCTATCTTTTCATCTTCACTGATACGCGCACGGGAGATAGCCCCCTGCTGCTTAGTTATGAACGCGTCAATATCATCAGGTTTAGCCGCAGCCATACTCTGATTGATGCGCTTCGACACGGTGTTGATGAACGTGGAGATGTTTGCGTCTGGTTCTGTGTTACCCAAAGACTGCGTGAGGCGGGCGTCTACATTCTGCTTCGATAGCGCATCAGGGATAGGTACGGCACCAAAGCCTTCATCGGGCACGCGCAAGCGTTCCAAGTCTTCAATGTTCATACGTGTAGGCGTACCATCGGCAAGACGCACAAGCACATCGCCCCGTTCATCGCGGCGGCTTACAACTTCAATACGTTCGCGGACCGTCTGTGTGGGGTCGTCCCTGTTGGGCCGCGCTATCGTAATAGTTTCAAGTGGCTTATCGTTCTCTGCCAAGAAGTCGATATTAGCCTGACGGTTTTTTGCACCACGCTCGCCAAGATAGCCAACCGATTCATTAACACCACGCAGGCCACCACCGACAATACCACCTACGAGCGCAGCGCGCCCGACACCCTCAGTTAGGTCACGCTCTTCGTCGTAAAGCGTCTTGGCGATAGTGTTTGTGCCAAGCTGCACGCCGCCTTCTTGTGCTGCTTCTTCCACAGCACCCAGAGCGACACGACCCAAACGGCTTTTACCTATATCAGTAAGTTCCTTGGCTACAGCCTGACTGATTACAGTCGGGTCTACCTTACCCGCAGTGCCGCGACGGACTATGTTTGCTATTTTCTCAATAGCTGCGCCGCGCGCCTCGGGTGGAACACGGGACAATATGCGATTAGCAACACCCACTTCGGTTGCACCCAGACCCGCATTAAGTAACAATGTTAGGAAGGCAGCACCATCACCGACTTTTTTACCACTGCGCTCTTCGTAGCTGCGAATGTCTTGTGAACCCTGTGCCGCACCTTGCGCGGTAGCTAGAGCATATTGGGCAGGAGTGGTTACACGGCTGACAGCCGCTACCTTTTCAGCGCCTTCTAGCCCCTTTCCGACGCGTAGCAGTTTTGCGGCTGCACCGGGGACAGCGAAGGATGCAATACTACCTACGCCACCACTAACATCAGTGGCTAACTTGCTAGCATAATCATATTTAAGGGCGTCACTTTCGGCACCGAATAGACCTTCTGCGACAGACTGCACATCTGTCTGCCAGTTACGACCTGCGTTACGGAGCCAGTTAGGACCGCCAAGTGCGGAGACGCCAGTGCCAGCTAGTTCTACTAAGGCTCCGGGGGAGCCGATAACGCCCGTCACAAACGCACGCGGCGCAGCACCTGATACTTCGCGCGATAAATCTGCTGATGGCGCTTCAAGCCCAAACTTGTTGATATATGCCGCACGGTTGCCCAGTGCCGCTGCTTCTGCTCGCGCAGCTTTGGCGCGCTCACTTAGGTACTGTGCTTTCTCAGGCCCGCCACGGCCTATGTCTTTTAGTGTTGTTTTGGCTTGCAACTCCAAGCTGGCAGCGAGAGTGACTAACTCTTTACGCTTTGTGGTTATGCCAGCGAGCGAGGCTTTCTGTTCATTCGCGGAAAGCGCTTTCTGCTTTTCCGGCGTGGCACCTGTAACTAGGTCATACGTACGACCAAAGAACCCTTGCTGGGACTGCTTACGCGCACGCACGCGGTCCTGCTCAATAGCTTGCAGGTCTTGTTTGTTCGGTGCAGCGGCAGACGAAAGAGATTTAGCTTCTTGGGCCTCTGGCGACCGAGAGGTGTTAGTGGGAGCCGCACGCACGCGCTTTATCTCCGCTGCCAGTGTACGGGCAGCTTGAGTGTCCTTAGCCTTGTGGGCCTTTAGGAACGCTGCTTCTAAGCGTTGTAAGTCAGCCATAATTAACCGTATTCTGCAAGAGCGGCGTCAAGTTCTCTATTTTTCGAATTACCTCTTGGAGCAGGCTTTTTATCACCCACCCGACGACCTGAGGGGTGCGCACCCGTTTTTGTTACGTAAGTTTGATAGCTTTTTATAATGCCACCACCAGTTATAGCTGGCATACCAACGCCTTCAGCTAGCCTGTTACGTACAGCGCGTGCAGCGCCGTATTCGTTCAAGCTCTTCTCAGCGGATTTGTAGCTACCTCTGTCGCTATATGCCTTAGCGGTAGCAAAGGCTTTTTCCATCTGCTTATCAAGCTTCCCAATGCGCTCAGTAGTCTGCGCTTGCGAAAGAGGTTTACCCCCTGAGCCACCGCTCATACTAGCAACAGATGTCCGGGCGCTACGGTCCAAAGCGCCCTCCTCTCGCCTAAAGCTACGGTCCAAAGCGCTCTCCCCCTGCCTGAAGGTACGGTCTGCCTGCTGTTCATCTTTCTTCGCTTGGCGACCGATTTGACCTTCACGACCTTGGATACCCGTGCGTTTCATCTCAATAAGCTGCATGGCTTTCTGAGCAGCCGCAGTGTTACGGCCCTGTTCAAGGTCAACAAGACCCTTCTGGATTTCACGTTCTTCGGCTTTACGTTCTTTAGCAGACTGCTCAATCCCGGGCAGTGCGCTGCCGATACCAGAACCTATTGCTTGTAGCAGAGAACCCGGAGTGGTCGCCATACGGGCACCAATCTGGCCTAAGGCCATCCACATATCTTCTTTCTTACGCGCTTTACGCGCTTCAGGCGCACGACGGGCAAGTAGGTCTGCTTCATATTCCTTAGCGTACTTGTTTTCTTGCAGCGGCAGCATGGCAGCATTAGCCTGTGGGTCTTTGTAGTTGTACCCAAAATAGGTATCCAAGCTACCGTCACCATCTTCATCACCAGCGGAACCGCCAGCAGCAAAAGACACAAGGCCACCGCCAGCGTAACCGCCGTTGCTAGGCTCGTCGAACATACCATCAGGGAGAGGCAAGTCAGATAGACCGCCACCCGACATATAAGGAGGGACCATGCCACCCATAGCCATACCGGGGACTTGAGGAGGCATAGCCATAGGCATTTCACCTTGAGGAGGCATAGCCATAGGCATTTCACCTTGAGGGGGCATAACTTCACCACCCATCGGAGCCATTGCAGCCCCCTGCGGTGTAGCGCCTAGCCCTGCTGGAGTAGCCCTAGGTGCGGGTGGAGCGAAGACTTGCTGCGCTATGGACTGTTGGGGTACAGCTTCTTGTGCCTGCGCAGAGCGCATGCGGTCAATGAACATACCAGCCATAGTCCCAGCAGTCGGGTCAAGAATACCCATCTGCATTGCTTCGGCAATCTTCTGCTTATTACCTGCATATTCCTTGGCGATTTGCTCTGGGGATTGCAAATTGAACGGCTTAGTTTCCATTATTATCCCCCTGAGAAGGTCTTATAAATACTTGCTGCGCCTAGTCCAGCACCCATTAGCTGTTGAGCTACGCCGGGCTGCTGTGCGTACATGGAGGAAGTCTTGTTAACTTCTACAGGCACGCCGCGAAGTAGACTATTATACTGCTGCAACCGCTCCATAGGGTCGTCCCGCTCGCGTAAGAAGTCTTGATACGCTATGTCGAGATACTGCTGTTGTAGCGCTTGCTGCTGCGCAGCAGTACCCTGCTGCATACCAAGACGTGACTGGTCAGCCTGCTGCTGCGCACTACCGATATTGGTAAGTGTCTGCCCCATCTGCCCCATCTGAGCGTAGCCCTGCATA
>LV_Brine_h2_0102DRAFT_1000270_pt1 | contig 19255 bp, 19 predicted proteins | sample LakVidmifraction_3_FD_10600 | JGI IMG/M metagenome (IMG submission 10600)
GGTATCGCTGACGCCCGATGACGTCGCCTTCCTGCAATACACCGGCGGGACCACGGGGGTGGCCAAGGGGGCGGTGCTGACCCATCGCAACCTGATCGCCAACGTGCTGCAGGCCGAAGAATGGCTGACCCCGGCGCTGAAGTCCGGCAAGCCCATCGACCAGCTGGTGTTCGTCTGCGCGCTGCCGCTGTATCACATCTTTGCGCTCACCGTCTGCAACCTGCTGGGCACGCGTGAAGGCGCGCTGAACCTGCTGATCCCGAACCCGCGCGACATTCCCGGTTTCGTCAAGGAGCTGGCCAAGTACAAGGTCAACACCTTCCCCGCGGTCAACACGCTCTACAACGCGCTGCTCAACAATGCCGATTTTGCCAAGCTGGATTTCTCCGGCTATCGCTGCTGTGTGGGCGGCGGCATGGCGGTGCAGAAGAGCGTGGCCGACAAGTGGAAGAAGCTGACCGGCTGTCCCATCATCGAAGGTTACGGTTTGTCCGAAACTTCGCCGATTGCCAGCGCGAACCCTTGCACCATCGATGAATATACCGGCACCATCGGCCTGCCGCTGCCATCCACCGAAATCGCCATCCTCGATGATGACGGCCAGCCAGTACCGCTGGGCCAGCCGGGCGAGATCGCCATTCGTGGTCCGCAGGTGATGCCGGGCTACTGGCAGCGCCCGGATGAGACGGCCAAGGTCATGACGCCGGATGGTTTCTTCAAGACCGGTGACATCGGTGTGATGGATGCGCAGGGCTACACCAAGATCGTGGACCGCAAGAAGGACATGATCCTGGTCTCGGGCTTCAACGTTTATCCGAATGAAATCGAAGGCGTGGTGGCGCAGCATCCGGCGGTGCTGGAGTGTGCCTGTGTGGGAGTCCCCGATGAACACACCGGCGAAGCGGTCAAGCTCTTCGTGGTTCGCAAGGACAAGTCGCTGACCAGTGAGCAGCTGATGGCTTACTGCAAGGAGCAGTTCACCGGCTACAAGAAGCCCAAGTACATCGAGTTCCGCGATGAGCTGCCCAAGACCAACGTGGGCAAGATCCTGCGCCGCGAGTTGCGGGATGATCCTGCGAAGGCGCCGCAGAAACAGGCGGCGTGAGGCGAGCGCTGCCTTAATCTCATCTCTTCGCGTTTGTCATTCGATTTGCCAGATGAAGGCCTGGATCCGGTATTGAACCGGACCCAGGCCTTTTCAGTTTGGAGCCCGCAGGATGAAACTCCTTGGACTGAACCGCTCCCCTGAACCCATCAGCAAAAAGCCGCTGCCCTAGCCCCTCCGGCAGCGGCTTTCCCCCTGTATGCAGCTTCAATCAGGTACCGGCGTCACAACCGGCTTGCCAGAGAAATGCGCCTGCAAATTGGTGAACGCCAGTTCCGCCATGGCCGTCCTGGTGACCAGCGTGCCGCTGGCCATGTGCGGCGTCAGCACCACGTTCTCCAGCGCGGCCAGCTCGGCCGGAATGTTCGGCTCATTCTCGAACACGTCCAGCCCCGCACCGGCAATCGTCCCAGCCTGCAGCGCCGCGATGAGCGCCTTTTCATCCACCACCGAACCACGCGCCACATTGATGAGGAAGCCCTTGGGTCCCAGCGCCTCCAGCACCTCGGCATTGACCAGCGCCCGCGTCCCCGCGCCACCCGGCGTGATCATCACCAGGAAATCGACCTCGCGCGCCAGCGAGACGATGTCTTCCACATAGGTGTAAGGCACGTCCTTGCGCGAACGGTTGTGATACGCAATCTGCATGTCGAACGCCGCCGCCCGCTGCGCAATGGCTTGCCCGATGCGGCCCAGGCCGACGATGCCCAGGCGCGCGCCGCTGACCTTGGTGGTGAAGGGGAAGGGGCCCTTCTTCCATTCGCCGCTACGAGCAAAGCGGTCGGCCCGCACCACGTTGCGCGCCACGGCCAGCATCAGGGCAATGGCCATGTCGGCTACATCCTCGGTGAGCACGTCAGGCGTGTGGGTCACATGGATGCCGCGCTCGCGGGCAGCCGGTACATCCACCCCGTCATAGCCGACCCCGAACACCGAGACAATCTCCAGCGCCGGAAAGCGCGCCATGAACTCGCGCCCGACCTTGGCTTCGCCATTGGCGCCAATGCCGCGCACCTGCGGCGCGATGGCAGCGAGCGCTTCATCAGTGAGCGGATCGAGGATGAGGTTGTGGCAGGTGAAGTTCTGCTGCAGCAAGTCCAGCAGGTGTTGCGGCAGACGGGCGACGATGAGGACGACAGGGCGGCTGGAGGAGGTCATGGGCAGTATGAAGAAGAGGAAGAGGAAGACAGTGAGGGAGGCATAACGATACGTCTGCGCCGCACGCTGCGGGCTGAAAAATTTTCAAGCCCGCAGGAGGGGAAGGGCGGCGCTCAGATCGCCGGGCTGGCCCCCGCTTCGCGCACCGGATCCAGTGCCGGCAGCGGACGCGGCTTGCGGTTTTCATCCGTGGCCACGTAGGTGAGGGTGGCTTCGGTCACCTTGACGATTTCGGTCTGCAGGCGATTGCGCTCGGCATAGACTTCGACGTTGACCGTGATGGAGGTATTGCCGACCTTGACGATATCGGCATAGAAGGACAGCAGGTCCCCCACGAACACCGGATTCTTGAACAGGAAGGAGTTGACCGCAATGGTCGCCACCCGCCCGTTGGCGCGGCGCGTGGCTGGCAGCGAGCCGGCGATGTCGACCTGGGCCATGATCCAGCCACCGAAGACGTCGCCATAGACATTGGCATCCGACGGCATGGGCATGACGCGCAACTGCGGTGCCTTGCCCGGCGGAAGTTGGGAAACGGTGGATGACATGGAAGGCTCCTTTGCAGGTGATGTCCGGCGGCGCGCCGGGATGGCTCTTATAATTCGGGTTTGCGGGTTTGCGGGTTTGCGCCCGCAGGCGCGGCAACGGCCTAGTGTATCGGATGTTGCCCTCCTGCTGTGTTGCCGTGCCCGACCCCTTTCAACCCGACCCGCCCATGCGCCGCTACCCCAATTCCGCCTCCTCACCGCAAGCCCCCATCAAACGCCAGCGCGGCGACTGGGAAGTCGTCCGCACGCTGCTGCCCTACCTGTGGACCTACAAGTGGCGCGTGATGCTGGCGCTGGCCTTCCTGGTCGGGGCCAAGCTGGCCAACGTGGGCGTGCCGCTGGTGCTGAAGAGACTGGTCGATGCCATGACCATCACGCCCGCGCATCCGCAAGCCTTGCTGGTTTTGCCCCTCGGCCTGCTGGTGGCCTACGGCGCGCTGCGGCTGGCCACGGCGCTCTTCACCGAATTGCGCGAACTGATGTTTGCCCGCGTCACGCAGCGCGCCGTGCGCACCATCGCGCTGCAGGTCTTCCGCCATCTGCATGCGCTGTCGCTGCGCTTCCACCTGAACCGCCAGACCGGCGGCATGACGCGCGATATCGAACGCGGCACGCGCGGGGTCTCCACGCTGGTGTCCTATACGCTCTTCTCCATCCTGCCGACCATCATCGAGATCGTGCTGGTGCTGGCCTACCTGAGCACGCATTACGACATCTGGTTCTCGCTTATCACGGCCGGTGCGCTGGTGCTCTACATCCTCTTCACCATCACGGTGACCGAGTGGCGCACGCATTTCCGCCGCACCATGAACGAGCTGGATTCGCATGCCAATACGCGCGCCATCGACTCGCTGCTCAACTACGAGACGGTGAAGTATTTCGGCAACGAGGAATTCGAAGCGCGCCGCTATGACGAAGGCCTGCAGCGCTATGAACGCGCGGCCGTCAAATCGCAGAGTTCGCTGTCGCTGCTCAACACCGGGCAGTCGGCCATCATCGCCATCGCCGTCACGCTCATCCTGTGGCGCGCCATCGCCGGCGTCATCGATGGCAGCATGACGCTGGGCGACATGGTGCTCGTCAATGCCTTCATGATCCAGCTCTACATTCCGCTCAACTTTTTGGGCGTGCTCTATCGCGAGATCAAGCAGAGCCTGGCCGACATGGAACGCCTGTTCTCGCTGCTGGAAGAAAACCGCGAAGTGGCCGACCGGCCCGGTGCCCAGCCCTTGAAGACGCAGGGTGCGGAGCTGCATTTCGAGCATGTCGACTTCAGCTACGAGCGCAATCGCCAGATTCTCTTCGATGTCGATTTCAAGGTGCAGGCCGGCACCACCACGGCCGTGGTCGGTCACAGCGGCTCGGGCAAGTCGACCCTCTCGCGCCTGCTGTATCGTTTCTACGATGTCGACCAGGGCGCCATCCGCATCGATGGGCAGGACCTGCGCAACGTCACGCAAGCCTCGCTGCGCCAGGCCATCGGCATCGTGCCGCAGGACACGGTGCTCTTCAATGACACCATCGAATACAACATCGCCTACGGCAAGCCCGGTGCCACGCGCGAGCAGATCGTGGCGGCGGCCAAGGCGGCCTACATCCACGACTTCATCGAATCGCTCCCCGATGGCTACGCCAGCATGGTCGGCGAGCGCGGACTGAAATTGTCCGGCGGAGAAAAGCAGCGTGTGGCGATCGCCCGCACCCTGCTCAAGGATCCGGCCATCCTCATCTTCGACGAAGCCACCTCGGCCCTCGATTCACGCGCCGAGCAGGCCATCCAGCAGCAGCTGGAAGAGATCGCGCGCGAGCGCACCACGCTGGTCATTGCGCATCGCCTGTCCACCATCGTCAATGCGCAGCAGATCCTGGTGATGGACCACGGCCGCATCGTCGAACGCGGCACCCACGCCGGACTGCTGATGGCCGATGGCCTGTATGCGCAGATGTGGCTGCGCCAGCAGGCCGGCGCGGAAGAAGAGGGCGGTTCCGTGGTGCCGCAGCCGGAGGACGTGGCAGCGGTGGCCGAGCCCGGTGCCGAACCGACGGTGCTGATGCCGGCCGAGCGTCGCTGATGCCCTCGCCCGCGCGCGCAGCTTGCGCCGGCGCGGGCACAGCGGCACAATTCGCGCATTCGACCTAGAACGGGAAGTGGGCGGGCAATGGAAAGCAAATGGCTTGAGGATTTCGTCTCCCTGGCGGAAACGCGCAGTTTCAGTCGCTCGGCGGAGCTGCGGCATGTGACGCAACCGGCCTTCTCGCGGCGCATCCAGTCGCTGGAAGCCTGGCTGGGCACCGACCTGATCGACCGCACCTCCTACCCCACGCGCCTGACGGCCGCCGGTGAAGTCTTCTACGAACAGGCCGTGGCCATGCTGGGCCAGATCAACAACACGCGCGCGCTGCTGCGCGGCAAGCGGCCCACGGCGCAGACCACCATCGACTTCGCCGTCCCCCATACGCTCTCGCTGACCTACATGCCCAAGTGGCTGAGCGCCCTGGAGTCTGGCTTCGGCTCGATCAACACGCGCCTGATCGCCCTGAACGTCCACGATGCCGTGATGACCATCGTCGAAGGCGGCTGCGATCTGCTGCTGTGCTATCACCATCCGCGCCAGCCGGTGCAGCTCGATGCCAGCCGCTACGACATGCTGACCATGGGCACCGAAACCCTGCGCCCGTATTCGCGTTGCGACCGCAACGGCAAGCCGGATTACGTCTTCCCGGGCAGCGCCAAGGCTCCCGTGCCCTTCCTCTCCTACACCAGCAATGCCTACCTGGGCCGCATGGTGGAGCTGATGATGGCCGACACCAAGCGTCCGCTGCACCTGATGAAACACTACGAGACCGACATGTCGGAAAGCCTCAAGATGATGGCGCTGGAGGGCCATGGGGTGGCCTTCCTGCCAGAATCCTCAGTGCTGCGCGAAGTGCGCAACCGCCAGCTGGCGCGCACCGACGGGCCCACCGGGGAGTGGGAAGTGGAGATGGAAATCCGGCTGTATCGCGAGCGCCCGACCGCCCAGCGTACCGGCAAGGCGCTGGTGGCGCGGCTGTGGGAATACCTGGTGGAGCTGGATGCGCAGCGGCAGGAAAAGGCCGAGCGCGGTGAGCGTGGGGAGCGTTCCAAGGGGGCTGGCGGAAAAAGTCCGCGCACTGCTGAAAAACGCGATTCCTGATCAAAAATTAACAGGTGAAAATGGCGCAATCCCTTATCCATCAAGGGATTTAAAAGGTTATGCATGCGCTGCATAATTGCATGCTCACAAAGCATTAGCCTTGTGTTGAGCGGCTGGCTACGATGGCGGCGCTGAATCGGACAGGCACGAATTTCCAGCAGGCGCACCCCGCGCCGCGCTGGCGGGCGCGCCTCCGTCGCCGCCTTCTTGCGCGCCTTGTGGTGCGGCTTGCAGGCCGCTGCCGACGGAGTAACATGCCTGGCGGACTTTCGGAATTTGCAGGCCTTTTGTCTTTGAACAGCACGGCTATCCAAAGGAGCGATTGCATCATGTCGAACGTACCTAATCACGAAGTGCCTTCCTATCTCGTCCCGCACGGCATCGGTCCGTGGGGCGTCTATCTCGAACAGATCGACCGCGTCACGCCCCACCTGGGCTCGCTGGCCCGCTGGGTGGAAACCCTCAAGCGTCCCAAGCGCATCCTGGTGGTCGACGTGCCCATCGAGCGCGACGACGGCACCATTGCCCACTTCGAGGGCTATCGCGTGCAGCACAACACTTCGCGCGGTCCCGGCAAGGGCGGCGTGCGTTTCCACCAGGATGTGACGCTGTCCGAAGTGATGGCCCTGTCGGCCTGGATGACCATCAAGAATGCCGCCGTGAACGTGCCCTATGGCGGTGCCAAGGGTGGTATCCGTGTCGATCCCAAGACGCTCTCGCGTGGCGAACTGCAGCGCATGACGCGCCGCTACACCAGCGAGATCGGCATCATCATCGGCCCCAACAAGGACATCCCGGCTCCGGACGTGAACACTGATTCGCAGATCATGGCCTGGATGATGGATACCTACTCCATGAACCAGGGCAGCACGTCCTCGGGCGTGGTCACCGGCAAGCCCATCTCCCTGGGCGGCAGCCTGGGCCGCCATGAAGCCACCGGCCGTGGCGTCTTCGTGGTCGGTTGCGAAGCCGCTGCCAAGCGCGGCATGGACATCAAGGATGCCAAGGTCGCGGTGCAAGGTTTCGGCAACGTCGGCGGCATCGCTGCGCGCCTGTTCGCTGAAGCCGGTTCCAAGGTGGTGGCGGTGCAGGATCACGTGACCACCGTCTTCAATGCCGGTGGCCTGGACGTGCCGGCACTGCAGGCTTATGTGGCCAAGAATGGCAGCGTCAAGGGCTTCGAAGGTGCGGATGAAATCACCGATCGCGCCCAATTCTGGTCGGTCGACTGCGACATTCTGGTGCCTGCCGCACTGGAACAGCAGATCACCGAAGCCAACGCCAATCACATCAAGGCCAAGATCATCCTGGAAGGCGCCAACGGCCCGACCACGCCGGCCGCCGATGACATCCTGCGCGACAAGGGCGTGCTGATCGTGCCGGACGTGATCGCCAACGCCGGCGGCGTGACGGTGAGCTACTTCGAATGGGTGCAGGACTTCTCCAGCTTCTTCTGGACCGAAGACGAAATCAACCTGCGCCTGACCCGCATCATGCGCGAAGCCTTCGCCGCCGTCTGGCAGCTGGCCGAAGAGAAGAACGTGTCGCTGCGTACCGCGGCCTTCATCGTGGCGTGTACCCGCGTACTGCAGGCGCGTGAAATGCGCGGCCTGTATCCGTGATGCAGTGATGCTGTAAAAAAAACGGTCCGGCGAGCACCGGACCACCACGGCCAAAGACGGCGGCGCACTGCGCCACAGACCGTCGGTCGCATGATTCCAGAGCACTCTGGTTCGGAGGAGACGTGGTTGCTGTGCGCATGCGCACCGCAGGCCAACCAGCCTTGCGGCGCAAGATCTTCAGTGACGGACCCGGCATCAACATGCCGGGCGCTGCCGCATGTGCGGATGATTCGGCACGGGCTGCTGCGGCCTGCCATGCCGATGTCGTGCACGTTATCGGACGGTGTGTTTTTGACCTGTCTCTTCACGTTGGCCGCACTCGCATTCGCCGCACAGGCGCTGCTTTTCCTTCTTCCCTGCACGTTTCTGCATATCGCCCCGCAAGCGGCGTCCCCACTGGCTCTGCGCTGGTGCCTCCGGCTTCTGCCCATTCCCCGATCACCACTGTCATGATGCTGCCTGCCGCAGCACGCCTATGCGCTCGCGTGCTGCGTGCGGATGGCGTTTCTGGCATGGATATTGCTGACCGGAATGGGGTTGCTGCCGTGCTGCCGACGTGCTCGCCAGGGCTTCCTGCGAGCTGCGAAACTCTCCTCATTGCGTCGGATCGTGGTACCGCCGCCATGAGGGTTTCTGCGGATTGCCAGACCGGGCGGCATATGTCGTACAATGCGCCCGCCGACAGTTGCGCTCGGGTAATTTGCCAGCTTGCGCTTCACCGAGGGGGTGGTCATCGCCAGAGATTGCCAGTGGTGGAGCAAACAAAGCTGGCAAAGAACTGTGTTAGCACACAGAATAGGCGACACGGCAGAGAACAATAACAGGCTCGTCAATACGGCCGGCCAGCCCGGTAGGGGCAGCGCGCAAGCGGATTCGCTACCAGGCCATTTGAACCGTTACGTAAAAAATTTTTCCAGGAGGTCACACAATGAAGTTATTGAAGCTAGCAGGGGTTTTGGTTGGGGCAAGCGTACTGATGAGCTCGGTGCATGCTGAGGAATTCACCGGCCGTCTGAAGAAGATCAAGGACTCGGGCACCCTGACGCTGGGCGTGCGCGATTCGTCGATTCCCTTCTCCTATCTGGACGACAAGCAGTCCTACCAGGGCTACTCGATCGACCTGTGCCTGAAGGCCGCGACCGCGATCCAGAAGAAGCTGGGCCTGACCTCGCTGAACATCAAGATGGTGCCGGTGACCTCGGCCACCCGCATCCCGCTGATCGCCAACGGTACCACCGACATCTCCTGCGACTCCGCGACCAACAACCAGGAACGCTGGAACCAGGTGGCCTTCTCGGTGACCGAGTTCGTGACCGCCAACAAGTTCCTGTCCAAGAAGTCGGCCAACCTGAAGACGCTGGATGACCTGAAGGGCAAGACCGTGGTCTCGACCTCCGGTACGTCCAACCTGAAGCAGATCACCGCACTGAACGCCGAACGCAACCTGGGCATGAACATCCTGGCTGCCAAGGACCACGCCGAAGCCTTCCTGATGGTGGAAACCGGCCGTGCCGCCGCCTTCGTGATGGACGACATCCTGCTGTCCTCGCTGGCCGCCAACTCCAAGGCCCCGGCTGACTACCAGGTTTCCTCGGAAGCCCTGTCGGTCGAGCCGTACGGCCTGATCCTGCCGAAGGGCGACAACGACTTCAAGAAGGTCGTCGACGAAGCCCTGACCGTGGTCTACAAGGGTGACGACATCAAGAAGATCTACGCGAAGTGGTTCCAGTCGCCGATCCCGCCCAAGGGTGTCAACCTGAACGTGCCGATGAGCCCGCAGCTGCAAGCCGTTCTGGCCAAGCCGACCGACTCCTACGATCCGGCTGCCTACGCTGTCGTGCCGGAAGCGCAGAAGAACATGGGCAAGAAGAAGTAACAAGCGCATTGCTTCGTGCAATCGAACAAAACGGGGGCCTGTCCCCCGTTTTGTTTAGCCGGAACTGTCCCGCTTGCCTTGCGGCAATGCCGGGGCGGCCAAGGCGCTGAACCAACAAGAAGCGGCGCGGCATTTGCCTGGTGACCGCGCCCGAGAACACAGACTTCGAACCACAGACGAGGCCATTTATGCATTACAACTGGAATTGGGGAATCTTCTGGGAGATGTCTCCCGATGGCATCCCCTACATTGACACGCTGCTGGCGGGCCTGAAATGGACCCTGGCCACAGCCGCCTGCGCCTGGATCATGGCACTGGTCCTGGGCACCATCTTCGGTACCCTGCGTACCACCACCAAACCTTGGGTGGTGCGCATTGCCAACGGCTACGTGGAACTGTTCCGCAACATTCCGCTGCTGGTCCAGATGTTCCTGTGGTACTTCGTGGTGCCGGAACTGCTGCCCAGCGCCATCGGTGACTGGATCAAGAGCCTGCCGGATGCGTCCTTCGTGACCGCGACCCTGGCCCTGGGTTTCTTCACCTCTTCCCGTGTGGCAGTGCAGGTGACCACCGGCATCCAGGCACTGCCGCGCGGCCAGCGCATGGCGGGTGCCGCCCTGGGCCTGACCCCGGTGCAGACCTATCGCTACGTGCTGCTGCCGATGGCCTTCCGCATCATCATCCCGGCACTGACCAACGAGTTCGCCGCCATCATCAAGAACAGCTCGGTAGCACTGACCATCGGCCTGGTGGAACTGACTGCCGCGACCTACTCGATGCGCGAATTCACTTTCCAGACCTTCGAGGCGCTCAGCGGTGCCACGATCATCTATCTGATCATTTCCGTGATCGCGCTGTTCATGGCGCGCCTGCTGGAAAAGGTCACCGCCGTTCCGGGCTACATCACCGGCGGCAGCACCAGCGCAGGAGGGCATTGATCCATGTTCAGCAATTTCGATTTCGACGTCATCCAGCGCTCGTGGGTCTACCTCTTCACGACCGGCCTGAAGTTCACGCTCATTCTGACCTTCTCGGCCATGCTGGGCGGGATCATCCTGGGCACGCTGCTGGCCATGATGCGCCTGTCGTCCAACAAGCTGCTGTCGTTCATCGCGACCACCTACGTCAACCTGATCCGCTCCATTCCGCTGGTGCTGGTGATCTTCTGGTTCTACTTCCTGGTGCCCTTCATCGGTGCCTGGATCATTGGTGCCTCCGAACCCATCCAGGTCGGTGCGTTCCAGTCGGCCCTGATCACTTTCATCCTGTTTGAAGCCGCGTATTATTGCGAGATCATGCGTTCGGGCATCCAGTCCATTCCGCGCGGGCAAGTGTTCGCCGGCTATGCGATCGGCATGAACTACTGGCAGATGATGGGTAACGTGGTGCTGCCGCAGGCCTTCCGCAACATGACCCCGATCCTCCTGACACAGACCATCGTGCTGTTCCAGGACGTCTCGCTGGTCTACGTGCTGGGCTCGGTGCCGGACTTCGTTACCAGCGCTTCCAAGATCGCGCAGCGTGATGGCCGCCTGGTGGAAATGTATCTCTTCGTGGCCGTGGTGTATTTCGTGCTGAGCTTTGGCCTGTCGCAACTGGTCAAGCGCTTCCAGAAGAAGATCGCCATCATCCGCTAAATGTTTTTGACGGCCGCCGCCCGCGCTTTGTGGCGCCAGGCTGGCGGCCAGTGAATCCAGAATTCAGAAATACAGGAGAATCAAATGATCGAACTCAACAATGTCAGCAAGTGGTACGGCAGCTTCCAGGTCCTGACCGACTGCTCGACCTCCGTCAAGAAGGGCGACGTGGTGGTGGTATGCGGCCCGTCCGGTTCCGGCAAGTCCACGCTGATCAAGACCGTCAACGGCCTGGAGCCGTTCCAGAAAGGCACCATCACCGTCGATGGCGTCTCCGTCGGCGACCCCAAGACCAACCTGTCCAAGCTGCGCGCGCGCATCGGCATGGTGTTCCAGAACTTCGAACTGTTCCCGCATCTCTCCATCCGCGAGAACCTGACCATCGGCCAGATCAAGGTGCTGGGCCGCTCCAAGGAAGAGGCCACTGAAAAGGGCTTGAAGTACCTGGACCGCGTGGGCCTGCTGGCGCACAAGGACAAGTTCCCCGGCCAGCTCTCCGGCGGCCAGCAGCAACGTGTGGCCATTGCCCGCGCACTGTCGATGGACCCGATCGCCATGCTGTTCGACGAACCGACCTCGGCGCTGGATCCGGAAATGATCAATGAAGTGCTCGACGTCATGGTCGGCCTGGCCCAGGAAGGCATGACCATGATGGTCGTGACCCACGAAATGGGCTTCGCCCGCAAGGTCGCCAACCGTGTGGTGTTCATGGACAAGGGCCTGGTCGTGGAAGATTGCGCCAAGGATGAGTTCTTCGCCTCGCCGCGTTCGGAACGCGCACGCGACTTCCTGGCCAAGATCATCACCCACTGATCGAACGCATACGCATCGCTGCAAGGGCTGCCCCGGCAACGGGGCGGCCCTTGTCGTTTGTGCCAGGTCAAAAGCGGGTCAGGGCTTGCGTTCCGGGGTGCTTGACGGCTACGGTAGAATGTCGCCCTTGAAGACATCGCGGCTGGCTCTCCACAGCCCGCATCGGCCGGGATGCCTTGCCTGATCCGTAATCCTCAGACCGACACCACTCCAAGACCGAAAGATCCGCAATGAGCAACGTACTGACCATCACCCGCCCGGACGACTGGCACCTGCACCTGCGCGACGGCGCCACCATGCAGGACGTGCTGCCGCATACGGCACGCCAGTTCGCACGCGCCATCGTCATGCCCAACCTGAAGCCGCCGGTGACCACCACCGCGCAGGCCGGTGCGTATCGCGATCGCATCCTGGCCGCCTTGCCCGCAGGCATGTCCTTCGAGCCGCTGATGGTGCTCTACCTGACCGACAACACCCCGCCCGAGGAAATCCGCCGTGCCAAGGAAAGCGGCTTCGTCAAGGCCGTGAAGCTCTATCCGGCCGGTGCCACCACCAACTCCGACGCCGGCGTGACCGATCTCTCGAAGTGCTACAAGACGCTGGAAGTGCTGCAGGAAGTGGGCATGCCCTTCCTGGTCCACGGTGAAGTGACCGACCCCGAGATCGACCTGTTCGACCGCGAAGCGGTCTTCATCGACCGCATCATGAAGCCGCTGCGCCAGGCCATGCCGGAACTGAAGGTGGTCTTCGAGCACATCACCACCAAGGAAGCGGCCGACTACGTGCTGGCCGGCGAAGGCCCGACGGCCGCCACCATCACGGCGCACCATTTGCTGTTCAACCGCAACGAGATCTTCAAGGGCGGCATCCGTCCGCACTACTACTGCCTGCCGGTCCTGAAGCGCGAGACCCATCGCAAGGCGCTGGTGGCGGCAGCTACCTCGGGCAATGACAAGTTCTTCCTCGGTACCGATTCTGCCCCGCATGCCAAGGGCGCCAAGGAGCACGCCTGTGGCTGCGCCGGCTGCTACACCGCGCTGCATGCGCTGGAGCTGTATGCCCAGGCCTTCGACAGTGCCGGTGCGCTGGACAAGTTCGAGGCCTTCGCCAGCTTCAACGGTCCGGACTTCTACAACCTGCCGCGCAATACCGGCACCGTCACCTTGCAGCGCGAGACCTGGGCCATTCCGGCCGAGCTGCCCATGGGCGATGCCACGGTGGTGCCGCTGTCGGCAGGCGAACAGATCCACTGGAAGATGGTCTGATCCGTTTCAGGGATCAGCCGTATTCCTTCGTCCCCGGTCCGCGCGCCCAGGCGGCGCAGCCGGGATGTCCTTCACAACGAGAGAAAGGCGAGCTGTATGCAAGTCGTCGATGAACTGATTACCGATTTCGACAAGGCGCTGCGCGTGATCAGCGGCGTGGTGTTCGAGAGCCGTCCCAACCCGGGACGCGGCCTGCCGGACGGTGTCATGAACGAGGCCGAGAAGCGCCACGCGGCCGGGCTGATGCGGGTCAACAACGTGGGCGAGGTCTGTGCCCAGGCGCTCTACGACGCCCAGGGCCGCTTCGCCCAGACGGAAGATATCAAAGCGGCCTTCAAGCGCGCCGGCATCGAGGAAGAGGATCACCTCGCCTGGACCGCCGAACGCCTGCGCGAACTGGGGTCGCATACCAGCCTGCTCAATCCGCTGTGGTATGGCGGGGCCTATGTGCTGGGCAGCATCGCGGCACGGCTGGGTGATGCGCGCAACCTGGGCTTCGTCTCCGAGACCGAGCGCCAGGTCGAGCACCACCTGCTGGGCCACCTGGACAAGCTGCCGGCCCAGGACAACCGTTCGCGCGCCATCGTCGACCAGATGCGCCTCGATGAGATCGAGCACGGCCAGGCCGCACGTGACCTGGGCGCAGCCGAAGTGCCTGCACCAGTACGCGGGCTGATGAAGGCCATGGCCAAGGTCATGACCACGGTGGCTTACCGGATCTGAACCCGGAAGGCGGCCGAATCGACGGACATGAAAAAAGCGGTCTCGGCCGCTTTTTTTCTTGCTGCATCCTGTACCCGGACCTTACTGCTGCTGGACGGCCGCAGAGGATGTATCGGTGAGGTCGTCGATGATCTCGAAGGAGTGCGTGATCTCGGCGGTCTTCTCCAGCATGATCGAGGCCGAGCAGTACTTGTCGTGGGACAGCTTGATGGCACGCTCGACCACATTGGTCTTGAGGTTGCGGCCACGCACGGTGAAGTGGAAATGAATCTTGGTGAACACCTTGGGATCGGTCTCGGCGCGCTCGGACTTCAGGGTCACGTCGCAGCCGCGCACGTCCTGGCCGCTCTTGCGCAGGATCACCACCACGTCATAGGCGGTGCAGCCACCGGTACCGGCCAGCACCACTTCCATCGGACGCGGCGCCAGGTTGCGGCCGCCGCCATCGGGCGCGCCATCCATCGTCAGCAGGTGGCCCGAACCGGTTTCCGCCGTGAAGGTCATGCCGGACAAGCCGGTCCAACGTACTGTGCATTCCATCTGTCTCGTCCCAATCGGTTCAATGAAGCTGCGTATTGTAGCTTTTGACGCGCGCGGCTGCAGCCGGTGCAGGGGAGGGCATGTGAAGCTCCGTGATTTTTGCGCTGCGGAAAAATTGTCGAATTAGTATTCATCTATCGCATTTCGACTGTGCTTTCGGTAACTTGTAGCCCAGCAGTGACGCTGCTTGCAGACAGTTACAAATTTATTCGCCTCGCGTTATTGCGTTGCACAAACCGCTTTGCTATATTGAATTCAACGGAAGTTTTTGCAGCACGTAACGATGTCTCCTCCACCCTCCTCATTGGTGTGGATTAAACCCGGAACCTCAGTGTCCGGGTTTTTTTTGTCCTTTTTCTGGCCAGGCCCTGCGCAAAGTTGTGCCAGCGGCAACGAAATTCCGTCTTCCAGCAATAAAACCCCGGCAAATCGCCGGATCGGCGCCACAATCCCCCGAAACCTTTTGACGCTAAGTCCTTGAAAAGGCTATACTTGCCGGCTTTCCCATGCGCTCGGGAAGATAAAAGGATGAGTCCGCGAAGCGAAGTACCCAGGCCAGCAGGCATCCGCCGGCTGGCCCGCATGAGCGGAACCGCCATTTGAGCGTTTATATACTGATAGAGAAAGTCAAACATGAAGACCTTTTCCGCTAAAGCCCATGAGGTTCAGCGCGAGTGGTTCGTGATTGACGCGACGGACTTGGTCCTCGGACGTGTTGCCAGCGAAGTGGCACTCCGACTGCGCGGCAAGCACAAACCCGAATTCACTCCGCACGTCGATACCGGTGACTTCATCGTCGTCGTCAACGCAGGCAAGCTGCGCGTGACCGGCACCAAGGCCACTGAGAAGACCTATTTCCGCCACAGCGGTTATCCGGGCGGCATCTACGAAACCAACTTCCTGAAGATGCAACAGCGTTTCCCCGGCCGTGCGCTGGAGAAGGCCGTCAAGGGCATGCTGCCCAAGGGTCCGCTGGGCTACGCCATGATCAAGAAGCTGAAGGTTTATGCAGATGGCAACCATCCGCACGCCGCGCAGCAACCGAAACCCCTCGCCCTCTAAGGAACAGACATGATCGGTAACTACAATTACGGAACCGGCCGTCGCAAGAGTGCAGTGGCGCGTGTTTTCATCAAGGCAGGTTCGGGCAACATCATCGTCAATGGCAAGCCCGCCGCTGAGTACTTCTCCCGCGAAACCGGCCTGATGGTGATCCGTCAGCCGCTGGAACTGACCGGCAACGTCGAGCGTTTCGACATCAAGGTGAACGTCCACGGTGGCGGCGAATCCGGCCAGGCCGGCGCTGTTCGCCACGGCATCACCCGCGCCCTGATCGACTACGACGCCGGCCTGAAGTCGGCTCTGTCCAACGCAGGCTTCGTCACCCGTGACGCGCGTGAAGTCGAACGTAAGAAGGTTGGTCTGCGCAAGGCACGTCGCGCAAAGCAATTCTCGAAGCGTTAATCGTTTCTTGCATTACGGAAAGCCGTCGGCATCTGTGCCGGCGGCTTTTTGCTTTTATGCGTTGCCGCTGCAGGTTTGGCTTGCTTGCGCAACGTCTCGTAGTGTGACGATAATTTCGGCTATTTGCGGAAATTACTGTCCGAGCGGAAATCAGCGGGAAATATTCTCCTGCTAAAATTGACCGCTTTTCAGCGTGCCATGCACGCGCGTCCGGCGCTCGTCCGCCACGGCGTTTTCTCTTCGCCTTTTCTCGCAAGGAACAGACATGATCAAGGTAGGTATCGTTGGCGGAACCGGTTACACCGGCGTCGAATTGCTGCGTATTTTTGCGACTCACCCGCAAGCCCGGGTGGAGGCGGTGACCTCGCGCAAGGAAGACGGCATGCCGGTATCCGAGATGTATCCCTCCCTGCGCGGCCGCGTCGATGTGGCCTTCTCCTCGCCCGACAAGGCGCGCCTGACCGACTGCGACGTGGTCTTCTTCGCCACCCCCCATGGCGTGGCCATGGCCCAGGCCCCGGAACTGGTGGCCGCCGGCGTGAAGGTGATCGACCTGGCCGCGGACTTCCGCATGCAGGATGTGGCCGCCTTCGAGAAGTGGTACAAGCTGCCGCACAGCTGCACGGACCTGCTCAAGGAAGCCGCCTACGGCCTGCCCGAACTGAACCGTGAGGCCATCCGCAAGGCGCGCGTGGTGGGCAATCCGGGCTGCTATCCGACCACCATGCAGCTGGGCTTCGCACCTCTGCTGAAGGCCGGCGTGATCGATGCCTCGCACCTGATCGCCGACTGCAAGTCCGGTGTCTCCGGCGCCGGCCGCAAGGCTGAACTGAGCCTGCTGTTCTCGGAAGCTTCCGACAACTTCAAGGCTTATGGCGTCTCCGGCCATCGCCACTCGCCCGAAACCATCGAACGCCTGTCGCACCTGACCAGCGACAAGGTCGGCCTGCTGTTCACGCCGCACCTGGTGCCGATGATCCGTGGCATGCATTCCACCCTGTACGCACGCCTGACCAAGGACATCGACAACGCCGCCCTGCAGGCCCTGTTCGAAGACGCCTACAAGGACGAGCCCTTCGTCGACGTGCTGCCCTTCGGTTCGCATCCCGAGACCCGCACCACGCGCGCTTCCAACATGCTGCGCCTGGCCGTGCATCGTCCGGACAATGGCGACACGGTGGTGGTGCTGGTGGTCCAGGACAACCTGGTCAAGGGTGCTTCCGGCCAGGCCGTGCAGTGCATGAACCTGATGTTCGGTCTGGAAGAAACCAGCGGCCTGCAGCAGGTCCCGGTCCTGCCGTGAAGTACCGCTTGTGGCGTCGGCGCATGACGATTTCTGCGCCGAAGATGACCATCAAGCGCCACCTGCCGCTGCCGCTGCTGATCCTGTTGTGGACAGCGGTGGTGGCTGTGGGCGCGGCGGCGGCGGTCTGGACTTACCAGCTCGGCCGCAACAACCTGCCCGGTCTGCATGGCGATGCCGGCGAGCAGATCGAGCAGCTGAGCGAACAGGTCAAGAAGCTGACCGCGGAAAATGAGCGCTTGCAATCTGCCTCCAACGCGTCGCAAAATGAACTGAAGATTGCCCAGACGGCGCAAGCCACGCTGGCGACCCAGGTCAAGAACATGGAGGCGGAAATCAACCGCCAGAAGGAAGATCTGGCCTTCTTCGACAGCCTGCTGCCGACCAACCTGGGCGCACCCGGCATCACCATCCAGCGCTTCAAGGCCGAACAGGCCGCGCCCAACCAGCTGCGCTATCGCGTGCTGGTCATGCAAGGTGGTGGGGGAACGCAACAGTTTGCAGGAAACCTGCAGCTTAGTGTCAATATGGTGCAGGGCGGCAAAGGTGTTACCATCAACTTCCCGGAAGGCAATTCCGCTGACCAGGCGCGCTATCGGCTCGCATTCAAGTATTACCAGCGGGTCGAAGGCCTGCTGACCATTCCCGAAGGTGCCATCGTGAAGTCGGTGGCAATCCGAGTTCTCGACCGCGGCCAGGTGCGTGCCCAGCAGTCGGTAGATCTGTGAGGTGATTCCATGTTTACACGCAAGACCAAAAGCACGATCGACAGCCTGATCGGCATGTCGACCAGCATTACGGGCGACGTCGGCTTCAAGGGCGGCCTGCGCATTGACGGCGCCATTACCGGCAACATCAACGCCGAAACCGGCCAGCCCAGCGTGCTGGTCATCTCCGAGCACGCCAAGGTGGTCGGCGAGGTGCGCGCGGCACATCTGATCGTCAACGGCGAGATCGTCGGCGATGTCCACTCCACCGAACTGCTGGAGCTGCAGCCCAAGGCTCGCATTACCGGCAATGTCTTCTACAAGGCGCTGGAGATGCATGGCGGGGCACTGGTCTCCGGCAAGCTCAGCCATGACCAGCAGGTCGAGACGCCGGTGCTGAAGCTGGCTGCATCGTCGGAAGCATGAAAATCCGCAAGCGCTTATAATGGCTTTATCGATCTAATGTATTGATCCGCCTCAAGCCCAGCAGGAGCCCGAAATGAATGCCGTAGCCGAACTGCAACAAACCGACATGCCCGCCCCGATCAACTTCAGCGACAGCGCAGCCGCCAAGGTGGCCCAGCTGATCGAGGAAGAAGGCAATCCCGACCTGAAATTGCGCGTCTTCGTGCAGGGCGGCGGTTGCTCGGGTTTCCAGTACGGTTTCACCTTTGATGAAATCGTCAACGAAGACGACACCACGATGAGCAAGAACGGCGTCCAGCTGTTGATCGACTCGATGAGCTACCAGTACCTGGTGGGCGCCGAGATCGACTACAAGGACGACCTGGAAGGCGCGCAATTCGTCATCAAGAACCCGAACGCCACGACCACTTGTGGTTGCGGCTCCTCGTTCTCGGTGTAAGCGCTGCCAGACTCCCCGCCTGGCGCGGCTTTGCGGGGAGATGAAGAAAAAGGGCGCCTCGGCGTCCTTTTTTCATGTCCAGAACCTTCATATCGCCCTGGACCCACCGTGCAGCGGGCGTTTCCGGGAACGGCCGGGCGCCACCGGAAATGCCCGCACCAGCCTCAGCCCAGTTCGGTGAAGGCCTTGGCCGCAGCGGCGATGGTTTCCTCGATGACGGCATCGCTGTGCTGGGCCGACACGAAGCCGGCTTCGAAGGCCGAAGGCGCGAAGTACACGCCCGCATCCAGCATCTTGTGGAAGAAGCGGTTGAAGCGTTCCTTGTCGCCCTGCATCACCTCGGCATAGCTGGTCGGCACCTTGGCATCGAAGTAGAGGCCGAACATGCCGCCGATGGCATCGGCTGCGAAGTTCACGCCGGCTGCCTTGGCGGCAGCGGCGAGGCCATCGGCC